>Ga0181555_1002189_pt1 | contig 16570 bp, 16 predicted proteins | sample 011ome_15_FD_145601 | JGI IMG/M metagenome (GOLD analysis project Ga0181555, IMG submission 145601) | Coastal salt marsh microbial communities from the Groves Creek Marsh, Skidaway Island, Georgia - 011504AT metaG (spades assembly) | ecosystem: Environmental > Aquatic > Marine > Intertidal zone...
CCAATTTGTACATATCACTGTGTCTGATGCATTGCCAATGAGGCGCCCAATTTCAATTATGTCGGTTGACAAAGAAAATGCCACATTTGATCTGCTTTACAAAGTTGTTGGCGAAGGCACGCGCCAACTTGCTGAGCGCAAAATTGGCGAAACACTCAGCGTTATCGGCCCGATTGGTAACGGCTTCACCATGACTGACAAAAAACGTCCGCTGTTAATTGGTGGCGGTGTTGGCATGCCACCTATGGTGGCGATTGCACAGGATATCAAAGATAGCGATTATCAACCTTTTGCTATTTTAGGCTCTGAAGTGCCGTTTCCTTTTGATGAGCAAGTGGCGAGCGATGGCAAAGATTACCAAGGCGCTACACACACCATGCCTGAGTTAGAAGATTGGGGTGTTGAATGTCGTCTGGCCAGTTTGCAAGACTACGAGGGTGTTTTTAAAGGCTACGTGACAGACCTTGCCAAGGTTTATTTAGATGGCTTGTCAGCACAAGAGTTGGGCGAAGTTGAGGTGTATTCTTGTGGTCCACATCCGATGCTAGAGGCAGTAGCCAAATTAGCCAAAGAATACAACTTACCGTGCCAAGTTTCGCTAGAAGAAAATATGGCGTGTGCGGTAGGTGGTTGTGCGGGTTGCGTGGTGGAAGTGCAAACCGACAGCGGCCCAGCGATGAAGCGCGTTTGTGTTGACGGCCCAGTATTTGACGCCTCAACTGTTTTTTAGACCCACACCCGGTGCGGGTCTAATTTTTTTTTAAATGATTGCAAGAAATATAGCAAAAGTTAGAAACAGAATACAAGCGCTTGATGTTAATAATCAAGTAACACTTATTGCAGTTAGCAAAACCAAACCAGCTGCAGATCTACAGCAAGCAATCAATGCAGGTCAACGCCATTTTGGTGAAAATTATCTGCAAGAAGCACTTGAGAAAATTGAAGCTCTAAAAGGTCAGAATCTTATTTGGCATTTTATCGGCCCAATTCAATCCAACAAAACCAAGCAAATTGCCCAAAATTTTAGCTGGGTGCATAGCGTTGATCGCCTTAAAATTGCCAAACGCCTTAACGAGCAACGCCCAGAAAATTTAGAAAAACTTAATGTGCTCTTGCAAGTTAATATTGACAACGAGCCGACTAAATCAGGCGTATTAATTGATGAAATTGACGAGATTTTGCCTCATTTTCAAAATTTCCAAAATATTTCTCTAAGAGGGTTTATGTGCATCCCAAGTCCTGATAATTCAGCCAATAGCTTTGCCAAAATGGCAAAAATCATCAAAAAATACCCAAATTTAGACGTTTTAAGCATGGGAATGAGTAATGATCTTGAGTTGGCGATTGAAAATGGCGCTACTTTTGTGAGAATTGGTAGTGATATCTTTGGAAAACGGATTTAAATCAGTTGTTTTCGTTATTTTCAAGATTTTTATTTTATACAAAAGGTATAAATATGGTATTGACTTTATTAAGGCACAAACGCTGTGGGATGATCCTGATTTAATTGAGATTCCTACCAGAATTGAAAATGAAATAAGACTTTTAGTGGTAGGAAGAATCTTAAATAAATATTGGTCTAGTATTATTACTTATAGAGGTGATAAGGTAAGAATTATTTCAGTAAGAAGGTCTAGAGTAGAGGAGATAGAATATTATGAAAGCTAAAGAATTTGATAAAAAATTTGATGATGGGGAGGATATTTCTAAATACTTAGATATGTCCAAGGCTAGACGACCTGAGCAAGAGCAAAAGCGAGTTAATATCGATTTTCCATTATGGTTTATCCATTCATTAGATAAAGAAGCAAAACGACTAGGTGTGCCTCGCCAATCTGTTGTGAAAGTTTGGGTTGCGGAGCGTTTAGAAGAATTGCAACATTAGCTATATTAGCAGTGATATTTTTGGATAAAGGACTTAAACCTGCTTATTCGTAAAATTTCTTATTTTATAAAAATTGTATAAATGCACTCCGGATGCTTTATAAAGTATTATAATTGTATTACTTTTGTATATAAATAAATATTATGAAAACAATTACTTTGAAAGCCAAAGATGAGTTTTTTGATCAGATAGGGCAAATGGCAAATGATTTACATATCTCTAAAAGTGCGTTGATACGTAAGGCTATTATTGCGTATCAAAAGCAATTAAAAAATAAAGAGATTATTGCCAGCATGCAATTATCATCATTTGAAACTCGAGAGTTGGACCAAAAATTATTCAAAGATTTTGATGCACTAGATGATGAATACTTACTCGACCCCTGGAGTGATTAATGCAAGTAGTTAGGGGTGGTGTTTATTTGGCTAATCTTAATCCTAGTAAGGGATCTGAAATTGGAAAAATTAGGCCTGTTTTGGTGATTCAATCTGACGTATTAAATAGTATAGAGCACACAACAATTAATATCTTGCCATTAACAACACAATTAAAAGATAACACTTTTTTACGAGTTCGTATTCACAAGTCCGACCAACTCAAACAAGACTCCGATGTTGTCTGTGATTACATTAGGGCGATTGATATTAATAAAATCACTTCAGAGTTACTAACAAAACTTAATGGTAGTCAAATGCAAATTATTGAAAAAAAGTTAAGTTGGATTTTAGGGTTTAATGATCAACAGGCTTAACTTTGCGCGACACTCATACCCTCTTAGTTATATATGAGGGTCTTTTTGTCTTTTATACTGAGTGAACAGTAAAAATAAGACAATAAGGCAAACATGCGCTAGCGTCTAATGCCCCCCCCCCCCGAGTTTTCGGTGCTCGTGGAAGAGTAAGAATAAAGTTTCACTAGGTACAAGTTCAAGTGCTTTTGCATATTCGTAGAATTCAATTACGTCTAGTCTTCTATCGCCAGTTTCAATTTTTCCAATAATCGAGTGTGTCACGCCTAGTTTGTCAGCCAAATCCCGTTGCGTCCAGCCCAGGTCTTTTCTAGCACTAATGAGAGTATCTCTCAGTGAGGTGTGAATCTTGTGATGAACTGATTTTCTGAGTTTTTCATTTTTCATAGGCAAAGAATAATAATGTGTTTCATATTTGCCCCTTAAACAGGTGCAAAATGATTGCTATTTTAGCCTATACTTTATTTTTAAGTATCAAATAAAACCATTTTTTATACTAAGTATTTGCGTTAATAGTTAAAAAATAAAAATACAAAACTTAATATAACTAATTGTTTTTAATTGAAAAAAATTAATTTTTTTGTAAAACTAAGGTTAATTGTTCATGTGGCTTTGGTGAATATTTTCTGAAGGTATTTACTTTATTTCTCAATATTTAGTATAAATTTTTTTTTAAATTCAATATGGCTCATATCTCATTGGCGCCAGATCCCTTTGTATCTATGGGGTTTTTGCAGCATCGCGATTCTTAAAAAAAGAAGTTTTTAATGAACTATTAAACCATCATTTTTTTTTAAGCTGTTTACATACTATTGATTAAACCCTTTTTGGATTAGGTTTATTCGCTCTTTTTAATAACCAACTTTTTTATTAAGTGTTTATTTGCACCTAATTAAGGGGTAAAGGCGTTTGACTCTATTATTTTGATCGTGAATAGTTTTAAACCATTTTTTTAATAGAGGAAGAAATATGAATAACAAAGAATTAAACTTTACTACGGCGATGCCGGTGATGAAAAAAAGTCTATTGGCACTGGCAGTGGCTGGAACGCTCGCAGCGAGTGGTGTTTCAAATGCTACTTTAGTTTCGAGTGAGTATTTAACTATTTCTGGCACATCAGCTACAGTAGAAGGCGATATGACAGGAACTTCACCTGGCACAGTAACAATAGACGCTTCAGGCGCAGCTACATTGACTTCAACCAATGGGTCAGTTGCTGTAGATACAATTACAATTTCTGAAATTAGCGGTACATCTGCTATTGGATTTACAACTGAAGATACTACAGCCACCAATGGACTTGAAGTAACTACAGGTGGAAATTGGGGTTCTTCCAATATTTCAACTGGAACTATTACATTGACGGGTAATGCGCATGCTACTGCGAGTGGAGTTACTACGTTAACAGTAGCAAATGGACACACTATCTACGGAGCAATTATTGCTGCTGCTGGAGCTTCTGACACTGCAACAAGCAATCCAACTATAATCATTGCTGATGGTGGTGCTGTTTCAGGCAATATCACCTTAAATGGAGATAATACAGATTTGACTGATGCTGCATTAACTATTGGTACTTCAGGTGGGGCAAATGGTGCAACTGTAACGGGTAATGTAACAGGTGGAGCTGATGGCGAAGGTGTAATCACAGTTGCTGGAACTGCAACAATTACAGGCAATATTGGTATAGGAGCTACAGCCGGAACAACAGCACTTGCTACGGTGACTGTTAATGATGGACAGGCATTAACTGTAACGGGCACTGTTAATGCAGATTTGGCCAATTTAGGAAATTCTTCAGGGACAGGAACAAATACAGTTACCTTTAAAGGCGCAACAGTAGTTCTTGCTGATATGGCATTAGGTAGTAATGATGCAACCTCAACCAATGTTGTTAATTTTGATAGTTCGGATAATGCAATAACTGCAACAATAGCTCTGTCTACAGGGGATGATGATTCTGATGATACGAATACTATTAATATAATTGGAAGCGCCTCTAATACGGTTACATATGCAAGCGCAATTGCAACTGCAGATAAAATTGATAACCTTAATACTGGTAGCGCAACACAGGCTGGTAAATCATTATTTAGTAGTGCAGTTGATGTGACAAATATTAGTGTTCTTGGTGGAGATATTGCGGCTGAAGATTCATCGGCAGTATTTGTAGGTGCAGTGGGCGGTAATGCTGCTATTACAGCTGTAAATATTACAGCAAGTGATACGGCTGATGCAACTGCTGAATTTCAAAATGCTTTGACTGCTACTGCAGTAACTTTGAATGATGGAACATCAGGTAACGCAACCCTAATTATCAACACTACTAGTGGTGCTCAAACTATTGCGGGAACAATTGATGCTGCTGCGGCCGGTGAAGGTGTTTTAAATATATATGATGATGACAATGGAGAAGAGCATTTAGCAACCTTTAGTGGGGATATTGGTGCAACTGTAAGAGTAAATGCTATAAACATTGGTACAACAGCTTACGCTGGTGCGGCCGACTTTAATGGTGATGTAACTGCAGGAACTGTAACTCTTGCGGGTAGTATTCTTGCCACAGAAGTTACAACTTTAGTTGCAGATGCTGCAAAGGCAGTTGATGTAACTAAATTAGTTGTAACTGGTGGTACGGCTGTTGATGCAACAGGAGATGCTGGATCGTCATCTGCAACTTTCTCAGGAACGTTAGCAGTTGGCTCTGGTGGTATTGATGTTAATGGTGGTGCTGGTGATGTTGATGAAGATGGTGGTGCTGCTAAAGTTACACTTTCAAAAGCAACTACAACACTAGCAGGTCCAGTAACAATTGATGGTGGTGCATCTGGTGCAGCTGCCACAAGCGCTGCCGGTGGTGCTGCTGAACTTGAAGCTACTCTAGCGCTAAGTGCAACGGGTGCCTTTACTGTAACTGGTGGTACTGGTGCTGGAGGTGCAGGTGCTGGTAATGGTGGTGTGGCAACATTAGATACTAATGCTGCATTCACTACTACAAGTACTGTTACTTTTGCCGGTGGTGCCGGTGGTGCCGGTACAACTGATGCAGCCGATGGTGGTGCTGCAACTGGTGAATTTGCCACAACAATTGATGTGCTAGGATTGACATTAAATGGTGGTGCTGGTGGTGCTGGTGCAGTTAGTGTGGGTGGTGCTGCCACAGCAACTGTTACTGGTGCATCAACTATTGGCGCTAGTGGTATTAACATGACGGCCGGTGCTGGTGGTGCATTTGGCGGTGCTGCAGTTGGCGGTGCATCAACATTAAAATTAACTGGCGCAAGTACAATTACAGGTGATATTAATATTACTGGTGGTGCTGGACATGACCATGATGATGCCGATGGTGGCGCTGCAAGTGCTACATTTACCGGTGCAGTAACTGCAACGGCACAAACATTAACAATTACTGGTGGTGCTGGAGATACAGCTGATGCCGGAGATGACAATGGCGATGGCGGTGCTGCAAGTGCTACATTTACTGCAAATGCAACATTTAGTAGCATAGTTTTAGACAATGGAGCTGCAGGTGAAGCAACAGGCGGTATTGCAACATTAACATCTGATGCTGCAGCAGCTAATACAATTACTGGCGCGATTACAGCGGCAGCAGATGGCGAGGGTGCAATTTCTGTAGCTACCGATGATGCTGCTACAACGTTTGCAAGTAATATTGGTACTAGTGCTACAAGAATTGCGACTTTAAATGTAACTTCTGCAGCCAATAAAGCGTCAACAGGTAATTTTAATGGCGATGTTTATGTTGATGCAATAACATTAACTGCAAACGCCACTTCTGGCGCAGCTGGCGCTTTGTTTGCTAAAGATGTTGGTTTTACAACTTTAACTTTAGATAAGGTGACTGAAGAGGCTACAGCGACTTTTGACGGTACAACGGCTCAAACTGTTACTGGTTCAATTGTTGGTGCAGCTTCAAATGATGGTGCGATTGTAGTTAGTAACACTGGAGGGACAGTTACTTTTGCTAGTGCACTAGGTTCTGGAGATTCAAACGAACTTGGGTCGGTAACTTTAAACTCAAGCACTACAACAGTATTTGATTCTACTGTTGAAGCAGCAACATTATCAGCTTCTGGTGCTATGACACTTAAAGGTGCAGCTACTTTAAGCAGTACTTTAACGACAGCCAATGGATCAACTATAACGCTTGGGTCTGCATTTAAAAATGGCGGAGCAGTGGCTATTACAGCTGCAACTAGTGTAGGTACGCTAAACCAAACTGCTGGAGCGGTTACAGTGAATCTATCTAACCAATTTACAAGTGGCTCTGTTACATTGCTAGATAACAATGCTACTTTAGATGCTACAGATTTGGCTGCCTTTACAGTAACAGATACTGCATTGGTTGATTATTCAATAGCATTAGGTCAAACCGATGCTGCAAATGACTCATTAATTGTAAGTGCTACTAAAAGAACTACAGCTGGCATTGCAAGTAATTTAGGGATGTCAACAGCACAGACAGCTGCTTTAGGTCAGGTTACTGATGCATTAGCATCTGGCGATGCAGCCGCATCAACAGCGATTGACTCTGTATTGGTAAGTGGTGGTACTGCAGCAGTAAATGCTGTAGAACAGCTTAATCCAGATGCAGGTGCTGCACATGGTGCTGCATTAGCTGCAGTTGGTGGTGTGAATAATGTAATCTCTGGCAGACAATCTGCTACAAGAGTTGCGTTTAATACTTTAGGCAATCAAAGCGGCATCTCTACTGGCGATGATGCAAATGATGCAGTAGTATGGGCTCAGATCTTTGGTTCATCTGCAACACAAGATAAAGTTGGCACAATTGATGGCTATGATGCAGACAGCCAAGGTTTAGCTCTAGGTTGGGAGACCGACAAATCTGGTGACCTTATGGGTCTGAGTGTAAGCTACTCTGATGCTGACGTAGATGGCAAGAGCGCATCTGCTTCTCATACTGATACTACAGCAGTGCAAGTATCTGCTTATGGTACATACGGCAAAGCAACTGACTGGATGGTTGGTTACGCATCGGGTGATAACGATACTAAGCGTACTGTTAACTTTGGTGGTTTAAACCTAACTGCTTCTGGTAAATACGATAGTAGTATCTTTACTGCTAAAGTAGGCCATGCATTTGCTTCGTCAAATACTGGCGAGTGGACTATGACACCTAAGGTTGATGCAACATACACTAATATCGACAATGATGGCTACACTGAAACTGGTGCAAACAATCTTAACTTGATTGTTGCTAGTTCTAGCAATGACATCTTAACTGCCAGAGCCGGTGCAGAATTTACACAGCGTATCGTAGATGGCGATTCTGTTACGATTCCGCATATCAACATCATGGCGGGTTACGACCTTAAGAATGATGGTGCTTCAACATCTGCAACATTCACAGGTGGCGGCTCTGCGTTTACTACTAAAGGTGCAGATCCTGAGAAAGCAAGTGTTCAGTTAGGTTTTGGTGTTGATCATGTGTCTGATGATTCAACAGTTAGCCTTGATTTAAATGCTGACCTTAGAAGTGACTATGACAATATGTCTGGTAGCTTAACGTTCAAATCTAAGTTCTAAAACTCCTCTAGTATTTAGAATCGTTTAAAAACGCCAAAAAACCCTGCCTCCATTTACTGAATGGTTGCAGGGTTTTTTGGTTTAAAATAAAAGTTAAATTAAAAAGGTAATTATGAAATATAAAAACAACAAATTCAGCATTGCTGCGCTCCTATTTGCTAGTGCATTTAGTGTACAAGCTTTTAGCTTGAATGACTATTTTGATGAAAATAAACAAGACGATGAATTAGCGCAAGAAGCTCCGCCACAAGCAGCACAAGCTGTGGCTGAAACATACAAGCCAGGGCGCTCTGTGCAGTTTGATCAGTGGCGTTTGCAATGTATAGAAGCGCAAACTAGCGGTAAAGAACAGTGTAATTTAATTCATCAAATTAATAATGATAAAAATCAACAAATTATTAAAATTGAGGTACTTAAAGTTGCAGGTGGCGATACGATGCTGTTTCATTTGCCATTAGGCACTTATCTGCCAGCAGGTGCTGTGCTATTAGTGGGAGGCTCTGAGCAAAAAATGCCAATTACGGTTTGTATGCCAGCTGGTTGTCGTGCACAAGTAAGTCTTGATTGGAATCTGAATCAAAAACTAAAACGTGAAGAAAAAGCTATTGTGCAATTGCTTCATGTCAATCAACTACAAAAAATTAACATCGAATTCTCTTTAATGGGATTTTCGAAAGGATCAAAGGAGATTAAATAATGAACCCAATGTTTTATCAAAACCCAGTCGTATTAAATGAAGAAGCACATAAAGACTGGAAGATCGAAGCGGTAGAAGACTACAAATTTGCCAAAAAAACCAACTCGGTTTACTTGATGAGTGCTGAGTTTGTTTTAGCATCAAGAGAATATCCAGTGGTATTTATACGTAATAATGACGTGGTTACTCCTATTGCGCTGTTAGGCCTAAAAGACGATACCAATCAGTTTGTGGTGCCAAAAGGCGGTTGGGATGCAGATTATATTCCGGCGTATGTGCGTCGCTATCCCTTCATTCCTGCGACTAAAGAGGGTAGTGATGAGCTTATGCTTTGTATCGATGAAGGCTATAAAGGCCTAAACAGCAAAAAAGCTAAATTAGCCTTGTTTGATAAAGACGGTAAGCCAGATGTGATTACCCAGCAAGCGATTAATCTATTGCAAAGTTACAATACTGAAAACAAAGTAACAGCAGAATTTTGTAAAGTTGTGGATGAGCTTGGCTTATTTGAAGAGGCGCAAGTTGAAGGTGCAACAGCAGATGGCAATAAGGTTTCTATGGGTGGTTTTTTGCGTGTGAGCCAGTCTAAACTTGCTAAGTTAAAATCCAAAGATGTTAAAGCGTTATTTGATAATGGCGCATTAGAGCTAATCTATGCGCATTTGCAATCGATGGCTAATTTAAAAAACTTGGCTTGAGTTTTTATTTGGGATAGGTTGCTTAATTTAAAGTAGCTTATTCCAAATGTGTTGACCTCAATTTTTTAGATGAACTTAACTCGTCTTCAGCGAACCCAACAATCAATATTGCGACTTTTTGTCGTTGTATTGATTGTTGGGTTTGTTGGTGCTTGCGGCCCAAGCCGCTCGGTTGAAAGCCGCATATTGCGTGCAGATGATATTATTCAAGCGAGTGAGTTTGAGTTACTATCGTTAAAAACACCATATTTTACTTTGCAGTCGGCTTATTATTTTCCCAAAGATAAGTACTTGCTCACTGTCTATATAGAGGGGGATGGGCGTTCTTGGGTATCACGCTATCAGCTATCTAGCGATCCTACGCCAATTAACCCAGTTGCATTGCGTTTGGCACTCATTAATGCTGAGAAAAACCCCAATAGTAATATTGCTTGGCTTGCTCGTCCTTGTCAATACCAGCCTAATAATAAAGATGTAAATTGTGAGTCAAAATATTGGTCGAGTCATCGGTTTGATGAAAAAGTGATTAATTCAACTAATAATGCTATTAGTCAGCTTATGCAAAAAAGCGGTTCGAGTAAAGTAAGGTTGGTTGGGTTTTCTGGGGGTGCGGCAGTAGCCGCTCTTGTAGCTGCGCAGCGTGATGATGTGGATAGTTTGGTGAGTATTGCAGGGAATTTAGATCATCAGCAGGTTAATGAGCATCATGGGGTGACGCCACTGCACGGTTCGCTTAATCCTAAAGATGTTGTTACTAAACTCTCATCACTTCCCCAGCTGCATTTTGTGGGTATGAATGATGAAGTGATCCCTGGTGTGGTGGCAGATGATTTTATCAAAGTGCAGGATAATAATTGCGCCCAAAAAGTGTTGGTACCCATTGCAGGACATATCGACGGGTGGATAGATTATTGGCCGTTGGCAGTCAATAGATTAGATGACGACCTATCGTGTTCTAAGTACGAGTTGTCTATTTCTTTTTAAGGTGATGGTACTACCTTGTTAGTTAAACTCAAAATCCTTGTTATTTTTTTTATGAGTGCTTTGCTGTTGTCGGGCTGTGGCGGTGGAGGCGGTAGTAGTAGTGCAAGTGTTGTGACTGACACTCCAGTATTAGTTGCGGCTGATTATCGAACCACAGAGTACAATGCTCAGTATGGATTAGGCAAGATTAATGCAGATGATATTTATGCTGATGGCTATTCGGGTAGTGGCGTGGTGGTGGGTGTGATTGATACCGGTGTGGATGTTGATCACCCAGATTTGGTGAGTAATATTGCCAGTGGTGGTTATGATTATGTAGATACTGACGCTGATGCCAGTCCTTCTAGCCAAGGCTCTAGTATGAGTCACGGCACGCATGTGGCTGGGATTATTGCCGGTGTGAAAAATGATGTGGGCATGCATGGTGTAGCATACAGCGCCAAGATACTGCCACTTCGTGCGGGTAATTCTGCGGGTTCTTTTGCTTCTAGTGCGATTGAAAATTCTATTGATCGTGCGATTAGCCAGAATGCCAAAGTAATTAATGCCAGTTTTGGTGGTAGTAGTATTGCGACATCTTTGGCGGATAAATGGAAATCAGCCCATACGAATGATATTATTACCGTGCATGCTGCGGGTAATGATGGAGGAGCTAGCCCTTTGCTAGGTGCGCAACTGCCTCTTCATGCGGGCTATACTGATTTGTCTTCTACACTTGTTGCAGTCGTGGCGGTTGACTCAAATAACACAATCACTTCATATAGTAATCGTTGTGGTGATGCCAAAAATTGGTGTATGGCAGCGCCTGGTGATGGTATTTATTCGACCGTTGCAGTGGATGACAATAATTATGCGAGTAACTACGGCACCATGAGTGGCACATCTATGGCCGATCCTCATGTGGCTGGTGCTGCTGCCATATTAAGAGGTAAATGGCCTTCTAAGAATGCCTCTGAAATCGTCACTATTTTGTACGATACGGCGACTGATTTGGGTGATGCTGGGGTTGATGCTATTTACGGCAGAGGGCTGCTTAATCTTGATAATGCTTTGTTTGCACAGGGCGCACTCACAATTAGCACTGCTTCTGGCGGTAGCCATTTGCTTGGTGATTCTACAATCAGTGTTGCTAGTACGCTGGGCAATGCTTTCAATGAACCGCTTGATATTGCTATATTTGATCGCTATAAGCGTGACTATGCTTATGATATAAGCCAGCTTGTTAGGTATAAAGCCCATGCTAATATCGACAATGAGCTAAATTTTGTTGATAATAGCCGCAGTGTTGAGATTGATGATTTGTGGCTAAAAGTTAATCAAAGTGATCAGTCATTAAAACTACAAACTAAGCTAAAGGGGTTTGATTTAGGCTTTGCGCATAATACAGAATTTTCTAAAGTTGAAATGGATGGTTTTTCTCGTCAATATTCAGTACCTAAAAATGCACAGTTTGCGAGCTTAAATTCAGGATCAAGTATTATGATTGGTCAAACAAATTTATCATTAGGCCTTGCTACGGGCTATGTAGGTGTAGATGATAGGCACCCAGCCAAAAAACTTAATCTCTCTTTAAAAACTGAACCGACCAAAGCTTTATCAATGGCAGTACAGCTTGGACACATACAAGAAGAAGAGACATTTTTAGCAAACTATTTTTCTGGTGCTTATAAAACCGGCAAGTCAAATACCAATACGCTAGATTTAACCATTAAATCAAAGCTTTCTAATGATGCTGAGCTAATTCTTAAGCATGCACAAGGGGCTACGCAAGTAAACAGTTTGAATGATTCAGTTGTGAGCAATGTATCAAGCTTGAAAAGTCAGCAATATTCAGCAACAATTATGAGTAAAAATAGTTATTATAAAAATGATCTTTTGTTTGCTACGCTTAAAAAACCGATGCACATTACACGAGGTGATATGACACTGCATATGGCAAATGGGCTTAATGCTGATGACAGTATTAGTTTTGTAGATAGGAAAATTTCACTATCAGCTGTAGATTTAAAAACAGAGCTAACCATGGGCTATTCGGCTGAATATGCTAGAGATAGTCAAATAACTGCCGCTTATAACCGTATTAATATATTTAATACAGACTTGACAATTGACAATCAATTTATGTTGAAATTTAATCAAAAATTCTAATGAATAAAAGCCTAATTTTTTTACTACTATCTGGGCTGTTAGTTTCGTGTAATGAGATGACTGCTTATAAAAATCCAGCAGCTGATGACAGCCAGTATTTGGCTATTGGTAACGATGGTGATGGATGTATGCGTTATCAAATTAAATCCACATCTCAAATGAGTGTACAGGTTATTTTGTATAAAACAATTGATGGTGGTTATTCGCCGAATAAAAATATGAGCCTCTGTTCTTTTTAAAGAGCTACAGGGTTAGGTGTTTACCATTCTAGTCAAATTAGTGCCTAATATTGCTGTCAGCCAATAATTATTTATGATCCATATTTAAATCATTAACTATAAAAAATATACATAATGACTCAATATTGAGTCTATAATGATCAGTATGGAAATTGATAATTTTAATACTGATCAAGAAGTGGTTGCTGAGATTGCAGCTAGAATTCGTAATCTGCGGCTTAATGATCCTGCAAATCGAATGTCGCAAAATGAATTAGCAACACGCACTGGTATTTCGCGAAGCACAGTGGCTCGTTTTGAGCAAAAAGGTGAGATTTCCTTAATGCCACTCATTGCTATTCTTAGGGTGATGAAATTACTACCTAATATCAATCAACTGGTGCCTGAAAATATTGCACTTTCCCCGATGCAGGTTTCTAAAATGGAATCTAAGCACACCACTAGGCAAAGGATTCGTAAGTAATGTCAGAGGTTAATTTAGTTAATGTGATGTTATGGGGTAGGCAGCTTGGTGCTATTATTGCTGATGAGCAGCGTCCTGGATATTATCTGTTTCAGTATGCAGATGATTTGCCAGTACATATTAATCCATCTCCTATCAATATGCCAGTTAATCAAAGTGTGTATGGTTTTAATCTTGATAAGGGTACTTATCAAGGTTTACCAGGCATGATTTCTGATTCTTTGCCTGATAAGTTTGGTAACGCATTGGTGAATCAATATATGGAAAGTAAAGGCATTGCAGCTAATCAGGTTACTACATTAGATCGACTTCTTTATATTGGAAAGCGGGGCATGGGTGCATTAGAATTTGAGCCATCTAATGCCATAGGGCAAAAAGATCATTATCCACTGGCAATGTCTGATTTGGTTGAAAGTGCTAGAAAGGCTATTCAAGGTAATTTCTCACAAGTTGCTAGTGATTTGATTCAAATCGGCTCTTCTGCTGGTGGTGCAAGGCCAAAGGCAGTGATAGGATGGAATAGAAAAAATAAAGATATTGTTGCTGGACAATTTGATTTACCAGCAGAATATGAACATTGGTTGCTTAAGTTTGATGGCGTGGGAGAGGATCAAGAGCTTGGCGGCGGCGATGGTTATGGATGTATTGAGTATATTTATCACTTAATGGCAAAAGATGCAGGTATTCAAATGAGTGAGTGCCGTTTGCTTGAAGAGAATGGTAGGGCGCATTTTATGACTAAGCGTTTTGACCGCAATAATAATGAAAAAATCCATATGCAGTCTTTTTGTGCATTGGCACATCAAGACTTTAACCAGCCTTATGTAACCGATTATTCATTATTATTGCGTACAGCTCAAATGCTAGATTTAGGTAAACATGAAATCACTCAGCTTTATGCACGTATGGTGTTTAATGTTTTGGCTAACAACTGTGATGACCATACAAAAAACTTTGCATTTTTGATGAGTGCTGATGGTAATTGGTCGCTCGCACCTGCATTTGATGTAACGCATGCGCATAATCCTTTGCCAGATAAATGGACTAAACAGCACCAAATGTCAATTAACGGCAAGTTTGCAATTAAAGATATTACGATGGAAGACTTGCTAGCTGTTGCTAAAAAATTCAGTATTAATAATCCAGTTAAAATTATCAATAAAGTTAAAGAGTCACTTTTAAATTGGAATGATTTGGCGAAAAAATACAATCTTAGTGACAAGCAAAGAGTCACTATAGGCAAAGAAATTCAGTTAAATTTAATGCGCATTAAATAGGTATCATTTTCTTTTATGAAAATTAAAGTTTTAATTACTGGCGGTACGATCGATAAAACCTATAAAGAGTTAACAGGCGAGTTGTCGTTTACTGAAACTCATATGGTTGATATGCTCAATCGCGGGCGTTCAATGGCAGATACACTGTCCGAGGTGCTGTTTTTGAAAGATTCGTTAGAAATGACCGATTCGGATCGAGCGTTTATTTTGGATAAGTGTCAGTCTAGTGATGAGCAAAATATACTCATTACTCACGGTACGGACACTATGGTGCAAACAGCTCAATTTTTGGCTGAAAATATTAAAGACAAAACCGTGGTTTTATTCGGATCAATGATTCCGTATTCAGTTGATAATTCTGATGCTTTGTTTAATTTAGGCGTGGCTTTGAGTGCTGTGCAGCTTAAAAGTAGTGGTGTGTATATTGCCATGAACGGCCGAGTGTTTGATTTTGATAAAGTCCAGAAAGATAAAAGCCTAGGAATCTTTGTAGACGCCTAGGCTTTTTTGTTTTGAATAAAGGGTTTGTTGCTTTATTTGATCATATGCTCGATAGCTGCTTTAAGCTCATCGTCAGAACAATCCATACAAGTACCTTTAGGTGGCATGGCGCCTGTACCCGTAATAGCCACTTTAACTAAATCAGCAATGCCACGTTTAACTCTTGGCGCCCAGTCTGCTTGATTGCCAAATTTAGGTGCACCCATAACACCAACACCATGACAACCAGCACAAGTAGCTGTATAAACTGCTTCACCGCTTCGAGCTTTAGCAGCAGTGTTAACAGGTGCTTGAACAGCGTTAACATCAATGTCGCCTTCTAAATATACTTGACCAAGTGGCTTGATACGCTCAGCAACGCTTAGGTTGTCGTTATAGCCAACATGAACAAGATTGCTAAAGAATGTTTTTGTGCCGAAAATAATGGCAAAGATAACGATAATGACTGCAACTGAGTTTTTAAAGTACATGGTGATTTCCTAGTTTAGTAAGTTATAATTCTAAAAGAGCAGAATTATATCAGAATGATTAAGAGAACACTATCAAATGGCGTTAAAGTATTAAAAATCAGCACTTGGTTAAGCGCTATTTTTTCTGTTTTGCTGATCTTGGTTGTTGGCTTTTTTGTTATTTTTCCAAATTTTATCAAGGCGCCGATTGAGTCTGAATTGAGCGATATAACGGGGCTTAAAGTTGAATTATCAGCGCTAAAATTTGAGCTTAATGATGGCAAAATTGCACTCAATGTTAATGAGTTGACATTTACCCCTTACGATTCTGAGCAGATATTGGCGCAAATTCAAGGCTTGCATTGGAATATTCAACTGTCTAATTTTTTAGAAGATGTTTATCGTCCTCATCAAATTTATATCGACTTGTTGAAGTTAAATACAGATCAGCAAACCGGTGATTCTGATTTTTCCCTGAAAGGGTTGAAGCGCTCCTTGTCATTAGACGCGCTGGAAATGGTGAGTTTTTTCGAGTCTTTAAATATTGGCAAAACTTTAATCCAGGGCGAACAAGTTTTTGAGATTGCCGCTTTAGAGATTGGTCGTGATGAGGGGCAATTGCTCATGCGCATTAGCGATCAAGCGATTGGCGATCAAACCGTTGATTTGGCGATTACTTTGTCTGTTGAGCAATTAGATCGAGATGGATTTTTGACTTTGCCAATGGTGATGAAAAACGAGGAATTTGCCCTACTTTCAAACCTTAAAATCTATCATCAAGATGGGTATGATTATATTGAGTTTTCTGGTTTTATTGAGCAAATGCAAGCAGCAAGTCTTGATCAGTATTTGTCAGCAGCCTTGGTTGGAGAGTCGACTAATCAGTGGTTGGCGCGCGGATTTAAATCAGGAG
>Ga0181555_1002205_pt1 | contig 16514 bp, 14 predicted proteins | sample 011ome_15_FD_145601 | JGI IMG/M metagenome (GOLD analysis project Ga0181555, IMG submission 145601) | Coastal salt marsh microbial communities from the Groves Creek Marsh, Skidaway Island, Georgia - 011504AT metaG (spades assembly) | ecosystem: Environmental > Aquatic > Marine > Intertidal zone...
TTTAATTTTACTCACAATTTTTTTTTTTATTTAATACCGGTAATAAATTTTGAATATATTAAAAAGAATTTAAAAATTTATTTTAACCTAGATGTTAAAAATATTTTTTTAATCACTTTAATACTATTTTTATTTTCACATTTTAATTTTATTCCTGTTTTCAATTTAACAAATTCTGGTGGTGGGTTTTTTTATAGAATTTCTATTTACTTGTTTAACAACGATTACTTATTTTTTGGTATTGTCGTAATATCATTTCTATTTATTTCAAACATAGTCCTGTCTAATAAAAAAAATTCTTTACTTTTTTTAAGTTTGATCTTATCAAATCCACAAGTTACAATTTGGCATGCAAACTTTAGTCCGACAATATTTTTATTAATTTTTTTATTATTCTCTGATCCTATTATAAATACTAAATTAAATTTAAAAAAAATATTTTTAGTTTTTTCATATTATTTGGCATACTGTATTTTAAATTTTGTAAAGATTTTTTATTTTTAAAGCTAAATACTAAACAATTGAATTTAGATTTTAATTTACCAAATGTTTATGTTGTTATATTTCTAAAAAATAATAAACTTATGTTTAAATACTTTTTTCTTTATTAAGATAAAAGTATAATTTATATATAATTTTTAATAACTTAAAAATTACTTAATCAAGGAAGTAAATGGAAAATAACTCAGTAAATTTAATTGGAAAATCAGAAATAGAAAAATTTTTTTTAAATTCAAACATAAATATAGATTTTAGTAATTTTTTTTTTGCATTATTACTTTCACTAATTTTATCTTACCTTGTTAAAATAACTTATATTAGAGCAGGAAGAGCATTAAATGATAAAAATTATTTTTCAGATACATTTATACCACTTGCAATAATTACTACACTTGTAATAACTGTAATTAAATTTTCTCTAGCCTTATCGCTTGGATTAGTTGGGGCATTGTCAATTGTCAGATTTAGAGCTGCAATTAAAGAGCCAGAAGAGCTGGTCTACTTATTTTTTGTAATTGCCATTGGTCTTGCAAATGGTGCAAATCAATTTTTATTAGCTACTATAGCCACACTTATAATAATTTCTTTTCTATACTTGAGAAATATTTACCAAAATAAAAAACAAAACAATTATGAGTATAATTCAGATGTAAATATTCTATCTATAAGAATTATTAACAACCAAAAAGATATCGAAACTGTAATAAAAAAAATCAAACCAAACTTTAAATATCTAAAATTAAAATCGGCCAACCTCAATAATAATACTGGTAACTATGTTTTTTGGTATGACTTAGAAGAAAATGAAACCGAAAATTTTTTAAGATCATTGAAAAATATATGCGATGAAAATTTAGAAATTTCAATATATTCTAAAACTGGTATTTATGAATAAAATTTTATATTTTAAGTGATAATAAAAAAAAAAAATAACTATTCATTTTTTTCTATTTCTAAAAAAATATTTAATAAAATAATTTTTTTTTTAGGACTAATTAGTTTTTTTTTTCTTACATTGATTACTTTATATTATTTTACAAGTGGAATGTATGAAAGATTTAAACCAATTACTTTAATAAAAAAAATTGATGAAGTTATTCTTAATAAATATTTTGGATTTAGTATTTATCAAATAGATGATTATGCAAAACTAAAATTATACTCAATTAAATATATTTTTTTTTCAAATAAATTAGAAAATGTTAATATTGAGATAGATCAAGAAAATTTATATAAATTAGAATTACAAAGACAAGAACAATCAAATCAAAAAAAAAATATTTTAAATATATTTTCAAATGCAAAGTTAAACTTTAATAATGAAAAGTATAATATCAAAATTAGAGTAAAAGGAGATAGAGTTTTACACTGGTATGATAAAACCCAAACATCATACAAAATTGACTTAAAAGGTGAGAATAGATTGTGGGGTCTTGAAGAATTTTCCATACAGAAACCCATCACTCGCAACTATATTTATGAATATATTTTTCATAAATATTTAGAATATCAAAATCTAATTTCTCTAAAATATTTTTTTATAAACTTATCCATTAATGACTCAAAGAGAGGAATTTATGCAGTTGAAGAAGGTTTTTCGAAGGAATTGATAGAAAGAAATAAAAAAAGAAATGGGCCAATATTTAGTATTAACGAAACAAAAAATATTAGGTACCCAGATGTAGAGTATGAATTATATTCAGAAAAATATTGGAGAGAAAATCATCCTAATTTAGTAAATCAAGCTTTGTTTTCATTAAATCAATTAAAAAATAATCAAATCGATTTAAATCTTGTTTTTGATTTAGATAAGTGGGCTACTTATTTCGCGATAATTGATTTAACTGGAACATTTCATGGGGTAATACCAAAAAGCGTAAAACTTTTTTACAATCCTGTTACGGCAAAATTTGAACCAATTGGATTTGATGGACATTACAATTCAAACTTGTTTAATAATTTTTTAATTTTGGATTTTATGGATGATAGTAATAAAAACTGCGACTACATATGTTCAGACAGAGAATGGATATTGAAATTCTTAAAAAATAATGAATTTGTTGAACTATATATAAAAAAATTAGAAGAAATATCTTCAATAAATTCGATTAAGAATTTTTATAAAATAAATTTAGATATGATAAATTTTTTTAATGAACAATTTTTAAGCGAGTCCTCTAAAACAGATAAAGTTTTATATAAAGGCATAGGAATTTACCAATTTAATGAAAACTATTTATTTAATAGATCAGAATATATTAAAAATAGAATAAATGAATTTAACAAAAAAAAAATATTAAATATAAAAAGTAAAAAAAATTTTGGTAAAGACCTGACAAAGGAAGCAAATATTATTTTTCATGAAGGAAAGTATTTTTTAAGAAATGATATGGAGATAAATCAAAGATATTTCCTTCCTAGTGGAAAAATACTAATCATAGAAAAAGGAGTAAAAATTAAATTTAATAAAGATGTTTCAATTTTTTCTGAGGGTTCCATTTACATGAATGGAACTGACAAAGAGCCAATTATTATTTACAGTGATAAAAAATTTGGTTCATTAGTATTTATGGATAATATTTACAATATTAATAATGTAATTTTTCAAAATTTATCTTATCCAAAAGAAAGAGATAGAATACTTTATGGTGGAATTAATATAATTAATTCAAATTTAGAAATAATAAATACGAAAATCTTTTCATCAAATAGTGAAGATGCAATAAATATTATTTCATCAAATAGTTTTATAAAAAATTTAGAATTAAAAGATATAAAGTCAGACGCTATAGATATTGATTTTGGAAATTTAAAATTTGAAGCAATAACTTGTGAGCAAATTAATAATGACTGCCTTGATATTTCGGGTGCAGAAATAAATGGAAAATTTATATCAGGTAAATATATAAAAGACAAAGGTTTGAGTTTTGGAGAAAAATCTTTAGGTAATATTGATAATATTTATTTTGAAAATTCAAGATTGGGTGTCGCAGTAAAAGATGGATCAAATCTAAAAATTTATGATTATAAATTTTTAAATAATGAATATGATGTAGCAGTATTTAATAAAAAAAAAGAATATTCAGGGTCATCACTATATTTAGATAGTACTGCTAATAAGGATAATTTAAATTATTTAATTGGCTTCAACAATAATATCATAAAAGAAAAAGAACCCCTTTTTAAAAAAGTTAGTAACAGTTACATAAATAATCTTTTTTATTAGTATGGATAATATAAGAATAGAAAAAAAATTTGTTTTTGGAAAATATAAAGAGGATTATATTGAAAAAGTATTATTATTAAATGACTTTAATAAAATTTTTCCCGATAGATATATAAGCTCACTATATTTGGATACAATAAATTTTGATTTTGCAAAAAATAACATCTCGGGAATTAGTGATAGAAAAAAAATAAGATTTAGATGGTATAACAATAATATATCAGAAATTAATATGGAAGAGAAAAATAAAATAAATTTTAATGTATGGAAAAAAATTAGAAAATTGCAAATTGACTCAAACAAAAAAAATTTGTTAATTAAATTACATGAATACTTTGATAATAAATTTAATTATCAGTTTATACTAAAAACAAATTATAAAAGAAGTTATTGGTTATCTAATGATAAAAAAATTAGAGGGACAATAGATACTTACATTTCAACTAATCCAGCAAATGATGATTTTAATATAATTCAGTTAAATGACACAATTTTAGAATTCAAATTTAACCCCACAGATGAAGTTTATTTTAGAAATTTTTTTAATAATAAAATCTCAGAATTTAGATCACAAAAATATTCAAAATATGTTAGATCATTTATTGAACTTGAAAATTCTGGACTAATTAAATAATTTTTATGAGAGATCTAACACTTATAATACCTGCAAAGAATGAGTCTGAATCATTACCTTATGTTCTAAAAAAATTGAAAAATTTTGATTGCAAAATACTTATTTCACTAAGTGAAAATGATTTAAAAACAATTGAGTCTATTAAAAATTTTAACGTAAAAATCCACTATCAATCTAAAAATGGTTATGGAAATGCTCTTATTGAGGCTATTGAAAAATGCGAGACAGAGTTTTTTTGTATATTTAATGCTGATGGATCATTTGATGCTCAAGATCTTAATAAAATGTATGTTTTGATACAAAATAATGATTTTATCTTTACAACTCGATATGAAAAACCTGGAGGCAGTGAAGATGATACAATTACAACACTCATAGGTAATAAAATTTTTTCTAAAATAGGTAATATATTTTTTTCTCTAAAGATATCAGATATTTTATACACTTTCATAATGGGCAAAACTCAATCTTTTAAAGATTTACATATAAAATCTAATGATTTTAGATTTTGCGTTGAATTACCAATAAAAATGCAAATAAGAAATATGAAATATAAATCTATTCCATCTTATGAGCTGAAAAGAATAGCAGGTAAAAAAAAAGTAAATGCATTTAAAGATGGTTTCTTAATAATGTGTGAAATGTTAAAACTATTTTTTGTTTATAAGATTTTACGGAATAAAGACATCAGGTAAAAATAAATTAGTAAATAAAAGACAACATATAATAATACCATTAATACTAGTGTATTTGTATGAGAGTGATTATAGGTAGCAAAAATGAATAATGGCAAATTCGCCACCAAAATTATAAAAGAAGTTGCGGTATTTAATATTTTTTCTTTAAAAATTTTTTTCAATTTTAAATACCTATAAATTAATTGATGCAAATGAAGTTTATCTGCTAAGGAAATATTATTTTTTTTAGATAAACGTCTAATTATTGAAAATAAATTTTCAAAAGCAGGATACCATAAAAGTACAACTATATAATATGGGGAGATAAAAATATTATTTTGGCTTTCTTTTATTAAAATATAGCCAACTATTGTTGAAATTATATAAGATCCACTATCACCCAAATAAATTTTGCCAAAAATATTTAAAGTAAAGAAAATTAACAGTGAAATTAAAATTAAATTAGTAATTTCTAAATGATGAAAAATAATCAAATTTGAATTTAAGTTTAAAAAAACTATAGAACCTAAGACAAGTATATAGTACCCGGTAACAAGACCATTAAGACCATCCAAAAAATTACTCCCATTCATGAGTATTGTAAGACAAAATAGTGTAAAAAAAATATTAAAAAATCTTAATTTTAATAAATTATCAAAAAAATCAATACTAATTGTGTTAATAAAAATTCCATCAAAAAATACAAATACTAATATAATTAGTATTTGTAAAATAAATCTTAGGAATGGGCTAAGTAAATAATTCCTATCTGACAAATAACCTAAAAATAATAACAAAACACAAATAACTTTTAAAAAAAAATAAGTATCTGAAATAAAAAAGATAGTGATTAATGTTAAATATATTCCACCTAACACAATAGGAGATTTATTAAAAATTCCTATTTTTTTATGTTCAGAAAAAGTTACATTATCGACTAGTAAATTAAATTTTTTTAAGAAAAAATATAGACCAAATAATATTATGAATAATATTATAAAAATACTAAAATCCATTTAATTTAGCTTTTTATCAATTATTTCCTTAAGTCCATCGTAAAGCTTAATTTGTGGTTTCCATCCAAGACTGTTGATTTTTTTTTTTTTTAGATTTTTTTTAAAAGTTCCATCTGGATATTTTTTATCAAAAAAAATTTTTCCCTCATAATCAACTAATTTTGAAATTAATTTAGACAGTTTTGATATTGAAATATTCTCACCTGTACCAACATTCAAAATAGGCAAAGTTTTATTAAAAATTTTTTTAAATTTAGATTTTGGTAATCTAAGACATTGTAATATTGCATTGGCCAAGTCATTAGAATGAATAAATTCTCTAAGCGGTCTACCGGTCCCAAGTAACTTAATCTGTTTATAGTTTTTTTTTTTTGCTTCAATAAACTTTGATATCATTGCCGGAATTACATGCCCACTAAATTTATCAAAATTATCATTTATCCCATAAACGTTTGTTGGCATTAAACATACAATATCCTTTTTGAAATCCTCAAATAAAGTCTCACTTAATTTTATTCCTGCTATTTTAGCAATAGCATAACATTGATTTGTTTTTTCTAATTTACCTGAGAGAAGGTATTCTTCCCTAATTGGTGTTTTTGAAAATTTAGGATAAATGCATGAAGTTCCTAAAAAAATTGTCCTTTTTATATTTTTTTCTAAAGCTAACTTTAATAATGAATTTTGTATCTCGATATTCTCTAAAAAAAAATCTTTTTGTTGAGAGCTATTCGCCATTATACCACCTGCTTTAGCGGCACACATAACCATATAGTCAATTTTTTTGTTTTTAAAAAATTCTTTAACAATTTTGAAATCTCTCAAATCAAGCTTATTTCTATCTATCACTAATAGATTTTTATAACCCTCATTAATTAACTTCTCATAAATTGCACTTCCAACAAGACCCTTGTGACCAGCTATAAAAATTTTGTCAGATTTTTTCATTATTTTCTTAATAATTTTATATCTGAGTCAATCATATCTTTTACTAAATCTTTCAAGTTATTTTTTAGTTTATATTTTAAAACTTTAAAAGCTTTTCTGGGATCCCCTTTTAAATAATCAATTTCTAAGGGTCTATAATATTTTTTATCTATTTTTATAATCAATTCTTTTTTTCCATTTTTTAAAATGAATGCTTTTTCATTAATGCCTTTGCCTTCCCATAAAATTTTTAACTTTAAATATCGGCAACACTGATTTACAAATTCTCTAACAGATGTGGTCTGACCTGTTGCAATTACGTAATCATCTGCTTTTTTTTGCTGTAAAATTTTCCATTGCATTTCCGTATAGTCTTTGGCATGACCCCAATCTCTTTGGGCATTCAAATTTCCCAAATAAAGAATATCTTTCGAACCAAGAAATTTTTTTGCGAGATACATTGTAATTTTTCTTGTTACAAAAGTTTCTCCCCTTCTAGGACTTTCATGATTAAATAGAATACCATTGCACGCAAAAAAATTATATGCTTCTCTATAAACTTTTGTTATCCAATAAGAATAAAGCTTAGAAACTCCATAAGGAGATTTCGGAACCATTTGAGATTTTTCATTAAATGAATTTAAATTATTTGGTTTTTGTCCAAACAATTCAGATGTACTCGCTTGATAAAATTTTGTTTTATTTAATTTTAAGAATCTCATGGCCTCAAGAATTCTTAAAGTACCTAACCCTGTTACTTCAGAAGTATACTCTGGTATTTCAAATGAATGACCAACATGACTTTGTGCTCCAAGATTATAAATCTCATCAGGTCTTACTTTGCTAATTATATTAACTAAACTATTTGCGTCAGCTAAATCACCATAATGAAGGAAAAAATTTTTAGCTTCATGAAAATCTTTGTAAATATGATCAATTCTAGAAGTGTTAAAAGTTGATGATTTTCGTTTAATACCATGCACAGTGTAACCTTTTTTAAGAAGAAACTCTGCGAGGTAAGATCCATCTTGACCAGTAATTCCAGTTATTAGTGCTTTTTTTTTCAATTTATTTTAATTTTTTAATAATTTTATAATAAGATAATACTATTACACTGAAAATTGAATTTATTAAATTTTTTTTTTCATAAAAATAATATAAACAAAAAGCATCTCTGATTTTATCATAAGTTTTTGACGACAAAGAGTTATCAGTTTGTCTCCAATAAGTTAAAGATTTTTTAATATGATTAAACTTAACACCTTGACGCAAAAGCTTGAGCCACAATCCAAAGTCCTCTTGTGTTTTTAAATTAGGAAATTTAATCATTGGTAAAATTTTTCTATGTACCATTACAGTACTTAACCCAATAAAATTTGATTTACTAAGATTTTTATAATCAGGATCTTTTGTAACTAAGTTTTTTTTAAGTATTAAATTCTTTTTACCTAAAACTTCGTAAGATGTAAAAGATATTAATGAAGATTTTTTTTTCATAAATTGAATTTGATAAGTTAACTTATTTTTCTTCCATAAATCATCGGAGTCTATAAAAGCTAAATATTCTCCTTTTGAAAATTTTTTTGCTAAATTTCTAGATTTTGCAACACCTAAGTTTTTTTTGTTAATTATTATTTTTTTTAAAGCAAATTGATCGAGCAAACTTACAATATATTTCAAATCATTTTTATTAGCATCGTCATATACTAATATTATTTCATAAAAATGATAATCTTGTTTTAAGATTGACTTTATTGTCGCTTCAATAAAATTTTTTTTTTTATAATACGTAATTATAATTGTAACTAAATTTTTTTTATAGTTCATTAATTTATTGAATAAAAAATATATTTATTTTTTTCTACGATTCTTAGGTTATCAAGGTTTCTTACACATGTAGATTTTGTATTCCAGCACATACCATTAACTTTAAAAACTAAATGTCCATTTATTAAATGCTCAGTTGAATTTACATTATTTACCCAAAAAAAGGGAAAGTTTTTAAAGTTATGATGATCTTCGGTTGAGAGTTTAAATTCATTGTTAATTCTTTGAATATTTTTGATTAGAAAAATTGAATACGAAATTAGTATTAATATTATAATTTTCTTAAAATTTACCTTCAAAGATAGATCAATCACTTCATCAAATAATAAAATGAATGGAAATGCTATTAGAATAAAAACTATGACGAAACCTGCATATCTTAAAGTTGGAAAATTTAAAAACCAAATTGTGAATATTGCTAAGAAATTAAGATAAATAATAATTGAATTTACAGTAAATTTTTTAAAACTAATTTTATAATTCAAAAAATTTTGAACAAAAACTAAACTGAAAACAAATAGAATAATAAATGTTACTAAAATAAAATCTGTAAATTTACCAATAAAATATTTTGATATCCAATTTGATACCCAATTAAAAGATTGGACATATTCGATTGGGTTTTCTACAGAAAAATTTGGACCCCTTCCTCCTTTGGCCCACAGTTCATAATGAAAATTTAAATAATTTACAGTTTTGCTATCGAGTGCCCAATCAAATGTTTTGGTAAAGCATAACTTTTCAACTGGATAAATTAGGCAACCAGTTGAGGAAAAATTAAAAAATATAAAAATACCAAATGCAAGAAATGAAATAAATAATATTTTAAGATTGAATATTTTAAAAAATAGTTTTTTTTTAAATATAATTAAAAACACACTAAAAAATAAAACTGAATAAATCACAAGTATAAATTTAAGAGATACAGCGAAAACAATTAAAATTAATGATATATTAAAATAATGTTTTAAATATTTTTCTGATAATTTTTTATTTAAAATTATTTCAACTATATAATATAAAAAAATTGTTATAATAATTTGTCCAGAAATATCTGATCCATATTCCGCAAGTCTACTGAATTTTGCAATAAAAAGAATTAAAAATAAAATTAAAAAAATATTTGAAATATTTGAAGTTAATCTTTTATTGTCAAATAATTGAAAAATAGCAAAAGTAATAAAAAACAAGAAAAAAAGGAAATTCGTTATATTAAATAAATAATAATGAAAAATTGGTAAATAATTTAGAGACATCAACTGAAAAATTGAACTAATATGTTTAAAACCATGATTAATATTTCCTAAACCAAACTGAAGTTTTTGTTCTACAAATTGTATTGAATTTGGTAAATGATAGTAACCAAAGTCTTCATTATTTTTAGCAACTAAAATACATATAAACAAAAAAGAAAAAATAATTGATAATCTAATAAATTGTTTAAAATTTTTTTGTTTAGAAATAATTAAAAAAAATAATCCAAATAAAATTATTATCAAATTATGAATATAACCATGAGCTAAAAATAAATGTGTAAAACTAGCAATTATACTCAAAAAAAATAGACCTAAAATTCCTACAAACCCATAGTTAAGATTAAAATAATCAATTTTTAATACTCTTACTAATGCAAAACCATATCCAATGGTTGAAAATGTTATGATTAAGCTAAAAATGAAAAAAAAAAATAAGATCAAAATCATTTATTAATTATATTAGAAAGTTCTTTGTAATGATTAAACAAAGTGAATCTTTTTATATATTTTAAATTATTTAACTGCATATTTTTTTTATCATCTAAATTTTCTAATTGTTTAAATTTTTCATAAAAACTATTTTTATCATTACTATCATACAAAATACCATTATGATTATTGACAATTAACTCAATTGGTCCTGGCCAAGAATTAGCAGATAATATTGGTGTTCTACAAAATGAGGCCTCTACAATTACAAATCCAGGATCCTCCCAAAGAGAACTTAAAATAAAACCATTAGAATTTTTAAAATATGGATAAATATTTGAGACATGGCCAAGTAAAATAATATTGTTGTTAAGATTATTTTTTTTAATATATTTTCTAATTTTATTTTCTTCTTCTCCAGTTCCAGCGATTAATAGTTTTAATTTTTTATTTTCCTCAATTAATTTACTAAAAGTCTCACACAAAAATAAAAAGTTTTTTTGTTTTGTAAGTCGTCCAACTGCTAAATAATAATTTTTATAATCTATTATTTCATTTTTTTTTTTATTAATTTCATTTACATCAATTATTGGGTCGTATAAAAGTTTAATTTTTTTTGGATTAATTAAATCTAACTTTTTTAAGTAATTTAAAGTATTAACAGTTGGACATGTAACTAAAATAAATTTTTTTAAACGCAACTTTCCATAAAATTTTTCTAAAATAATTCATTCTTGGATAACCTGAAATTCTTAAGATTAATTTTGTATCAAATTGAAATAATATAAATAAAACCAGTGGTAATGATGATATCAAGTGAATAATTAAATAATCAGGTTTATAATTTCTAAGAATTTTTTTTAATGGTAAAAACCCTAAAATAAAAAAGATAACAAATGAAAGTCTACTTTTTATTTTTCCCCGATATGGAAGATATTTTGAAAAATTAATTTTATAAAAGTTCATTATTTTAATATTTTTTCTTAATATTAATTTTTCAAAATTACAAAATTCATTAAAAAAATTTAAAATTGTACACTCATAATCTTTACTGTATCTCATAATTGAAGATGCTGAATTTATAACAGCTTTTGTAGTTGCTATAGGAGATAAAAAAGGAGACCAATAATATATTTTTTTTTTCAATTTTTTTTAGATTAAATTTGTTTAATATATATGATTATAATAAATATTTATTCATGTTTAATTATACATATAAATCAGAAATTCAATTAAGACTATGCTTATTAATATTAAATAAGTTTAATTTAATAAAATAATTAATAAAATTTTATGAATAAAATAAAAAAACCAATAATAATTTTTATGCCATCAATTGATGGTGGTGGCGTAGAAAAAAACTTATTTATTATTTCAAATTATTTGAAAAATCTTGATTATAAAATAAAAATAATTACTTTTGATGATAGGTTTAACTATAAATTTAGTAAAAAAATTCAGATAATTAACTATTTAAAAAAACCAAAAAAAAATTACTCCAAATATTATAAATATTGGAAATGTATTTTATTATTAATAAAAGAAACTATAATAAAACGACAATTAGTATTTTCTTTCCAGGCCAATGTATACTGTTGTATTTTATCTTTTATATTTAACTTTAATTTAATTACAAGATCAAATTCATCACCTTCAGGATGGACTAAAAATTTCACTAAAAACTTATTATTTAAATATTTGCTTAAAATTCCTAAAGCTATCATAGTAAATAGTAAGATTTTTAAAAAAGAAATAGATAAAAAATTTAATATTAATTCCGTATTAATATACAACCCATTAAACCTTAAAGAAATAAAAACTAAAAGTAAGGAAAAATTAAATTTTCATTTTTTTAAAAATACTAAAATTAAAGCTATTAATATTGGAAGATTTACTGATCAAAAAGATCAAATTACGTTACTTAAAGCTATTAAAATTTTGAATGAATGTCTAATAGATATTAAACTATTGATAATGGGATATGGCCCAAACAAAAATAATTTAAAAAAATTTATAAATGAAAATAATTTAAACAATAAAATCAAGATTTTAAAATTTCAAAAGAATCCATACAAATATTTAAATCAATCAAATCTTTTTTTATTAACATCTATTTATGAGGGCCTACCAAATGTTCTGCTTGAAGCTATGGCATTAAAAAAATATATAATTTCCACAGACTGTCCAACAGGACCTAGGGAAATACTTGGTAATGGCAAATATGGGATCTTAACAAAAATTAATAATGAAAAATTGTTAGCAAAAAAAATTCTACTATTTAGTAAAAAGAAAAACTTATCAAATATTTTAAATAAAGCTTATAAAAGTTTAAATAGATTTGACTTTAATCAAAATTGTAAAAAATATAATGATGTTATTAAAAAATATATTTAAGAATTATTTGATAAAATTTAATTTATATTATTAATTTTTTTAATTATTATATTTAGTCAAGATCTGATAATTAAATTTAAATGTTATATATACAAAATTTTAAATAATGCTAAATAATACCTAATGATAAGACTAATTAAGAAACTTATCTTCAAACTAACCTCTCAAAACCCAGGTTTGTTAAAAGATATCTTAAATAACAGCAATATTATAAACCTTTCAAAAGAAAATGATATTATTGGAAACATAGATAAAGATGCAGAAATCCTAATAAAATTAAAACTTTATCAAAAATCATTTGGCTCTCTAAACTCGGACAAAATATTTTATGTTATTAAAAGAACACCTGGGGCAGGTTTATTTTCAAATATAACTTTTATTTTAAATCATTTAAAAATTATAAAAAAATTTGATTTTATACCCATAATAGATATGGAAAATTTTCCAACAATTTATAATGAAAAAATTAAATTTAAAAATATCAATAATGCTTGGAACTATTATTTTGAAGATCTAAATGACTTTTCATTAGATGAAGTTTATAAAAGTAAAAATGTACTTATAACTAATGACAAGTTTTATAATTTTTTTTCATATAATATGGACAAAGACTTTGATTTAAAAGAATTATTAAATAAAAAAATTAAAATAAATAAAAATTTAAAAAAAATATATATTAAAATTTTAAAAAAATTTGAAAAAAAAAAAGTTTTAGGAATACATTTTAGAGGCACAAGTTACAAAAAATCTGCTGGACACCCACTTCCTGCAACTAAAAAACAAATGTATAATTTTACTAATTATATTATAAAAAAATATCAAGTTGATAAAATTTTTTTAGTTACCGAAGAAAAAAATTATTTAGAGTTTTTTAAAAAAAAATTTACAGATAAAATTATCTACTTGGAGTCATCATATAGATCTAATAAAAATGATGCATTTAAAATTTATCCAAGAAATCTACATAGATATAAGTTGGGTAGAGAAGCAATAATAGAAACTATGCTTTTATCTTCTTGTAAATATTTTGTATATCTTTGCTCAAATATCAGTGCTGCTTCAATTGCTTTAAATATAGAAAAAAATCAGATAAGATATGAAATAGATAACGGATTTAATTCAAAAAATATAATTATTTCTCAATTCTATTGGTATTATAAAAAAATTATGCCTAAGTTGTTTGGAGGTATTTAAATATTAATTTTAAATTCTTTTAATCAAATTTAATTAATTTTTTTGTTAAGTATTATTATAAAAAAACAATGATTGAATTAATGTATTTTTAAAAATTATTTTTTTAATTTTTTATATTTATGTGTATTGGAATTATAAGTGAGAAATAAAATTTTAATTTATGGAATAACTGGTCAAGACGGGTCTTATCTAGCTAAGTGTTATCTAGATAATAATTTTATAGTTCATGGTATTTCAAGAAAGAAAAGGGGGTGGAATACAAATCTTAAAAAAATAAGAATAGAAAATAAATTAAAGGTTTTTAAAATTAATCAAAATTATCAAGTTTTGCATAAAATCCTTAAAAATAACTATAAATATATTGTTTTTCTAGGAGGTCAATCGAGTGTGATCAATTCTTTTTACGAATTAGAGGAAGAAACTTTTGAAAGTCAAATTATTCCATTGCAAATTATTTTAGAAAATTTGAAAAAACAAAAAAGAAATAAAACTAAATTTATGTTTAGTTCTTCTAGTGAAATTTTCGGCTATCAAAAAAAAATTAAGCTAAATGATGAAAGTGAAAAAAAACCACAAAGCCCTTATGCTTTATCAAAACTTATTGGATATGAAATAGTTAAATCATATAGGGAAATGTTTAACTTAAAAACATTCTCAATTATTTTTTTTAATCATGAGTCAATTTTAAGAAATAAAAATTTTATTTTTAAAAAAATTTCTAACTACATTAAAAATAAAAGATTTTCAAAAAAAATAGAAGTTGGAAATGTAAATGTGATTAGAGACTGGGGATCAAGTGAAGAATATATGGAGTTAATTTATAAAATCTTGAATGATAAAAATATTAATGATTATGTTTTGGCTACAGGAAAATCAATAAAATTAAAAAAAGTAATAGAATACTTCTTTATGAAAAAAAATTTAAATTATCAAAATTATATTAAAGTTAATAAAAAATATTTTAGAAAATATGATATAAATGAAAATTATGCTGATATATCTAAAATCAAAAAAAAATTAAATTTATTCCCTAAAAAAAATATAAAAGACCTAGTAGATCAATTTTTAAATTATGACAATCAGTAGTATAGATTTTATTACAAATCCAATTCAACATGGAGGTAAACGACTAAATAGTTTTATTAAAAAAAAAATAAGCTCTAAACCTAAAATTTCAGTGATAACTGTTGTTTTAAATGGTGGTAAATACTTAGAAGAATGTTTCAAAAGCTTATATAAACAAAATTATGAAAACTTAGAACATATTGTTATTGATGGCGGTTCAACAGACAACACAATAGATATAATAAAAACTTACCAGGACAAAATTGAATATTGGTGCCAAAAAAAAGATAAAGGAATTTATGACGCTTTTAATTTAGGTATGCAACTTGCAAAAGGAGACTATATCGGATTTTTGAACTCTGATGATACATATGCAGATAATGCTTTTATACATTTAGAAAGGTATATAAGAAGCTATCCACAATTAGATTTTATATTTGGGTCGGTAAAAAAACATTGGGGAATATTATATGGCTATAAACCATATAAAATTAGATGGAGTTGGGGCTTTTATTCAAGTCATTCAACTGGTTTTTTTATAAAACTAAAATCTGCAAAAAAAATTGGCTATTACAATTTAAAATATCAATATTCTTCAGATTATGACTATTTTTACCGAATGATTATTGAACATAAACTTAAAGGTATTGGAACAAAAAAAAATGAACTTTTTGGATATTTCAGAAGAGGAGGTTTTTCAAGTAGAATTAATTTTAGAGATCATTTTTTTGAGGAAATAGAGATTAGACTTAATAATAAACAAAGTAAATTTTTAGTTTTGATAATATTTATTTATAAATATTTGAAACATATAAAAAAATTATAAATGAGAATATTAATTACAGGTGTTGCGGGATTTATAGGCACTAACACTGCTTTACGACTTTTAAAAAAAAAATATACAATCTTTGGATTAGACAATTTTGATCAATTTAATTCTATTAAATTAAAAAAATTTAGATTAAATAGTCTCAAAAAATTCAAAAACTTTTTTTTTAAAAAAATAAATATTATTGATAAAAAATCTTTAAATAATTACATATCAAAAAATAAAATTGATATTATTATACATTTGGCTGGTCAAGCTGGTGTCCGATATTCATTCATTAATCCATCAAAATATATAAATTCAAATATATTGGGCTTTTTAAATTTAGTTTTAGCAGCAAAAAAAAATAATATTAAAAAAATATTGTATGCTTCCTCAAGCTCTGTTTATGGGAATAGCAATAATTTTCCATTAAACGAAAACCATAAACTCAACCAAATTAATATTTATGCAGTATCAAAAATGTTAAATGAAAAAATAGCTGAAACTTATAGTAAAATTTCTAATATTAAGTTCATAGGCTTAAGATTTTTTACAAT
>Ga0181555_1002221_pt1 | contig 16435 bp, 10 predicted proteins | sample 011ome_15_FD_145601 | JGI IMG/M metagenome (GOLD analysis project Ga0181555, IMG submission 145601) | Coastal salt marsh microbial communities from the Groves Creek Marsh, Skidaway Island, Georgia - 011504AT metaG (spades assembly) | ecosystem: Environmental > Aquatic > Marine > Intertidal zone...
ACGATGCGCGTTTTTTCCGGTCACACGTGTTCCTCTTCATCGTCCTCGTTGCCCTCCTTTTCCTGCTTTCTCTGATGACTTCGTACACGCACGCAGTCAGCGCGTCAAACTCTGACGGGGAAAAGTTTCTCTCGTCTGTGTGAGTTGAGTTCGTCATTCATTTCCCCGGGGACTTTCGAAAGAACGAAGCACGTTTCACCCGTTCTTTTGGAGAGAAAAGGCGCGAGAAAGAGAGTCTGTGTGCTACTCTCGCTGCTTCTGCTGTTGCGCCTCCTTTTGCGCGCGGATGAGTGATACGCGCGCTCCTCTTTGCGAATACAGATACCAACGGTGAAATGTCACGCGACGGGGAAATGCGAGAGAAAGTGAACAAATTCGAATCCGAACCGGTTTCATACCGCGCGTTACCCGCGATCGCCTTTACCAACTCTTCTTCTTCTCCAGAGAACAGGAACAACAACCCTCTGTCGAAAGCCTCGCAAATTTTGTTCTACCAATACGTGGAACCGGAATGGTCGAAAGCGAAAATGAAATCGGTTTTAGGATTCATGAGACAAGTAGGGGACGAGTTAGGGGTCACCGGACGAGGGCGGATATCGCAAGAAGGCGCGAATTGCACGTTAACGGCAAAAGATCCTCACTCCGCGCGAGAGTTTTGCAACAGATTGCGAAAATTTGACAAAATATTCGAGGAGACGGATTTTAAGATTACCGATATGGTGGAACATTCGCAACGGTTTAAGCGGTTGACGCTCGTACCGAAGGACGAGCTCGTCGCTTACGGGTTGGAGAAGGAGAAAGCGCCGTCGTTGAAACAGAATAAGAGCAAACACGTGAACGCGATTGAATATCACGAGATGTTGAAGGATAAAGATTCGGTGGTGATTGACGTGAGGAATCATTACGAGGTGGACATTGGGAGGATTGAACCGCCGGAAGGTGGGGCGACATTTTTGAACCCGGAGATGCGAAACAGTCGCGAATTTCCCAAGTGGTTAAATTTGCCCGAGACGAAGAAACAGTTGGAAGGGAAGCGGGTGATGATGTACTGCACCGGGGGCATACGATGCGAACGAGCGTCGGCGTTGATTTCGCAAATGGAACGGGTTGGCGATTTGAAGGAAACGAAAGGGATTGCCATGGTCAGAGGTGGGGTCGACAGGTATTTGAAGACGTTCCCGGAGAGCGGAGGGTTCTGGAAAGGGAAAAACTACTTATTCGATTTGAGAGAGGCGCAGATGGCAGAGAAAGAAGGCGAGTTAGAGACGACGAGTAAGTGTTGCGCGTGCGAACGCGCGTGGTCAAAATACGAGGGGAAGTTTGTCTGCGGAGATCAAAAGTGTAAAGTGCCCGTTTTGGTGTGCGACGGGTGCAGGAACGTAATCGAAGCGAATACGAAGAAGAACAGTTTTGTTAAGAGACAAAAAAAAGGGAGCAACGGCAACACTTGGAACGCGAATAAGACGAAAAGCGACGATAAAAACGACCCGCACGACGTAAAAAACCTGAGATGTCCTCTGTGTAAAGTCGGTAAGGAGTTACGCTCGATCGAACCGGTCGATTCGGCGGCACAAAAGCGCTTGCTCACCTTAGAAGGCGGCAACGCGAAAATCAACGCCAGCAACAAACGCCCGAGGAAAGAATCGAAAACGTTGTTCATCGGCAAACTCCCACTTTCTGTCACCGCCACGGAAATCAAAAGCGCGTTAAAATTAAACGACGACAATAACGCCGAAATCGAATGGATGATGGATTCAAAATCCGGTTTCTTTTACGGCAGCGCCGTCGTAAAACTCGCGAGTAAAGACCGCTGTCGAAGCTTGTTGGAGCAGTACAAAAAAGACCCGCCTCGAATCCAAAACAAGTTCATCGCCGTCGGGTATTTCGACGAAGATTGGAAGAACAAGAACAGGAAGAAGATGAAGGAAAAGGAGAAAAAGAAGGATAACGACGCGAAAGAAGACGGCGGCAAAAAACGACGACTCGCAGAAGAAGAGTACAAGAGACTGTTCCGGAACGGCGAAAGGCCTCCGGTGACGTGACGACAACAACGAAAACATCTTTCCCGCGATTACGACGACAGAGAGAACTTCACAACGTCACGTGTTTAATGCGCAATAGATATATATAGAGAGAGAGAAAGAGAGAGAGTTCGAAATGCTCTGCTCCGGTAGAAGACAAACGTAAGAATACGAGCGGGCGGCGAAGCGACCGGATGCGGAAAATGGCAGACCTTTCAAAATTCAAAATTCAACCACAAACTCCACATAAATAAGCGCTCAGTAAACACGAATCAACGCGAATCATCATGCTCGAAGAAACCACCAACAACGCGAACATCATCACCACCACCACAACCACCACCACCAACGAGCCAACACTCACGCAATACGAAGCCGAGCGCAACGCGCGGATACAAAAGAACATCGAACGCATGAAATCGTTCGGCATCGACGACGCGAGGAAAAAAGTGATGACGATGGAATCGAAGCACAAAAACAACGCGACGACGTCCTTGTTATCCAAAAAGCGCGTCAAAAAACGCTCTGAAAACGCAACACAGATGGACAGATCGAAACAACCGAGGCGGACGTCCTCGCGCGTGCGCGGAGAGAAAGCGCCGGACGTTTTCGTGCCCGATGAAAGAAATCTTTGGGAACCGACGTATAACGAGGAAATCTACACGCAAAGGCAAGTATCGAACTTGGGCGATCGAAAATCGGAGTGGCAACTCTTCGTCTCCGGGTACGACCAACAAGGTCGACGGTTGTACGACAACAACAGAGGCGTGTGTTGTCACCAGTGCAGGCAGAAAACGCTGGGAACGCACACGACGTGCAGGAAGTGCAACATGATGCGCGGGAAGTTTTGCGGAGACTGTATTTTTATGCGGTACGGTGAAAACGTTCTGGAAATCAACGAAAATCCGGAGTGGGAGTGCCCGGTGTGTCGTGACATCTGCAATTGTTCGTTCTGTCGCACGAAGAAAGGGTGGATGCCGACTGGGAACATGTACCGAGCCGCGATCGCGAGCGGGTACAAATCCGTGGCGCATTATTTAGTCTTGTCGAGACAGGACGACGAGGAAAAGGCCAAACTGTGCGAAGAGGAAGCCGAACGCGTCGCCGAGCGATTGCAGAGAGAAGAAAAGAGACGAATTCAAGAAAACCCAGAGTTATACGCGAAAGAACAAGAGGAGAGGAGGAATAGGCCGCACTGGTTGAAGAATAAAAAGTAGTAAAGCGGGACGGACAGAAGAGCGGAGGATGTCCCGCGGCCGCTTTGTACCATCACTAGAAGATATACCAAATTGGAGAGAGAAAAAACCACACTTTTTATCATCATCATCATCATCATCATGTCTCCTCCTCCTCCTCTTTCGGAGTCTCACACCGCCGAGTCCCTCCGAAACCTTTTCGCCTCTACTTTCTCTTGGTTCCTCCCCGAGAACGTCATCGACGAGGACACGCTCGAGTATCTGTTCACGAGTTTATCCGATGGAAGTTTCGAGGACAAGGAGGAGTTTCTGGATTTCGTGACGCCACTTTTGATGGAATTATTCGAAGGTGACGACGAAGACGAGGCGAGAGCGCAGTGCACGAAAGCGCACGATTTGTTATACGGCAAATGCGTAGAAGAAGGGAGCGATACTACGAAAGAGGAGGAGACGACCACGAGAGTGATAAACGTGAAATTAGGTGGCACTCCAGGGGAAGAGGAGGAAAGCGAATTCGAGAAAGAGGTTTCGAGGCGGTTGCGAGAGAAGGAAAGAGACCGTTTGCCAGATTTTAGCACGAATGCGAACCATCGAAATCAAAACGAAGATAAAGCGCAGGAGAAAGAGCAACGGAAAATGAGGAAAAAACTGGAAGAGAGCGAGGAGGAGGTGCGGAAGTTGTTGAGAGAACTGGACGTCGCCAGGGAGACGGCGGCGAAGAGGCGCATCGAAGGAAGTAGCGGCGGAGGGAACGGGTCGATTGGAACGATTGAAGTTGGGCCGTTCAACGTGCCGAATCCAGGTGGAGGGCAGGATCTCATCAACGATTGCGTTTTGACGTTCGTACCTGGGAGAAGGTACGCGTTGATTGGAAGAAATGGAACGGGTAAGTCTACTTTGCTGAAGTATTTGGCGTCCAGACGGGTGGGCGACAAGGTTGGTTTCTCCGAGGATGTTTTCGTGCATTACGTGAATCAAGAGGTCACGTTGAACGAGGAGCAAGAAGAATGGTTACCAGTGGACGTTGTGTTACACGCGGACGTGCAAAGACGACTTTTGTTGGAGGAGTTGAAAGAGTTGGAATCCAACGCGAGCGGAGAAGGTGACGTGCAAAGGATTTCTGTCGTTCACGAACATTTAGATTCTATAGAGTCCTCGTCCGCGCACGCCAGAGCGTCGCAATTGCTTCGCAGTCTCGGTTTCAGCGAGGAATTAGCCAGTCGTAAAATGAAACAGTTATCTGGTGGGTGGAGAGTTCGGACGAGTTTAGCCGCCGCGTTGTTCGCGACTCCCGATATATTATTCTTGGACGAGCCGACGAATCATTTGTCGATTCAAGCGGTAATGTTTTTAGCAAAAGAGCTGGTGGAGAATCCAGTTTGGAAATCTCGCATTATCGTCTGCGTTTCGCACGACAGACACTTCTTGGACGAAACCACGACGGATTCGTTGCATATTTCCGGCGTCGCCAAACGAGTCACGTCGCATCGAATGAACTATTCCAGTTGGGCCAAAAAGAGGAGAGAACAGCAAATCGCGTTGAAAAAACGCACGGAATTGAGACAGATAAAGATTGACACGCTGAAGGAATTCGCTGGGCACGGGTTCCGCTACGGCGGCTCCTCGTCGCAAATCAATATGATGCAGAAGAAAGCCTCCGAGGCGAAGAAATTAGAGTTGGAAGCCGAGGAAGAACAAAACGAACTCGCGGATTTAGAAGAAGATAGAGAGAATAGTTTAAGTTTATGCGCGGGAGGTGAATTGCAATCACAATCGATCTCCATGCTTGAAAGTTGTTCGTTTCGGTACCCAAACACAGAGAAAGATATATTCACGGATGTCGATTTAAGCGTCGATTCGAAATCGCGCGTCGTTTTGCTCGGCGAGAATGGACAAGGGAAAACGACTTTAGTTAAAGTCATCACAAACGCTTTGAAAAGTACCGGCGGTTCGGTGAAGCGCGACCACGGCGCTCGAATCTCGTTGGTGAATCAACACCACGCCGAGCAGTTGAAATACGACATGACTCCGTTGCAATTCATGCTCGAGAAATACAAAGGCGACGGAAGTTACAAACACGAGCAAGAAATTAGAGGACATTTATCGAGTTGCGGCGTGCCGACTGCGTTACAAAGCATACCATCCGGAAGTCTTTCCGGGGGTCAACGTTCGCGAGTCGCCATGGCTGCGGTGTCCTATTTTAAACCGCATTTGATCGTTTTAGACGAGCCGACGAATAACTTAGATTTAGAATCGTGCGAAGCGCTCGCGAAAGCCATCTCGGATTTCAAAGGAGGCGTGATTTTGGTTTCGCACGACCAGTTTTTCGTCGAACAAGTTGGCAAAGAGTTCATCGCGATTGAAAATGGTCGCGCCGTGCGCTTCGAGAACTTTAAGAAATACAGAGCGAGCATAGCGGCGAAAATGCCAAAATAGAGAAGAAAATAATAGATGTGTACTCTACTACTGTACGTTGCGCAAAGTGTTCAGAAAGCAAAGGAATATTTACTACGATTAGAAAAGAGAAGATTATTATAAATACCAATGAGCTCTCATGCCGAACGCCGTATCGAAATTCCCGCGTTCGTCTCGATTGATGACGATTCCAGGAAACAGACTCATGGACGGTTTTTGAAACCCATCGCCGTATACGCGCGCGAAAAGTTCCACGTGTTCCCCGCCGACGGCGTTGGAGTGGCCGAAAACGCACCCCCACCCGAGATTTTTCGGCGACAAAATGTCTTTCAAAGTAGCCGTGGCTGGTTTCAGTCTCGCGCTCGGTGGTTTCGTGGCGACGACGCCCCACTCGAAGACATCTTCGCCCCCGCCCCCTCCGCCGCCTCGTTTACTTTTCGATTTTGAAAACGATGATTTACCACCGCCGCCGCCTAAAACGTCTTTTTGCACCCACGCGCTGACAACCACGTCTTCTATGGCCGCCGCCACGCTGACGCTGGCAATCTTTTGCCCGTTCGCGTCCACTGATCCTCCTAAAGCGCCGGCGTAATTCACGTTCTTCTTATTCGTATCCTTGTTCTTATTGTCTTTCCTTTTACTCCTCCAACTCCCTTGACCAATCACTCTCGCCGTCGGTTCGTCCACTCGCGTGTTATTCCCGGCGCACATGGCCAAATTCACCGTCGCGTCTGAACTCACTTCGCACCCGACGCTCACCGCTGAATCCCCATCCCCCAACGCTGCATAACTCGCCCCCGTGGACCCAAATCCAGTTAAAGATGCGTTTTCTTGAATCGGAGACAAAGATGCAAACTGATCTCGGCCTTCAAAACCGAGCGGCGTGACTCGTATCGTCACGCCGTCCGGAACGAGCGAAGGTATGGCGTTGGATATTTTGTACGAAAGTTTTCGCAAGGTGACCGCGTGTAACTCTTGCCCGTCTTCCGTGAACTGCAAAGAGAGAAAGAGAGAGAGAGAAAAGGTGAGTTTAGTACCGCTAAAATCGAGCGCATGAAGAAAAACGTACCAATTTCCCTCCTTCGCAGGCAAACAGAGAGGTTAAAACGTGTCCAATTTTCGGAAAGTGCGTCTCAGTTTACTTTCATTTCCGCGCCTTTCCGCACGCGCTGACTCGCGGTGACGTTAAACTGGTTCTCGTCCGCTTGCGGGTGGAGAAACCCGCTCTCCACTTTCGCTTTCACGCGGTGGAATATCGAGTTTGAGGAAGAGGATGAATGTCGTCGCACATTCGTTTCCAATCGGTGCACTTTTTCTCGCAACGATTTGATGTCCGAAAACGCGTCTCGAGTGAGACGTTTCAGGTTGGAAACGTCGTCGTCGATTTCCTCTCGATCCTCCTCGTCTTCCTCTTTTCGTTTGTTGAATACCATTCTTCTCGTTCTTCTTCTTCTTTAACTTCTTCTTTATATAAAGAGTTGTTCTGGGGAAAAATGGCGACACTTTTCCAACTGTTTCGGATGCGTTGCTTCTCTGCTCCTGCGGCGCATTCTTCGAGCACTCTCGCGCTTTTTAGCCACCAGACAAAGACGACGAGAAAGAGCAGAGCACGAGAGCGCTTTTGCACTCGCAGTGTTCGCGAAGAAAACGCAGGAGTCAAACCTAGACGCGATGATGATGACGATGAGGAGGAGGAGGTTTTTGGCGGCGAGAGAGAGATGCGAACGACGAATACGAATACGAATGCGACGACTACGCATCGTTCGAAGCGAGGACGACGGAAAAAGAGAGATGTATTACTCGCGTGTGGTAGCCTTTTGCTTTTTTCCAACACTTCTTCTTCTCAGAAGGAAGAAGAAGCGTTCGCCGCTGGGATGATGGATTTTACCAAACAAAGCCAATCGACGTTCCAACTCGGGCCTTTGCAAGTCACTTTGCAACGCCTGCGAACGCTCCGGAACGACATTTTTACATCTCTCGAAGAAGAAGAAGAAGGAAAAGAGGGAAAGAAGAACGAGAACGATACCGGTGTTGTGGTCGTGAAACCTGGATCGGAAGAAGCGATCGCGAGATTACACGCGACGTTGGATTGCACCTCCGCCAGACCGGCGTTGGAGGCGTACGCCAACGTAAGAGACGTGTGCACGCTGTCCATCGTCTTGAAGAGCGTCTCGAAGAAATTCGCGACCGAGGAGGCACGAGAGAGAGCGAGAGAGAGAAAAGATGAGACGGTTCAGGCGTTCGCGGAGTTAGAGCGAAAGTTACGAGATGTAAACGCGAGTAAGGAAGACGTCGACGCGGAATTTGAAAACAGTAGGGCGAGCGTGAAACGGTTCGCCGAGAGCGTCCTCGAAGCGTTCGATTTTAGCGACGAAGAAGAGAAAGTGAAAAGAGAGGCGTTTCCCGACCTCTTCTCCTGAATGTAATCTCACTGCGAATGCTGTAAAACGACGTCGTGAACGCACATTGGTCGTGTTGAATACTAAGACTGCTTCTTCGCGGCGCGAGCGATGCGACTCGTGGTAGCGCAGATATCCAGTCAACTGTCACGTCATCACGTTCGCATCTAAATCTCCTCACAAACAGAGCGCACACCTTTCAACTGCGACCGTTTTGTGCGCTTCGCTCAAAATTTCTGCGCATCGACGCGCGGGTATAAAAAATGTCCGCGAATCAACTCATCGACCCGAGAAACCCTCGATTTACGATCGTTCGCGAGTACGAAGCGTGGTGTCGATTGGATAATCCATACTTGGAACAGCACCCAAACGTCCCGAAAACGCCGTACCTTCTCGTGGCGGGAATGGCACCGTCCGCGCGCGCCAAGTGCGGGAAATGTTCGGATAAGATAGAAAAAGGTACGGTTCGAGTTGGGATGCCGTATCAATGGCGAGGGGCGTTTTTTAGCTACGTGACCGGGTGGTATCACGCGGATTGCGTTCGGTTTGAAGGGGTGACCCAAGAGGAGGTGCGAGCGAGGACGTATTGGAAAGGGGAGAAGGAACATTTGGCGCAGGTGATGAAAGGAAAGAATACGCACGTGGAGAAGCTGGGGAAAACGCAAAGAGTGAAAACGAACGTCGAATTTATCAAAGACGAAACGGTGCGAGACGAATTGATGAGGACTTTGACGTCGGCGAGTAAGCCGAAGTGCGAGGAGGACGAGGTGGATCCGAACGAAGGGACGTTTTTGAAAAGAGGAGAGATTCAACCGGCGGAGCCGCCGAGAGGATTGGTGAGGAGTTTGTTGCCGTTTCAGAAAGAAGGGTTGGCGTGGATGATGGAGAACGAGAAGACGCAGGTGAAAGGCGGGATATTAGCGGACGAGATGGGGATGGGGAAGACCATTCAGGCGGTGTCGTTGGTGTTGAAGAGTAAGGAGGCGAGATTGGATCGAATGCGAGAGTCTGGGGTGATGGAGACGGATGGCGACGAGAAAGGGGCAGAAGTAGACTTAAATGTAGAAGACGAACCCAAGGCGAAGAATAGCAAACGCAGTAAGAAGGGTAGCCCGAAGAGCGGCGGAGAAGAACACGTATCGAGCGCGACAAAAATGTCGGCAACCAACGCGCATGATGCTTCTTCTTCTTCTTCAAAGAACAAGAACACCACGTTAATCGTCGTCCCCACGTCTGCGTTGGTTCAATGGGAAGACGAAATAAAGTTGTGCACGAAAGAGAACGCGTTGAAAGTGTTCGTGTATTATAACGACCGCAAACGGAAGACGATCGTCGAGGAGATGCGCGCGGCGGATGTCGTGCTCACGACGTTTCCGGTTTTAGAAGCCGAGTACCGCAAATGCGAGATGCAGAGTAAAGTGCCGTGTGCGCATTGTTTTAAACTGTTTCTTCCTCGCTCGTTAGCGGTGCACAACAAGTACTTTTGCGGCCCAGACGCGAAGAGAACTCAGAAACTCGAAAAAACTGAGAAGACGAGAGAAGTCGCGAATACGAAAGCGTTGGCGACGTTGAACGTCATCTCGAAAGACAAGTTGAAGGAAACGTTGGAAAACTTGAACAACGGTAGTGGTAGAGAAGAAAAGAAGAAAAGTGGTGGTAAATCGTTAATGGCTATCGCGCGTGGCTACATGCAGCAAGGCGGTCGTGACATGTCCATGTACGACGGAGCGCATAAAGCGCGAGCGGCTGCGGCCGAAGGTCTCGTCCTCGGCTCTAACGAGGACGAGGAAGCAATCACGGAGGAAGAATTGAAAGCGATTCAACCGAAAGTCACGAAAATCGTCGAGATGGGCTTTGGTTTTCCCCGAAACATGATTGAAAAAGCAATCGTGGATAGCGGCGGAGACGTCGACGTCGCCGTGAACGCGTTGATGGATTCGCCGAAACCAAAGACGACGATGAAATCGAAAGGATATAAAATGGAGGTCATGGACGATAAAGAGACGGAAGTGATTTGTTTGGACTGCGATAGCGACGAGGAAGAAGAGGACGCGACTGTGGTTGCTCCGACGACGAGAAGTACGAGAAGTACGTCGAAGAATCCGCCCACGGCGAAAGAGAAGAAGAAGAAGAAGGCCACCTCCGCCGCCGCCAAGAAAACGAAGAAGAAGAGCAAAAGCGCGAAGAAAAAGAAAAAGAAAAGCAGCGACGACGACGACGATTCGGATTTTAAAATGGAACCTGAAGAAGAAGAAGAAGAAGAAGAAGATGATGATGATGATGATGGAACAGAAACAGAAGAAGAGATCGTAATTACCAAAGTCACTCCTCCGAAAATCAAACGAGATCGTGAAAACGACACGAACAGCGAGGACAACAGCTTACTTTTCGGCAACACGGACGACCGTGACATCAAGGAGTTATTGCTTCAAACCTCATCTTTGCATCAAATTCACTGGGAAAGAATCATTCTCGACGAGGCGCATAAAATCAAAGCGAGGACCACGTCAACCGCGAAAGCCGTGTACGCTTTGGATAGCGACTACAAATGGTGTCTCACCGGCACGCCGTTACAAAACAGAGTCGGCGATTTATACTCGCTCGTCCGTTTCTTACAAATGGAACCGTACTCGTTTTACTTTTGCACCGCAAAAGTCGGCACTAAAGACGGCTCGAAAGAAGGCCTTTGTGGTTGCAAAAGCGCCTGTTGGGACATGGGACCGAACAACGCTTTTTGCGTTCAGTGCGGGCACGCTCCTTTGAAACATTTTTCAAAGTTTAACAAGGACGTCATCAACCCGATTCAACGCTACGGTGGTGTTGGCGCAGGTAAGAGAGCGTACATGACGCTTCGTAACGACATTTTACTGCCGGCAATGTTGAGACGAACGAAGAAAGAACGGGCCGCCGACGTCGTGTTGCCGCCGTTGACGGAAAACGTCCTGGAACCCGAGTTTGACCAAACCGAGCGAGATTTTTACGAAGCGTTGTACGCGAACGTTACCGCGAGATTCGACGGGTTTGTCAAGAAAGGCACGGTGTTAAATAACTACGCGCACGTGTTCGAGTTGCTTTCCAGGTTGCGACAAGCGTGCGATCACCCGTATTTGGTTTTGCATTCTCGCAATCCAAAGTTACGCAACCAACAGGCGGAGATGAAATTTGAGAAGAAGGATGAGGACGACGAGGAAGAGGAGGAAGAGGAAGAAGAATACACGAAGTCGAAGAAGAAAACGAAGAAGAAGCAAGAGTACGAAGTCCGAGAGAACGTTCCGTCTGACGCGAAAGAAACCATGCATTACTGCGGCATGCCCGATTGCGGCGAGAAAGTCGAACCGGAAGACGCGGCGACGTCCAAGTGTAAACACATCTTCCACCGCGAGTGCATTCAACCGTACTTGGAGATTGATTTTGGCGCAGATGGCATTAAATGTCCAAAATGTCGAACCAATTTGACCATCGACTTGTTTCCAGACGCCGAAGCGATCGATAAGATCAAAGCGCCAAAAGACGAAAGAGGCGGCGGGGTCAAGAAGAAAGGCAAAGGCGAACTCGACGCCGATGACGTCGTGCCGAACAAATCAATCTTGAATCAAATCGATTTGAGCGAATATCGAACATCTTCGAAGATTGAGAAAATGATGGAAAAGCTCCGTGAGATCCGAAGCGGTCGCGATGGTAAAAAGAACAAAGCCATCATCTTCTCGCAGTACACGAGCATGATTGACATCGTCGAGTGGCGCATGAGGAAGGAAAATTTCGTCATTCGCAAACTGGTCGGATCGATGCCTGTCACGGCGAGAGCGCAAAATTTGCACGAGTTCTGCACGGACCCAGACGTGGACGCGATTATCATGTCTTTGAAATCAGGAGGGGAAGGTTTGAACTTGCAGGCGGCGAATTACGTTTTCGTCTTGGAGCCGTGGTGGAATCCCGCGGTGGAGATGCAAGCGGTGATGCGAGCGCACAGAATCGGGCAGACGAGAGAGGTGACCGCGTTTCGATTCGCGTGTAAAGACACGATCGAATCGAAAATGCACGAATTGCAAAAGCTAAAGCGGTTAGTTTTTGAAGGGACGATGGATGGAAACGAGGCGAGCATGGCGAAGTTGTCGCCGGAGGATTTACAATTTTTGTTCAAACGCTAATAATCATCGAGTGTTGTCTCGTCTTCACAAAGAAGAGGGGGTAAATGCTGAGAGAGAGAGAGAGAGAGACCATAGTACCGGGTGGTACTTGTAAAGATACATCACTATTGCGCAATTAATATACAACATTCTATTCTACATTCTACCAGTCTTTAAAGATCTCCCTCGCTGCGAGTAACTTTGGATCGTTCTCGCCTTTTTCGTCGTCGCGCATTTCTTGCTCCAACACCATCTTTTCAATTTCCGCCAATCGCGCCGTGTGCGACGACAGTATAGCTTTCGACGGCTCTGGCAACTGTGGCGGTGGATAAGCTCCACTCTCCAACGCCTTCCAGTCGAAGTTTTCAAACCACGGGTGATTTTTAATCGCTTGCGCGCCACCTTTCAAGTTACCTAATCGTTTCGCCACGCGTCGTTGTAACAAACCCGCGATTAAATCACAACCTTCCTCGGAGGTGTAAATCGGGTAAGTCACTTGGAAACTCGCGTCGGCGATGCGTTGCATAACTTGCAACGGATTATTTTGAGGCGGTTGATTATCGCCTCCTTTTTCTCCTTGGCCTCTTTGACCGAACGGTTGTAACCCGGAAATGATGACGTAAATCAACACGCCGAGGGCCCACCAATCGACGCCGTAGGAATACCCTCGCGCTAAGACCATCTCTGGCGCGACATATCCAGGCGTCCCGCAAAACGTAAACGTTTGATGACCACTTTCGCCAATATTCTTCGCAAAGCCGAAATCGCCAAGTTTAGCTCGTCCTGATTTATCCAAAAAGACGTTTTCTGGTTTCAAATCTCTGTAGATGATGCCCAATTCGTGTAAATACTCAAACGCACACACGATGAGAGCGGCGTAATACCGAGCGGCGTCTTCGTCAAATCCAACCAAAACTTTCCTTAAAGGCGCGTCTGGTTTGGTAGTGTGAGCCATTTTCCGAACCGTCGCGACCGAGACGAGCGCGTCCATCAAATCAAACCCGTTCATCAAATCAATGAGGAAATATAAGTGTCGATCGGATTGAAAGGCGCCGTGTAAGGAAATAATCGAAGGATGGTTCAATTCCGCGACTATTTTACGCTCGGACAAGACGTGCTCTGGAGAGGATTTCACCGCAACTTTCCGAACGCGTTTGATCGCGTATTTTTGTTGCGTGTCGTAATGATTGCACTCATTGACGCATCCGACCGCACCGCCACCGATTAAAGTACCCTCGGAGACTGTGAAAATGAACGGCTGCAAAGACGCGTTGAACGAACCAGAGGTGATGCTTTGGACGAAGGATTCGTTGAAGGCACCGATGGCGTCAACGTCCCGGTAAATAGACGACTCATCGGCTGGATTGTGTGCGTCGTAATACAAATTTCGCGATCCCATGCCAACGCGGCGTATGCGTAGGATACCTTGGAATGTCTTCACTAGTGACTTTTTCTGGGAATCTTGCGCGCTGGCGTCGCCTTCATCGATTTCACCCACGGCGGCGGTTGCGCTACTCCTTTCAGCATCATCGTCGCCACTTTCTAGCGTTTCCAGTTTCCCACTATCAGGAGAGGTATCGTACGAGTGAAAGCTCTTTCTCTTCTTCTCTTCGCTCTGGGGACTCGATATCTTTACCTTCTTCGAGTTTCGCTTTTGCGTCACGCTATTTCGTCTCGATAACAAATCTTGCAACGTACCCATCATCGCGACGAAATCGACGCGCTTCAACTTTAAGCACCGAAGCGGTGCGTTTGGCCCTACTTTTACCGTCGCGTCTCTTGGTTTTTCGAACAGGAGCGCCTTCTCGCCGAAAAAATTCGATCGAAACAAATGATTGACTAAAATGCCAAGCCTAGCATCGTCGTCTTCGTCGCTGTCGCCAACGACAGGCGTGTCGTCGTCGTTGACGTACACCAAAGCTTCTCCAGAGACGATGATGTAAAATCCACTGTCGTCGCCTGCGTTTTCACCTTGTTGTAATATAACTTCGTCCGGTTCAAATTCAACTTCTTCCATCGCGTCTGCGACTCGCAGTCGTTCGGCAACGCTCAACGGCGCAAACACCGGAACGAGACTCATGAACACCGCGATCGATTCTCTAAAATCTTCAGCCGCCCTTTTCGCAACCGCTCGAAACGCGCGACGTGGGAGCACCCACGTTGACCAAGCGTTCGTTTCGGACCTCTCTGAGGATCGCACGGTGGCACTTCTTGGCGCACCGTACATCAACGCCAACTCGCCGAAAATTTCGCCCGGTTTCTTCACGTTGACTTTCACTTCCACGACTTCTTGCGCAGTTACCGTCGTGGTCGAAGTTGTTGAAGCGGCGTCTTTACTAGTATCTATCTTTTCGCTGATGCTCGTTTCGCTACTCACGGCTATTAAGTTGTTCTTAATTTGTCCGGAAGATGTCGCCACATGGTTCGATTCTCGTTCTAACGATAGGCGCTTCTTTACCTCCGCTTCGTCTTCCTCGTCTTCTTGCGCCTCGTCTCTGGCGTCGTCCGATTTCGTACTATTTCGCGATCGTCTTCCTAAACGAGACTTTGCTAACGGCGCTTTCGCTGCTGGTGGAGACGATGATTCCGGGTCGTCGGTGTTCTTATTGTTGACCAAGGTTGTCGTCGTCGTTTTCGTGACTCTTTCGTAAACGTCAAATTCACCTTCGGCGACCAAGAACAACGCGTTACCTTTCTCTCCTTGCGTGACCACGGCATAATTTTCCTCGAAGGTTTCTTTCCACATCACCGAGATTAACTCTCGCAACGTGTCTTCTTTCGCGTCTGCAAATAATACCGATTTTCGCAACGATTTCAAAAGAAACGCGACGTCATCCTCGGAATGCTCGAATTGCAGGTCGTTGAACGACACCGACGATCGGTTAATCATAGACGTCGTGTGCGAGTAGTAGCTGCGGAATTGTTGCTTTTCCGCGCTCGTCGGGGTCGTCGGTGGTTTGCCAGATCCAGGACTATCAAACGACGATTTCCTCCTATGTATTTCATGTTTCGTCTCGTTGCTGCTATTGGTCATAATCGACGGCATCTTCACCGAACTTTTCCTCTCCAGCATCTCTCTCAACTGTTTCTTGAAAGTCACCGAGTTTACGCGTTTATCCACGGTCAAAGCCGCGTCTGGCGTTTTCGATCCAGGCGTCGTAGGATTACTGTTTTCCTCGTTCTTATTATCTGTTGTACAATTTGAATTTTGTAACCCAGCCGCCTTATCATCCGAAGGCGTAACAATTGTCGTCGTCTGAATCGTCGTCTGAATCGTACTCGCGTTATTAAATCTCTCAACCAGCGACCCAGATCTCGACGCTATCCTTCTCTCCTCCTCGATATTCTCCTCCTCGTTCTCCTCCTCGTCGTCGTTATCGTCGTATCTGGTAATTAATTCATCCTCTCTCGTTCTCCTCGCCCTCGCAGGTTGCGTGCTCTCTAACAAGCGCATCGTCGACGCTTCGTCTTCATCCGCGGCTCCATCTTCGTCCTCCTCTTCCGTCCCGGCGGCTTCCGAGCTTACGCTCGCGCCCGCGTGTTGCAAACCTTTAAAGTTTTTCAGCTTCGGTTGTTTCGCGTGTTTCTTCAACCCGCTGCTCGTTATTAAAGTCGTCGTCGCGTTCGTCGATGAATGCGTCGTGTTTTTGACGTTATCCTTCTCCTTCGCATTTTCCTCCTCCTCCTCGTGGTGGTCTTCTCTTTTGAACGTGAAGCTCAGTTTGCTCGTTTCCACCTCTGCTTTCAACTTCGTCTTCGTCTTCTTCTTACTGCTGCTGCTACTCTCGCTCCTTTCCACGTCGTCGTTCTTTACGTGCACACATTCCTCCTCTTCCTCTCCCCCTTTACCACGAACGGACCCACTTTTGGGTGATCCGCGCGGTGACCGAGGTGGTTTCAAGGGCGACCGTTTCACCTTCGTCGTCGTCTTCGACGTTGGTGTCGAATTGGAATCGGACGAATGCATTCCATTCACATTTTGTTCCGCTCGTTCTCCCTCTTCTTTCTTCAAAACCGACGATCCTCCTCCCGACGATCTCGTCGATATCAGAAGAGTCGATTTGGAGCTCGCGCACCCCATGCTCTTCCCTCTCTCTCTCTCTCTCTCTCTCTGACCTCTCAGCACGAGATATATTCTCTTAAATCTCTCTAGAATTATATTCTCGTTACGAATTTTTTTATGCCGCTTCGAGAGACAAAAGACTCCGCAGAGCACTACGAAGCGGTTCTGTCTCTGAAAAGCACAGGCCTTACTTACTTAACGCAGGAAACAATTT
>Ga0181555_1002228_pt1 | contig 16419 bp, 12 predicted proteins | sample 011ome_15_FD_145601 | JGI IMG/M metagenome (GOLD analysis project Ga0181555, IMG submission 145601) | Coastal salt marsh microbial communities from the Groves Creek Marsh, Skidaway Island, Georgia - 011504AT metaG (spades assembly) | ecosystem: Environmental > Aquatic > Marine > Intertidal zone...
GGGGCTTTACTTTCAAGCTTTGACAAAAGGGTTGGCAAATATTCCGCCCATTCCCCCAGAAATTCGCAAAGCTGCGCAAGAAGAAATAAGTAAGAAGGGCTTTGAGGCGCTTCTCAGCGGGCTTGATGCCGCAACCAAAAGCCAAATTGACTGCAAAAACCCAATGCGCGTTCAAAGGGCTTGGGAAGTGCAAAAGGCCACCGGACGATCTATTGCCGTCTGGCAAGCTTCTACCCCCAAGCCGCTTTTGTCAGTGGCGCGATGCATCACTCTTCTCTGCGATGTCGATAAAGATTGGTTAAACCAGCGTATTCAAAACCGTTTTCACAAAATGATCGAGGAAGGTGCCTTGGATGAAGCGGCGGCGAATCTTCCAAGCTGGAGCGCTGATTTGCCTGCCTCGCGCGCCCTCGGAGCGCGCCAATTAATCGCGCATCTGCGCGGAGAAATGTCGTTAAGTAAGGCGATCGAAGAGGCCACAATCGCAACCCGTCAATATGCCAAACGACAACGCACTTGGTTTCGCAGTAAAATGGATAACTGGAGCAAATGCGACCCAAGACGGCTGTGAGCCCTGCCGACTTCGATAAATCGTCACGTTCATTGCAGAAACCCGTTTACAGGTTTCCAAAACAGCTATTCGCAAGACGCGGGGCGCAATTAATCTTTCCTTCACTGGTTTTGAATGTTCTAATCTGCATGAGGTTGGTTTTAGATTCGACAGGAGAAACATCATGGCGGGCTCGGTAAATAAGGTCATTTTAATCGGAAATTTGGGCCGCGATCCCGAAGTGCGGAATTTTCCAAACGGGGGCAAAGTTTGCAACCTGCGCATCGCCACATCTGAAAATTGGAAAGATCGCAACACCGGCGAGCGCCGCGAGAAAACAGAATGGCACAGCGTAGCAATCTTCTCAGAACCACTGGTACGCGTGGCAGAACAATATCTACGCAAAGGCTCTAAAATTTACATTGAAGGTCAATTGGAAACCCGCAAATGGCAGGATCAATCCGGTGCTGATCGTTATTCCACCGAGGTTGTGCTGCGTCCTTACCGCTCAGAGCTTACGATGCTAGACGGCCGCAGCGATAATACCGGTGCGTCAGCTGGGTATGGCAGTATCGGCAATGAGGATATGGGAAGCTACGAGAGTGGCGCGCCCGCGGGCGACGGTTATTCTACGACCCAAGGACAACCTAGCCCGTCACGCGATCTGGATGATGAAATTCCGTTTTAAAGTAGAGATATGCGGGGTCTTAAATCAGGCCGCACGATCAGCCAGCGCATCCTTTAATAGTCCAAGCAGCGCCGATTTTGGTACGTCAGACGTAAGGAACGCCTGACCAATGCCTTTGGCAAGTATCAAGCGTAATGTGCCGTCGAGCACCTTCTTATCTTGCAACATAAGATCCAAAAGCGCCTCTGCTGCCGGCAAATCGCCAGGAATATCTTTGAGGTCACATTTCATTCCCATCTGGCGCAGATGTGCCCGGACACGGCTTGGATCTTCCTGAGAGCAAAGCTGCAATCGGCTTGACAGTTCAAATGCCAGAGCCGTGCCGATGGCAACACCCTCACCATGCAGAAGGCGCTGTGAATAGCCGGTTGCATTTTCCAAAGCATGACAGAAAGTATGCCCAAGATTGAGCAAGGCGCGATCCCCCTGTTCGGTTTCATCTCGCATCACGATATCAGCTTTCATTTGACACGATATTCTAACGGCTTCCTCGCGTGCGACCTTATCGCCTGCGGCAATCAAGGGGCCATTCACCTCGAGCCATTCGAAAAAATCTGCATTTCCAAGCAGCCCGTATTTTACAACCTCGCCATATCCGGCAATAAGATCGCGCTGCGGCAGGCTGTCGAGAATACCGATATCTGCCAAAACCAAACTGGGCTGATGAAACGCCCCGATTAGATTTTTACCATGGCGGCTATTCACGCCGGTTTTACCACCCACCGAGCTGTCAACTTGGGCCAAAAGGGAGGTTGGAATTTGCACGAAGCGTACACCTCTTCGTAAAATCGCTGCTGCAAAACCAACAAGATCACCGATAACACCGCCGCCCAAAGCGATAACCACGTCTTGGCGCTCAATTTTTTGCGCAAGCAGCCAATCTACAGTGTCGCCCAGTTTTGCCCATGATTTGGTAGCCTCGCCTACAGGCAATTTCAGGCTCACGCAGTCGATGCCGGCATCTGTTAACGTTCCTACCAAAGCATCAAGATGCAATGCACCGACCTGTTCATCCGTGACAATTGCCACTTTCATGCGATGCAATAAAGGGCGCAGTAGCGTTGCAGCATCGTCTATAATGGCGGCGCCGATGACAATATCATAAGAGCGCGCGCCAAGATTCACATGCACTTTACGCATCGTTTTTTTCCTCAATAAGCTCTGGTTTCGTACGCAACGCCGCGATCACTTTCAACGCCATTTCATCAATTGAATTAAAGGCGCTTGATCGAAGCTCAATATCTGCCAACGCATAAATCGTCTGGCGTTTGTCATAATAGGATTTCAACGTGGAAAAAGGATCAGATGTTTTCAACAACGGACGGTTGCTTTTGTGACGGACGCGATGCCACAAAACATCCAAATCCACATTCAACCAAACCGACACGGCCTGCGCAGAGATCGCTGCACGATTTTGCTCAGAAATAAACGCCCCGCCTCCGGTCGAAAGAACGCATAATTGGCTGCCAAGCAAGCGGGTGATGACTTGCGTTTCTTTCTTGCGGAAAAAAGCCTCTCCATGGCGTTCAAAAATTTCTGGAATGGTAAGATTGGCGGCTTTTTCAAGCTCTGAATCTGAATCGAGAAAGGGCACATCCAGTACCTGAGCAACGGCTTTACCGACCGCTGTTTTACCCGCCCCCATCATGCCAACAAAGACCAAGGGTTTTTTTAATATCAGCGCCATGCGGTTCCTTATTGGCAAACAAATCAAAAACGTCAATTGTCACTAGGAAATGGCGTGATATTGGAAGAAAGGCTAGGTATAAATTAAGTTAAACGCGTTTTCACCAAGGTCTCGTGCATGTTCCGTATTATAAAATGGCTTTTTCCACTGGCAGTATTAAGCTTTATATCTTTGATTTTATTTGCTTATTTGGGCCCTTTTTTTGGCGTATCCTTCGCGCCTACGCGAACGTTGACAACGGTGCCGGTGATTCTGAATGACGGTTAGGTTTTGGCTTTTCTGTTTGATGCTGCCCTTGAGCGCGTTTGCAGAAACACCTTTATCGGCAATTGATTGGCTAGCAGAGCACAGCATAAAAGGCAGCCCTAAACTATCTTCAACGCCGGATCTGCGCGAAAACCCTGCCCTCAGCGCAACCGTTTCAACCGATATTGAAGTAACGGTTTTAAGAGATATCCAACGCGACGCCGTGGGCTTGCTGCCCCCGGAAGTCACGGGGTTGCCCCTAACTCTATGGCGCAACAGCACAACTCAGGATTTGCTCAGCCTTTTAGACGCCAGCAAAGTAAGCCAAAACCCTTCGATACAAAGCCTCACTATGCGGGTCATGCTTGCGGAGGGTGATGCGCCTTATGACAGCAACGGAAAATTTAACTTCCTTCGCGCAAAGCTAGAAAAATTGATACAATATGGCGCCATTGATCCGGCGCTTGCAATGTTAGAACGCGCCGCTCCCCTGCCCGCGCCTCTGGTGCCCATTCTATTTGATCTTTCTATGTATAGTGAAGCTCTGGAACCCGCCTGCGAACAGGTCCTCCAATTGGGGGCCGCATTTGAAAACGACAGTGCCCGCATTTACTGCCTTGCGCGCCGGGGGGAATGGCAGAGCGCGAATATTATGTTGACCACCGCAGAGGCGTTGCAAAGCCTCACACCGCGCGAAACCGCCCTGTTGCATTTTTTTCTGGAAACCGGCTCAGAAAAAACCAGCGATCTTTATTTTTCCGCCGATAGCGTCCTGACACCGCTTGAATATCGTCTATATGAAGCCTTTGGCGAACCTGTGCCCGCCAATGACTTACCCCTGGCTTTTTCGGTTGCAGAACTTTCTGGCGATAAGGGCTGGAAAGCTCAATTAGAGGCGGCAGAACGCTTAAGCAAAAGCGGTGTGTTCAGCGATAATCAATTATTGGGTTTATTAACAAAAAAACCAGCTCCTGCCTCGGGTGGAATATGGGACCGGGTTACCATGATCCAGAACTTAGAACAGGCTTTAGAGGCCAACGCGCCGGCGCGGATATCGGATGCGCTGCGCACTGTCTGGAGCGCTATGGGCACTTCAGCGCTTGCAACACCGATAGCGCGGCTTTTTTACAAACGCCTCGTCGCGGCCAACCTATTAAAACAGGATCTTGTTTTGGTGCATGAAATGGGGTTGTTGACCGATCATTACCAAGACGCAGCAAAAGCTCTTATCACCCGATCGCGCAAACATCGCTTAGAGGTCGCGGTTGCGTTAAACCGATTTACCTTTTTCTCTCCTCGGAATGAATTTGAACAGGCCATTTTGAAAGCATATAAAACACCGCGTATTCCATATTCGGTGAGTAATTTATTGGCGCAAGGCAAGCTGGGTGAAGTTATTCTGAACGCCACTTTGCAATTCGAAAAGGGCAGCGACGGTGATCTGCAGGATTTAATCGAAGCGCTCTCCACCTTGCGTCACATTGGGCTTGACGACACCGCCCGACGCGCGACCCTCTCGTTAATTAAGTTGGGCTATTAATGACGACTGATCAGGGCCTTATTCAAAGCTTTTTAGAAATAAAAATTGCTGAAACGGGAGCCTCAAAAAATACAGTCGCGGCTTATGAACGAGATTTAAACGATTTCAAAACGTGGCTTCAGGCCAACCGGATCAAGCTACTGAAGGTCACCCAAAAGCAGATTGAATCTTATCTGGTTGGTCAAGAACAAAAAGGCTTTGCCCCCACAACCCGAGCACGTCGTTTATCGGTAATAAAACAGTTTTTTCTGCTGTCCTTCAGCGAAGAATGGCGAAACGACAATCCCGCTGCTCAAATCACCGGTCTTGGGCAAAGCAAAAAGCTTCCCAAAACGCTGAGTATAAGCGATGTTGATAAATTACTTGCAACCGCCGAAAGCGCTGGCAAAGATCTGCGAGAACAGAGCCGTAGCGCGTGCTTGATGCACCTGCTTTACGCAACCGGCATGCGGGTGAGCGAGCTGCTTTTTTTGCAATTGGCAGAGGTTCGCGGGAAGCCTCAGATGCTGCTGGTGCGCGGCAAAGGCGGTAAAGAGCGGCTGGTGCCCCTGACCACGGCAGCCCAACGCCATTTGACAGCTTGGGTTGCGCTGCGCGACATAGAAGACAAACAAGCGCACAAAGATGGCAAGCCGCTGTCGCGTTTTTTATTCCCCTCGCGCAATGCCAATACGCCGATGTCACGGATTTGGTTTTATCAAAAAATTAAATCTTGGGCCGTTTTAGCGGGTTTAGATGTTTCCAAAGTCACGCCGCATACCATCCGGCATGCATTTGCCAGTCATTTATTGGCGAATGGGGCGGATTTGCGGGTGATACAAACGCTTTTGGGGCATGCTGATATTGCCACCACTGAAATTTATACGCATGTTCTGGAAGACCAGCTTCAGCAATTGGTATTAGACCACCACCCGCTTTCCAACACCTCAAAAAAAGCCAAATAGACCGGCCGCCCAGCAAACCGACTTGAACGCAAAGAGCATAAGCTGCATAGAATATAAAAGTTAAACCTAGCGAATAAGGGCACATCGGAAACCGATATGGATACCGCGTTCTGGATCACGATCAGCACCATCATGGGCTTGATAATTCTTTCTGCTTTTTTTTCGGGCAGCGAAACGGCTTTAACTGCAGCGTCGCGCGGAAAATTGCGCGCGCAGGCGGATAAGGGTTCACGCGGAGCGAAACGCGCCCTCAAAATCACCGAAGATAACGAACGCCTGATCGGCTCGGTCTTATTGGGCAATAATTTGGTCAATATTCTGGCAACCTCTTTGGCAACGGCGGTTTTCACGCGATCTTTTGGCGAAAGCGGCGTGGCACTGGCGACTTTGGTAATGACGGTTCTCATTCTGGTCTTCGCAGAAGTCTTGCCAAAAACCTACGCCATTACAAATGCAGAGGCCGCGGCAGCCCGCGTCAGCCGCCCCATCCAAATATGTATTGTTTTATTCTCTCCTTTCGCCAGCGCCGTGCGCTGGCTGGTTGGGGGTGTGCTCAGATTGTTTGGCGTGCGCAGTGATACACATATGCTCGATCAGGCGATGCGCGAAGAAATCGCCGGGGCCTTGAGCTTGGGGCATTCTGAAGGGATCGTTGAAAAGGAAGACCGGGATCGTATTCTTGGGGCGCTTGACCTGTCTGAGCGGGCCGTTGAAGAAATTATGTTGCATCGTTCAAAAATTGAAATGATCAATGCAGACCAACCGCCGATGGATATCTTAAATCAATGCCTTGATAGCAGCTATACGCGACTTCCTGTCTATAAAGATGACCCTGAGAATATAATTGGTGTGATCCATGCCAAAGATCTTGCGCGAACAGTGTATCGAATTATGAGCAATCCGGAAACGGCGACGCGTAACTTTGACTCGTTTGATATTAGAGATGTGGCGATGGAACCCTATTTTGTGCCCAACACCACGCCACTGGATGATCAAATGCGGCAGTTTTTGCTCCGCCATGCGCATTTTGCGTTGATCGTTGATGAATATGGCAGCCTGCAAGGCCTTTTGACGCTGGAAGATATTCTAGAGGAAATCGTTGGCGAAATCACAGATGAATTTGACGAAAATGTCACCAGTTCGATTGCACAGACCGAGGATGGGCAATTTGTCATTGACGGCACAATGACAATTCGAGACCTAAATCGCGCTAATGATTGGGCCTTGCCAGACACCGAAGCCAACACAATTGCCGGGTTGGTCATTCACGAGGCGCAAACAATACCCGTTATAGGCCAGGTTTTTAGTTTTCACGGGTTTCGCTTTGAGGTTTCGGGACGTGTTGCAAACCGCATCACAGAATTGAAAATCAGGCCACTCTAACCTTACCTGAGCCACGATTTTGGCGCCTGGTCGCAACGCTAAATCTGAGGCTTAAGCGCTCACTTCGCAGCCAAAAAACTCATGTTCAGAATTCTTGTGTCTACATTTTGCGTTAAATGTCGTAGATACTCTATATGGAAATGGCAATTATCATTTTGGCAGCTGGGCAATCCAAGCGGATGCGAGGGTTGGACAAACTTACGCAGAAAGTCTCTGGCCTGCCCCAAATTCAACGCATAACCCTGCTTGCCTGCCAAGTATCGACAAAAGTAATCGTTGCCTTGCCAGATGCGGCCCATCCCAGATCAATTTGTTTGCTTGGCTTGCCAATTGAGCGACGTTTCATTTTAAATTCACAAAGCGGCATGGGCTATTCGCTGGCCAGCGCCGCCAGCATATTGAAAAAAAGCCTTCATTCTGGCGTAATGGTGATCCCAGCAGATATGCCAGACTTAACACGCGAGGATATTGAGCTCTTACTGGCTGCGCATCAAAAAAACCCTGAAGTAATTACGCAAGCCATTTCTGCCAATGGGAAGCTGGGCCATCCGGTGGTATTTCCCAATCGCTGCTTTAAATCCTTAACCTCCTTACAGGGCGATCAAGGTGCCCGCGCCTTAATCGCACAAGATAGAAAAGCGATAAAACACATCATCCTGCCCGGCTCGCATGCAACAAACGATCTTGATACGCCCGAAGATTGGATAGCCTGGCGGCATAGATCTGAATTGCGCAAAAAGTAAAAGACTTTCTTTATCAGAAATACAGCATGCCCCAAACCGCAGCTGCTTACGCCCCGATTTTGAATTTTCCCAAAAGCGTAGCCCCTGTTTCTACGACAAGCGTATTGCTCACCATATGCGTATCGGTGGATGAGGTCAGTTTTAGGTTAACGGATGTGGCCTTGATTTTACCTTTAATTTTACCTTCTGTAAGCAGTTCTTCTGATGTGATATTGCCCGCGATCAGGCCGCTGTCTTTTACATCAACTGCTTTCGCGGCAACGTTGCCTTTAACTGACCCAGAAATCACAACATCTCCTTGGCTTTGGACATTTCCATAAATTTCAAGATCGTTTTGTATCGTCGATACAGCCATTCATCCTATCTCCCAGAATTTGACTTGAGGATCAATAAATGGAGTTATCACATCGAAGGCAAGTCATTTATTTGAAAGATCATCAATTTAACTACTAGGATGATATAAAGGTGTCAGAAGTAATTCGGGGCTGGTGTAAAGCGAAGAATTACCTCTCGGGCGCGCCACTTCTTACTTAACAGCATGATGTAACTTACTGATCTGTAATCAGCAATCTGTTTATCGCGATGTGGGGGTATATCCTGTGGCATCCAATCAATGCGAATACTTATGGCAAAAACATGGCGTGTATTACTTCAAACGTAAGGTGCCAAATGATGTGCAGCAGCATTATGAACGTCCTCAAATAGTGATTTATTTGAAGACGAAAAGTAAATCAGCAGCTGCCAAAGCAAGCTGATCAATAGCCAGTAAGTTGGATGATTTCTGGCTTCAGATGCGTATTTCAGACATGGATGTACTTACTTCCCATTTACTGGTGAAAGGTAAACCCAAGGATGCCTTCACATCATATGCTTCTTCACTGTCTGATGCCCACTGCTCAGATAAAACAGTCAAGCCCGAGTATTAGGGTAGATGTACCAAGTTGACGATTGCCATAACCCAATCTCAGGTCATGGCCGAGTACAGTACCCCAGTATACCCCCATGGCACTGGCCACCCAGCCATTACTGACCAAATTACTGACCAGAATACGCCTTATTGTGATGAACTAAGGTATGCTGTATCTAATGATATCAGGATGTTAGCAGTAATTCGGTGCAGGTATTAGGAGTAGAACTACCTCTCGGGTGCGCCATTTATCATCAGATTTAAGCAGTCTACCGATAGATAACCTACTGATAACATTCTCATAAATAGCGTTGCCTTAGTATTGGGCTGGAGAGAATGTTGACCAGATTACTTATCTAGATCACCACATCTGTCTCAGTTTTACTTCTCAATACTCGTCAACACCATACTAAGAAATTCAGAGACCTTATCTTGCTCGATCCACCTTGCGACAACCACTAAATCATTCTCAGGGTCCACATAGATGACTTGCGTTCCAACACCCATAGCACAATATGCCGATTTTGGGGTTCCAGATAGAAGACCGTTTCGTACATCGTTCAACCACCAAAGATACCCATAGAAAGGGGCTATAGGACAAGGCTTCGTACATTCTTCTATCCATTTCTCCGGAATTATTTCTTGGTCGTTCCATCGTCCCTTATTAAGCATTAATTGACCGACAAGGGCGTGATCCATAGAACTAATCCAAAGGCCACCACCCCAGTGAGCGCCTCCAGATACTGATTGCATTTGTTTCCCGTTTAACTCTGACCAAGAATTCTGATAACCGTGCCATTCCCAAGTCTTCGAAGCACCAATGGGACCCATAATTCTTTCTTGTAAAACTTCCGGCAAAGAGCGCCCAAATGCTTTCATCAGAGCAAACGATAATTGATTTACTCGAACATCGTTATACTCCCAATAAGTACCTGGCGGCTGCAATTTACGTTTGCTTCCCCTTTTCTCGGCATGGGTCGTGTCACCCATCACATCTCTATAATGGTCGATCCAATCAGGCTTATCCCAGAGAGTTCCTTCCCATTCACTGGTAAGCTGCAACATATGCGCCCAAGTGATATCTCTGTTTTGTAAGCTGTCAAAGCCTCCGTCTTTTACGATATCTTTTATCGGGGCATGAATATCGGGAATAATGCCGTCTTTAACCGCAATTCCCATACACAATGACAGGTAGCTTTTGCTGATACTGAAAGTCATATCAACGTACTCAGTATCACCCCAAGTTTTGACAAGTTGACCACTGCGAAGGATTACGCCTGAACCAGCTTTCCTAGACTTCACTGGCCCAATTGTTTTGCCAATAGGCCAAGGCTCTTCGAAATGCCCTTTTTCTAAAGCTGCACCTATATTGCGATCCATACTGGACTCGTTCTTGATAGCGAAATCTATGGCTTTCGAAAGAAGGCTGCCATCCAGACCAGCTTTTTGCGGATCAATCTCAATCAAACTATGCATCACACTTAACCTTTTATGATCCATTAAATGCTAACGAGCATTTACCTTTGACACAAATCAATTGGCTCGTTTGACGATGGTCAAATCAGGCAGAAATTAAATTCATCCATTTCATACACACCTTTAACTCATACCTCTCACCGTAACACTGCCCTGCTCCCTCAGTTGCCTAACCGCCTATTTGATCGATTATCCGACGGACATTCTGCCGCTCTCAGACGATCTCTAATCGAATGCCTGAGGCTTTGCATTGTAAGGCCCTTAGATAAAACTGAATGCAGTAATTTTACCAAGCAGCATTGACAAAAACGAAGTCAGCAGTTCGTCTTTATATACGACATCCAGTTTCATTCATCTGGACTACTGCACGTTCAGATGTAATCTTATCCCTGTAAAAAAGATTTAGAGCAAAGTTAGATGGCAAAGCAAAAAATTGAGCGAAAAGTAGCCGTAATATTTGCGACTGATGTCGTGTCTTACAGCAAACATATGGAAGCTGACGAAAGTGAAACCATTCACAACTTGCGCGAATGTGAAGCTTTGCTAACCAGTCTGTTTGAACTGTATGATGGCCGCTTATTTAATACTGGCGGAGACTCTTTTTTAGCAGAATTTCCAAGTGCAGTGTCCGCAGTTGAGTGTGCTGTCGAATTCCAAAAACGCATTAGCGAAAGAAACTTATCTGAAGAAACCTCTGTTAAACTCAAGTTCCGGATCGGGATAAATTCTGGTGATGTGGTTAAAGAAAAAGACAATTTACTAGGTGATGGTGTGAACATTGCCGCTAGACTAGAGGCGTTAGCGCAAACTGGCGGTATTTCTATCTCAAAGGTGATCTATGATTTTATAAAGGGTAAAACCAGTTATGAATTTCACGATTTGGGTATCCAAAAAATTAAACAAAACGAATTCCACGCTTACGATCTAATTTTAGACCCGTCGCAAAAACGTAAACTGGACGGAAATAATTCAAACATTAGCAAGAAGAAAAATTTGGCCATAGTTGCCGTTTTCGCAATTACAATTGTGGGGATTTTGGTCTTTTTTGGGGTAAACTCATTTAAGCCAACTTCAAAACCACCAACGCAATCAACTGCTGTGGCTGATAAACCTTCGGTATTGATCATGCCATTCGAGAACCAAACTGGCATAGATGAAAATAACTATCTAAACAGTGGCATAACAGAAAACTTAGTTTCTACACTTTCAAAAAGTGAATTACTCTTTATTCCATCATCGCACACTGGAAAGTTTGTTGCCAAAAATAATTTAACCGACGCACAAGTTAGGGCAGATTACGGGATAAAATACGTTCTACGAGGATATGTACAAGGATCGAGTTCTCGATTGCGTATTTCCGCTCAAATGACAGACACAGCCTCTAGCGAAGTAATATGGTCCGAAATTTTTGAGTTTAGCAAAGAAAAAGACATTTTTGATATTCAGGATGAGATTTCTGTTGGCATTCTCAACAAACTAAATGTTGATATAAATTCCGCTTCGATAGGAAGGTTAGACGATTTCACTGAACCTGAGGCCTTTAAAAAATATGTTTTCGCTAGATCTGAGTTCTACAAATTTACTAGTGAAGGACATCAAGCTGCCATTAAACTTTTGGATGAAGCAGCAAAAATAGAACCCAATAACCGATTAATTAAACGTTTCTATGGCTATTGGTACTGGGGCCGTCCACTTTTCTCAAAGTCTGAGAATCCAGAACAAGACAACGTAAAGGCTTTGCAAATTGCGCTGGAAATAGAAGATTATGCTTTGGCGGGATATGCAGAACTGGCGCTAGGACGCTTAGAGGACGCCTGTAAACGCCCCATGGAGATGGCCGATAGCGGTATGCTAGATTACGACGTTTTTAATCTGGCGGCTGCTGGAAGAATTCAACATAGATGTGGTGACTTAAAAAATGCATTAATCAATTACGGCAAAAGCATCGAATTAGGACCTCATTACTCTAGCTGGGTAAAACGCGGCTATGCCAATATTTTAGCAGAATTTGGCAGACATGAAGAGGCAATCGATTTCATTAGGAGATATGTGGATAGCGATTTTGTTAATTCCGGAGATCGCAAAGGACTTTCCACCGTTCTTGTTTATTCTCTTCTTAAAACAAATCAGGTTCGAGAAGCAAAAGAACGATTTGCTGAATTTACCGACAGTGATAACCCGATAACTGCGGCTCAAGTGAACAGGATTGTGTCTGGAAGTAATAAAAAAAGCGATTTTGGAGACGCTGTAATATCTGCACTACGCGAAGTTGGACTTAAGGACTAAAAGTTTCTCTCGGCAGACCTCAATCGTGAAGCGCAATGCATTGCATCCACCTAGCACATACTTTTAGCTCGTAACCCTCACCATACCCCTGCCCTACTCCCTCAGTTGCCCAACCGCCTATTTGATCAATCACATCAGACGGGCATTCTACTGCTCTCAGCCTGTCTCTCATGGAGTGTCTGAAGCTATGCATTGTACATCCCTCAGGCACGTATTGATGCAGCCATTTGTTCAATGCAGCACTGGCTGAGTTCGAGTTGGTAGAGTTCCTTCTGTTGTATCTAGGGAAAGCATAGGGGCTGTCTGGAAAGGACTCTGAGAGCCTCTGAGCGGCCCACAGAGAGGCCCCTACAAGCGGTATATCTCGTTGACTGCCAGAGGTCTTAAGAGGCCTCCATGGATGCGGTTTAAGGCTTATATAAGGTATGTCTGCATCTAGGATTATATCGGTCTTAAGCAGCCCTGCACCCTCTGCCAAGCGCATACCGGTATCAGACACCAAAGCAACCAACCATCTTAGATCATCATCTATTAATCGGCACTGGTTTTGGACTTTGCGGATATCTTCTATCGGTATGGGAAGCCGTTTGCTTACTCCAGCCGATTTATCGAAGTACATACCCACAAAGGGGTTCTTGAGATCAAGCGCATACTCAGAGATGGCGAAGTTGAAGACGGCTCTAATGGAACTGATTACTCTGCCCACGCTTGAGCCAACCAGACCCTTAGCAATCAGATGATCCCTATAACGCAGTGCATCTGCTCTGGTGTACTCGGCCAAGTTCTTGGCTCCACAGGCATCTACCAGATAAGTACAGGCCCTCTGGGCGGCGGCTTCAAAGCTCTTGGGCTTACCAGCACCCTTATGCGTGACGTAGGTTTCTAAAGCCTCATGCAACGAAATACACTGCTCAGTGGCACTAGACACATCAAGCTGAGTACTCCGGAAATAAGTCTTATATCCCGACTTTAACAAACTGCGCCCAATAAGATCAGGATCGGTCATTCTAAGATGTGACCAGTATTCATCTAATTTAGCCGCAGCAACCAAAGCCCTTGATTTAGCAGTCTGAGCAGACCTCGTCTTAAGGCCCTGAACAATACGTGGATAGGAATAATGGCTCAAAAGATCGGCGGGAACACGTCTTGAGAAGTAGTAATACCCAGCGCGGTTAAACGTGTAAGGGACTTTTTTGGTCAGTAATCTGGTCAACATTCTCTCCAGCCCAATACTAAGGCAACGCTATTTATGAGAATGTTATCAGTAGGTTATCTATCGGTAGACTGCTTAAATCTGATGATAAATGGCGCACCCGAGAGGTGGTTCATATCCTGACTACAGCACCATGCACAAACTGGTGTAAGCAATATCAATAGCTTACGTATTTGTGGTTCATAATCAAGTACTGCTTAGGTGATACCCTAGGATATACCACAGCCACTGTACGCACTGTACGTGTCTATCTGACAGTATTCCTTATCGTTACTAGTACAGGGGAAGTGATGGGTGGTGAGTGATATATATAACTATTGTTAAACACCGTTATGCCTATCCTTAACGCAATACACAGTATGTGTAATCACAGTACGTGCTAACACCAATTAGTAGGGCATGGGTGTGCCTTATACATATCTATTTATTAATACACTTAACCAAACACTTTACCCCTTCTGCATAAGCCGTAAGTGACGGTAGTAGATTAATTGTAATCACTTGCTGTAACCCTCCCTAAATTAAGTCCAACGTTGGACTTAGTACATAGGGGCATGCAGGGGCCATAGGGGGTATGTACGTTATATGTATATGGGGTGTCACACAGATGGGGGGTTGAGGTTTGTGTTACGAGTTACGTGAATAAGATACTGAATTAGCAGTTAATCATTCAATGCCACCAATATCTGATAACTTTGAAATAAAATCGATGGTCTTGTCTGGATCTCTTATAACTCTCTCAAGCGATACTTTTGTAACTCCTAAATCTTTGGCTTTTTGGAGAAGTTCTTTTGCCTTCTTGCTATCGCCTGCCTGATTTGTACTGAAGGCATAAAATGCGAGCATTTCAGGAGCAATATCTAAAGCGTCAATATGGGGCTCAACTAAACCACTTATCTTTTCATATTCCCCCTGCAAATAATACATCGGAATAAGCCGTTTTGTTAAATTCCAACCACTGTCATTAGGTTGCAGTCGTAAAGCGTTTTCAAAGAATTGCGTTCCTTCTTTCAAATCTCCACACTCAACCCAAATTGTTCCACTAACGATAAAGGTGTCCACTGTAGCACCCAAGTCATATGCTTTCTGTGCGTAATTTTTTGATAAATCACAGTCTTTAGATCCTAATCTAAACTCCACTAAGGCTCGTAAATTAAATGCTGTTACGTCTTGATTTTCTGCTACATCCAAATTCGAGAGACGGATAATTTCAGCGCCGTTTTTTTCCAAGTCAGGCGCAAGCCCAACCGCTCTTTTTAAAAAAAGGTTCCAACCTTTAATGTTGTATAGAGCGGGGTTATCCGCACCCATCTGACCTTCTAAAAGTCGAACGATGTCAGTGTGGTTCTTATAACCATCTGGAGTAAACTTGAACCATTCTTTTCTAGAATTTAAGAACAATGTCAGTCTTTCAGCAGTTCCGTATTTGGCTGCCCAGCTCTTAACCTCTCCACCCTCAACTACATTTATTTGGAGGTGGGTCAAAATTTTATCGCCAATGCTATCTTGAACTTCAAATATTTGATTTGATGAAAAATCGACTTTATCTGTCCATACAACTTTGTTTAGCTTCAAGTCCGTAAGTTGCATCTGTATCCGTGATTGATCAGAAAATGTTTGAATCGATCCTCTTACGACATAGTCAGCATTATACATTTTTTTAATCAGCGGATCTTTTGCTTCTTTTGCTTTTGCATCCATGCTGGTGCTGCTTGAAAGCACACTAATGCGACTATATCGAGAAAGACTTGAAATTAGACTTTCGGTGAAGGCTGGACTGAGATCATCTTTTGTTGCAGAAGCGCCAAGATCATCAAAAGGGTATACTAATATCACTGGTAAAGATGAGACTACTGCTTTCGAGCCCGTTTCATTAGTAGCTCGATCGTTTACGCTTTGTGAAAAGAAAATAAGGTAACCGCCTACTGCGAGCAGAACAATACAAATAGATGATATCAAGAGCTTTAGATAAGTTCTATCACGCTTGGATGTTCTTTTCTGCGAAGGCTCCAGAAGTAAATCAAATGCGTGAAATTCGTTTTGTTTTACTTTTTGAATACCCAGATCATTGAAGTCGTACTTCGTCTTCCCTTTGACGTAATCGTAAATCACTTTAGAAACTGTTATTCCATTTATCTGAGCCAATGACTCCAACCTTGCGGCAATATTTACTCCATCTCCTAATAGATTATCTTTCTCTTTAACAACGTCACCTGAGTTAATTCCAATGCGAAACTCTAATTTTACAGACGTATCGTCTGAAGTATTTCTTTTCTTAATTAAGTTTTGAAACTCAACCGCACACTGGACAGCTGAAACAGCACTTGGAAACTCCGCTAAGAAAGAGTCTCCGCCAGTGTTAAATAATCGACCTTCATGCTTTTCAAAAAGGCTTGTGAGGATGGCTTCACATTCACGTAAATTGTGAATAGTTTCGCTCTCATCAGCTTCCATATGTTTACTGTAACCAACGACATCAGTCGCAAAAATAACAGCAATTTTACGTTCAATTTTTTCTTTAGCCATGGTTGCTCACATTAGTATTACACAAGGTTTACACACCACCCAGAAAACGTCTAGCTTTACTGATGTTTAGCAGAGCAAAAAGTTAAGATTTTTATTTTAAAACATTGATTTTTTGGCTATTTTGTGGTATAACTATACCTGTTGAAGGGCGGTGTAACTGCCCATAATGGCGACCACACGCTTTACATTTTAATCCAACAATCTGCTTTAAAATAAAGGAGCTTTCTCAT
>Ga0181555_1002247_pt1 | contig 16333 bp, 17 predicted proteins | sample 011ome_15_FD_145601 | JGI IMG/M metagenome (GOLD analysis project Ga0181555, IMG submission 145601) | Coastal salt marsh microbial communities from the Groves Creek Marsh, Skidaway Island, Georgia - 011504AT metaG (spades assembly) | ecosystem: Environmental > Aquatic > Marine > Intertidal zone...
AACGCTCTCAAAGACAAAACGCTTCACTAATTGAATTGGAAGGCACAGGTTGGGACATTGGAAAAGCAGTTGTTTACCTTTGTTCTGAATGGGCAAGATATGTAACTGGTCATCTTATGGTTGTAGATGGTGGCTGCTCACTTTCAGCTAGACCTAGGGGTTAAACACTCAAATTTTCATACCAATTGATTTTAAGGACTTTTCCAGCTGTATTTTTTCTTCATCATCAAGTGAAATAGATGACCTCATTGTGTCTCTCGGTATTTTTTTTAAAATCTTCAAACAATACTTAATACGAGCTGTTGCAAAACTTGGCGGATATTTTCCATAAATGTTTTGAGCTAAAATTAATAATTTTTTGTCTAAATCCTGGGCTAAATCAAAATTTTTATTTTCAATATTAGTAATTAATTCTACAATTTTTTCAGGGACTATTGCTGCCAAACTCACTTGTGATCCGTCACTAGCATATTTGAAACAAGGGTAAATATGCTCATCACCTGATGCCATCACTAAAAAATTTTGATTAATATTTTTTAAAAATTTGAAATTTTTAATGTAATTTTCAGTATTCCAACTTCCTTCTTTAATCCCAATTATATTTTTTAATTTAGTTAGTTCGCAGAGAATTTCTTTTTTATAAGAAAGGTGACCAGAGTTTATACTTGATTGATAGATAAATATTGGTCCGTTTACTGCATCTGATATAATTTTATGATGCTCATAAATCATTTGAGTATTTATTCCCTGTGACCACGAAAAAGGAGGAAATATTAATATTGCATTAGCGCCACTATCCAGCATTTCTTTTGCAACAAGAGCAGCTTCTTGTGGATCTTCAAAATTAACACCTGAAATTATTAAAGATTCTTTTTTAATATTTTCTTTTATAATTTTTAAAACTTGAATTTGTTCATCAGCGCTAAGAGTAAAATTTTCACCAGCATGCCCATTTACTAGCAATCCCCTTATACCTTTGACATCAGAAATTTCCTTAACATGTTTAATTAGATTTTCAGTGTCAATAGACTTATCAGCTTCTAGAGGTACGATATTCGCGGCATATATACCTTTAAAATTAATTTTCATTTATAAAAACCTCTTAATATCAAACAAACTCAAATCCACATCTTTACCTAAAATCTTTTCAGCTAATAATTTTCCCATATATGGGCCACTTGTGTACCCAGAGTGAATGGAACCAATAACATAAGCATTTTTAAAGTTTGGTATTTCCCCAATAATTGGCATTGCATCGTCTGTCTCAGCTTCTAATCCCAACCAAACTCTTGCTACTCTTGAGTTCTTTAATTTAGGTATTGCATGACACGCTAACATCATATTACCAATTAAATTTTCAGGTTTTGTTTCTGTATAATTATCTTCTATATTTCCAATCCCTGGCCAACCACCTCCAATTAATACCGTGCCATTATTAAATTGTTTGAGTGATAATTTTCCATTAGCAACTGTAATAACCGTATCCATAATTTTTGGCATTCTCTCACTAACTATTAATTGTTGAGGGAGACATTTAATGTTAATATCAATTTGTAAAAATTTTAATGTTTTGCCTAAATTTACGCCTGTAGCCAATATTAAATTTGAAGCAATAAGTTTTTCACCATTTTCAAAAACAATCACATATTTATTATTATTATTATATTCAATTTCTGAAACACTATAATTTTCTAAAATATTAACTTTGTTTTCTTTAAGAGCTTTTGAGTAAGCATAGCCAGTTTGATTAGCACTTACATAACCATCCATTTCACAAAATGCTGCGCATCTAATATTTGGATTAATATTAGAATCAACCCGTTGCGCTTCTTTTCTTGATATTACTTTTATATCTGCTCCATATTTTTTTCGTACCTTTGACCTTTCAATCAAAAGTTTTTCTTCATCTTCTGTGAAAGCCAAACAAAGTCCATTTTTCTTTTCAACTTCAATTTCTTTAGATAACCACTCGCTTGTATTCATCCAGAGCTCCCAACCTTTTTTTGCATAAGGTATTAATTGTGCTCTTGTCATATGCATCGTTAATGTTCCAGCATTAACACCTGAAGCCCCCCTGCAAATAAAATTTTTGTCAATAATAGTTACATTTAGACCATTTTTAGCAAGTTCTAAACCTGTGGAACTACCATTAACACCACCACCTATTATTGCTATATCTGTTTGTGTCATTTTATAAAGGAGCCGCTTCTACTTTCGTTATTTTTTCATAATCAAAATCACCTAATACTCTGTCAATTGGAACCGGTCTAATAGGGGATCGCCCTGTTAAATAACCTAAATTTTCAATTTCACAGTTTAAATATTCTGCAATTATTTTTGATGCGGTATATTGACAAGTCCTACCTTGGCAGGGCCCCATTCCAAGTCTTGTCCAAGATTTAATTTGGTTAATATCTTTAGCTCCTTGATCAACTGCACTTAAAATTTCTTTCTTTGTAATATCTTCACATCTACATATGATTGTATCTTCATGTATATTTTCAATTAGTTTTTTGGGAATAGAATTCAATTTAGAAATAGCTTTTGCAAAAACTTCATATTTATCTAATTTTTTTTTAATTTTGCGGGTGTTTGTATCAAATTCTTTTTTAGAAATAATTTTTTTGTCATATAACAGAGCCGTACTTGCCAATAGGCCTTTATCACTTGCAGCCAAAGCTCCAGAAATTCCTGCACCATCTCCTGCCAAATAAACACCGTTAACTGAAGATCTTAAAAATCTGTCAACCTTTGCTATCCAGCCGCCCTTATGCTCATCATAAATGTGTTCAGCTCTTAATAACCTAGTGATATCGGTGCTGGGGGTTAATCCATGGCCAATAGCAATTGTCTCTGAAAAAATATTCTTATATTCACCAGTTTTCAAATTTAATATTTTTACTTTTATTCCGCCGTCAACTTCTACAGCTTTTTCAATTTTACAGTTAGAATGAACAGGAATCCTGTTCAGAAAAATTTTAAAAATCCATTTTATGCCATCGTTAAAATTCTTTTGATTTGTAATTAAAGACAATGTGGATCTTATCCAATCTAATTTACTACATGTGTCTACTATTGCATCTACCTTACCTCCAAACTTAGATATGTAATATGCTACCAATATCAAAAGAGGTCCATTACCTGCCAAAATAATTTTTTTACTTGGAATAAAATGATGTGATTTAAGCATCACAGTACAAGCTGCAAGTCCTATAACACCAGGAATAGTCCATCCTTCAAATGGTATAATTTTTTCATAGGTCCCAGTTGCTATTATCAAAGATTTTGTTTCCCATTGAATTGTAGAAAAATCATTAAATGCATTAACTTTAAATCCTGGAGAAACTTGCCAAACAGTATGATTATAAGCTGTCTCTATTTGATAATTTTTTAACTCAATAGACATCTTTTTCTGAATTTCATTTTCTTCAAGTTTATTTTTGGGGATGCTCTTGTATGTTTTAGGAGGTGCCCTATAAATCTGTCCTCCTGCTTCATGATTTGAGTCTACTATTAAAACTTTAAGTCCTCTTTTTGCGCAATTAATTGCTGAACTCACACCACTAGGACCAGCACCAATTACAATAACATCATATTTTGTTTTGTTGTTTATCAAAATCACCAACTTTTATCTTCATTCCGTCTTTAATAAAAACATTGCAAGAAATAACTTTTTTATCATCAATAAGTACAGCACATTCTTGACATGAACCCATTAAACAAAACATACCCCTACTTTGTTTTTTTTTAGGAGATAATCTTAATTTTTTTATTTTATTAACGAATAAAACTACAGCGAGACATTCGCCCTCATATGCCTCAATCTTCATATTATTTACATTAATATTTACTTTTTTGCTTCTGTCAAAGTAACTGGAAACTCTTAAATCCACTGTATATCTTCTATATTTATTTAATTCTTATGATATTTATAAAATTACCTTTGTAATCACAATTCATTGTAACTAACATATTATGTATTTGCAAAATGATTAGGCACTAATATTTGTTTGGCGTAAAAATAAGCAAACAAAAAAAAATTGAATTAAACTCTGTCATTTTTCCTAAAATCTAATAAGATTTAATAATTAAATAAAAAAAAGGAGGTTAAAATGTTTTTAAAATTTTTTAAAACTATAGCAACTTTATTGGTCTTAATCTCAATTTCTGGTATCGCCCAAGCTAGGTCATTAGATGAGATTTTAAAATCAGGAGTTCTTAAAGGCGGTGTCAATCCTGGATTACCCCCACTTGCTAAGTATGATGATAAAAATAATTTAGTAGGATTTGATGCTGATATAATGGCTAAATTAGCCGAAATGTTAGGTGTTAAATTAGAACTTGTGAAAGTTGGTTCGCCGGACAGAATTCCATTCGTTGCAACTGGAAAAATTGATATAGTAATGGGTGCTCTTACGAGAAACTATAAGCGACAAAAGATAGTGGATTATACTGTTCCAGTTCACACTGAAGTTTTTGGAGCACTTACAACTAGTAAAAAACCTTTTGCTGCTGTAATGGATATGAATAGGGAAGATGTAAAACTTGCCCAAGTCAGAGGTTCAATGCCAGCTGGGTGGGCAAAGAAAAATCTAACCAAAGCCAAAATTACTCTATTCGACAATTACCCTGATGCAATGAGAGCTATCGCACAAGGAAGAGCTGACGCTATTGTAGATGTTGTTGATTTTCTTGGTGAGCATATGAATAAATACAAAGATGTTAAATGGCAAGTAGTAGATAAAGCTATTGATACTTGGTATTGTGGCATCGGAGTTAAAAAAGGTAATGCATCTCTACAACAATGGTTAAATGTTGCTTTATATACACTTCATAGAGCTGACTTTGTAGATGAGACTTGGGAAAAATGGTTTGGAATACGGCAGATACATAGTGTACAACCACAACCTTATTTCTAATCTCTTCCCAAATAATATTTTACCCTCTATTATTAATATATAGAGGGTAAAACATGGGATATACACTAGTCTATACTCAAGTTTTAGAATTTGTTCCTTATCTTATTAGCGGAGCATGGATAAGCTTACAGATAGCTGTTTTAGCTTTTTTTGGTGGAATGTTTCTAGGTTTAATATTTGCTACAATTAGAACATTCGGCAATCAAATTTCAAATAAAATTGTAATTTGTTATGTTACTTTTTTTACTAATACTCCACAACTCGTTCAAATATATTTTTTGTTTTTTGCATTACCTGAGTTTGGTATTTTGTTATCACCTTACATAGCCGTTTTACTTGGTATGACATTAAACGCTGCTGCATATTTATGTGAAATCCAAAGAGCAGGTTTTTTATCTATCCGACAAAATGAATTAGATGCCGCTAAAACCCTAAATTTCAGCCTAATTCAACAAGTCAAATATGTAATTTTACCTCATATAATGAAGGTTCTTTTTCCACCACTATCTAACCACTACATAATTATGACTTTAGGAACTTCAATGGCCGCAATATTCGGGGTCGAAGAGTTAACTGGTAGAGCATTTAATATAAATTCCGAAACATTCCGATCAGTAGAGATATTTTCTATAACAGCGCTAATTTATATTGTTATTACCTTTATAGCTACATTTTTACTAGCAATAATTGGAAGATATTTTTTCAAAGCAAAAATAAGGATTATTCAATAATGGAGAGATTAATTGAAGAGATCCCAAACTTTTTTACAATCTGGAATGTAATTTTTTTAGCAAAGGCAATGGGTGTTACTTTTTTACTAACTGCCATAGGCTGTTTAGTTGGTTTTAGCGTTGGGGGATTATTAGCTGTTTTTAGGAAAACAAAATCTTATTATTTACTTCCATTAAGATTTTTAATAATCGTTTATACTGAAATTTTTAGAAGAATCCCCTTTTTGGTGTCTTTATTATTATTTTTTTATGTTTTTCAAATAATGAGAATTTCAGATAATTTATTCCTAATTGCAACAATCACAGTTTGCGTAATTGCAACAGCATATATAGGGGAAATAATAAGAAGCGGAATTGAATCTATTAACCAAACACAATGGGATGCTGCTGCTGCGATGAACTTTACATATTACCAAACATTGAAAGAAATAATATTCCCTCAAGCTTGGAAGGTTATTCTTCCTCCAGCCTTTGGTTTTTTTATAATGTTTATTAAGGATACTGCTCTCGCTTCACAAATTGGAGTAATGGAACTTACATTCGCAGCTAAAATTCTTAATAATAAAGGTTTCTCTCCTTTATTATCATTTGGTACAATTTTAATATTATATTTTATTCTTTCATTTCCTTTAGACAGATTTGGAAAATTTATGGAGAGAAAGCTTGCATCAAATAGAAATTAAATCAGCCAACGCCTTTTATGAAAAATTGCATGTGTTGAAAGATATTGATCTAAATATAGATAAAGGTGAAATTGTTAGTCTAATTGGGCCCTCTGGATCAGGTAAAAGTAGTCTTTTAAAAATGTTAGTTGGACTATTAATTCCAAAATCTGGCAAAGTTTTTTTGAACAAATCATTGATCAACTTTGATAATCAATCAGATCTTAGAAATATTCGAGAACAAATAGCTATCGTATTTCAGCAATATAATCTTTTTCAAAATATGAATGTTTTAAAAAATGTATGTATTGCTCCAACTAAAATTCAAAAGAGAAATCCAAAAGAGGTAAATGAACAGGCATTATATTTATTAGAGAAAGTTGGTTTACAAGATAAATTAAAATCTTACCCTGATGAACTTTCTGGAGGTCAACAACAAAGAGTTGCAATTGCTAGAGCTTTATGTTTAAACCCACAAATCTTACTCTTAGATGAAATAACTTCAGCATTAGATCCAGAATTAGTAAAGGAAGTTTTGGACTCAATAAGATTACTAGCATCTGAAGGCATGACTATGCTGATTGTTTCTCATGAAATGAATTTTGTCAAAGAAGTTTCCAGTAGAGTAGTTTTTATGGATGATGGATCAATAATAGAGGTAAACAGTCCTAAAAATATTTTTGAAAAACCAAAAGAAAAAAGAACATTAGACTTTGTTGGTAAAATTCTAAAAGAAAAATGATGCCTTCATTCCTTGAAAATTCTACTGACATTCATATTCATTGTTGTCCACATATAAATAAAAGAAGCACTGATATTTTTGAAGTAATTAAGTTCGCTGAAAAAAACAAAATGTATGCGATAGGCTTAATGGATAACTTTTCAAATACATCTGGTTATGCATCATTAGTTAAAAAAAAATTTCCAAATTTAAATCTAAAAATTTTTGGTGGTCTAATAATGGAACCTCCGGCAGGAGGCGTTAGTTATGAGAATGCCAAAATTTCACTAGAATATAGTTATTTTGAAAATGATGGGGCAAAATTTATTTCGTTTCCAACCCACCATACAAGATATATTGCAATTCAAGAAAAAAGAAAATTAGATTATATTCAATCTTGTTTTTATGTGCCTGATAGTGGACCTACAAATGAAACATTAAAGATTTTAGAGTTAATTGCAAAAAAAAATGTAGTTTTAAATACAGGGCATATATCACCTAAAGAAACTCTTACTTTAGTTAAAGCAGCTAAAGCTCTTGGAGTAGAAAAAATTTTAGTTCCTTCAAATAATTTTAATAAAACAACAATAGAAAAATTAAAAAGCCATAATGTTTACTTTGAATTTTCTTATTTCTTTGTTTCTAAAGCCACTGAAGTTCCGCTTACACACGTTGACAGTGAAAGTCATAAGATTAAAGGACTGAACCTAAAAACTTTAAAAGATTTAATCGAAGCTGCTGACCCAAAAAATGTTATTTTGTCGAGTGACTGTGGCGTTTCTATTCTTCCCAAACCACATTTAGGGTTTTATCAATTTATAAAACAAGTACATGAATTAGGGTTCACAATAGAAGAAATTGATTATATGATTAAAACAAACTCAAAAAGGCTTTTTAGAATTTAAAATGAAAAAAAATATACAAAAAGAATTATTAGATCTACTTAAACAAATTATTGAAATAGATACATGTTACCCTCCTGGAAGTAGTAAAGTTTTTGGAAAGTTTGCAACCTCATATCTTAAAAACAGTGGATTAAGAATTAAATCATATGGTGTTGATAAAGAAAAAATAAATATTTGTGTTTCGAATTATAAAGGACTCAAAAAATCAATAGTTTTTAATTCTCATATTGATACTGTCAGACCAATATCAAGCGAGTGGAACTCTAACCCTTTTGACCTTAAAATAGAAAAAAATTATTCATATGGACTAGGAGCGGTTAATTGTAAGGGTAGCGCTGCAGTTCATTTATATTTAGCTAAAAATTTTAAAAACCTTTTCCCAAATATCAAAGAGAATATTGATTTTACTTTTGTGACTGATGAAGAAAATTTAGGACCTGATGGCACAAAATATTTAAAAAAACAAAAAGTTATAAAACCACACACATTAATATTAGGCGCTCCAACTAATAATAATTTTGTGATTGAAGAAAGAGGTGTATTTTGGTTGGAAATAAATGTTTCAGGAAAAACTTCACATGCTGGCGAACCTCACAAAGGGGTGAATGCTATTGAAAAATCTGCAAAAATAATAAATGAATTAAATTCAAATTTTAAAAAATTTTTAAAAAGGTATGACATTGGAACTCATAAATCTACCATTAATGTTGGCATTGTATCCGGAGGTGAAAATGTAAATGTTGTCCCTTCGAAAACAAGAATTGTAGTTGATAGAAGAATTACTCATAAAGAAGATGTTAAAAAAGCTTTTAATGAAATTAAAAATTTTATCCTAAAAATTGACAGATCAGCAAAAGTAAAATTTCTTACTGGAACAAATCCGTTTAAATCCAATAAATCAAATATTTATTTAAAGGAATTATCAAAATCCAAAGAACTGATTACTGGACAAAAATCTAAATTTTTATCCTCTATTGGAGTAAGTGACGGAAGATATTTTGCTGACGACAATGTTAATATTATAAATATTGGTCCGGGGACAGGCTCAGAGGGCCACAAATCTAATGAAAAATTGATTAATAAAGATTTGGTTGATTATTTTCTTTTGTTAGAAAACTTTTTGCTCAAGTTTTGAACTAATTAAATTTATTTTTTTATATAATTTGATAATTTAATATTTGCTCAATAGGTATTAATAATAATGGACTTTCATGCTCAATCTAATATTTCATTCATTAGACACAAAATTCATGAATTAGAAAAATTTACTGAAAAAAAGCGACCATTTACGAGATTAGTATTTAGTAAAGAATTTTATGAGGCTAGAGTTTGGTTAAAAGATGAGTATCTTAAACTCGGTTTATCAGTGTCTACAGATGAAGCTGGGAATTTAATCGGAACTCTAAATTCAAAAATTAATACAGATAAAATTATTATTGTTGGATCACATATAGACACTGTCCCCTCTGGAGGGAAATTTGACGGAATAGCAGGTGTTGTTGCGGCGTTATGTTTGATAAAACATATAAAAGACAACGATATAAATTTACCATTTAATTTGGCTGTTTATGACTACTTGGGAGAAGAATTAAATGATTGGGGGATTTCTTGTATTGGTACAAGAGGAATGATAGGTGCATTAAATCAAGAAATTTTATCAAGAGGTAATTCTTCTGGGAATATTTTAAAAGATGAAATTAATAAGATTGGTGGAAACTCAAAGTCACTCACTAAGCCACTACCAACAATTAAAAATATTCTAGCCTGTTTAGAATTACATATCGAACAAGGTAAAATCCTAGAACAAAAAAAATTAGATATTGGCATTGTAAGATCCATTCCAAGCATTTCTAGGTTTAATGTAGAAGTAAATGGCCAAGCTGGTCATAGTGGAACTATTCTAATGGATCAAAGAGCTGACGCACTCGTAGCTTCATCAGAAATTATTACTTTCATCAATAAGTTAGCATTAATATTGTCCCAAGAAAGTAATCAACACTTCGTTTCAACAATTGGAAAGATTACTGTTTCACCTAATGCTGCTGCAATAATTCCAGGTAAAGTTGAAATGACTATTGATCTTAGATCCTCCAGTAAAAGTTCAAGAGAGCAATATATAAAGGAATTGGAAGAAAAAATTGAATTAATGAATAAGACAGGCACATGTAAAATTGATATGAATAATATTGCTTACGCACCCTTTGTGGAAATGGATAAAGAATTGGTGAAATTATTTAAAGACTCAGCCAATTCATGCGGGCTTACAAATCAAATTATGGATAGCGGAGCTGGTCATGATACTGCTCAACTATCTAGACTAGTGCCTGCTGCAATGATTTTTATTCCATGCAAAGGAGGCCTAAGTCACTGTCCAGAAGAGCATGCAGAAATATTGGACATATCAAAAGGGACTGCTGTTTTACTCAAAATGGTAGAAAATTTAGCTATGTTAAACCGTGCTTAGATTATTTTAAAAAAATCAATGACATTCTTCTGATTTTCTAAATCTAATATAAAATCTATCATTTCATCAATTTTATTTTTTGGTATTTTTTTAGTTGAAGATAAACAGCATTTATGAAATTTCTCTAAATATTCACTTTCAGATAAAGCTGCCTTTGGATGACCATAGACATGATCTAAATTGATCTCTATTTTTTTATTATTTGTTAATTTAACAGAAAATTTTTGTGGTGTAAGAACTTTTTGATCTAAGTTTTCATTCTTGATCATTGTTATTTTTCTAGCGAATTCTAAGGTTTCAGCATTAGTCAGATATTTTTGATCTGTAAAACTATCAATATCTAAATGACCGTTGATCATATAACTAGCGCCAACAAATTTGGCACATAGTTTTGCATAATTCGTTGTTAAATTATCAATTAATGGCCTGGCTACTAATTTATAAACACCTGGCGGAACAAGACATTCAATTGAATTTATTTCATCTTTATTTAGGCCATAGTTTAACTTCAAATCTTTGATAGCGTGAACCAATCCATGAGTTAACCTACCACTTGGATAAGGTTTATGGGCTAATTGATTTACCATCCAAATTTTACCAATGTTATCTTGTAAGTATCGGGTGTCAAAGTTATCGTTTTCGATTAATTTGAAATAACCATGCTCTCCATTGAAAACCCTTTTGGGTCCAGGAAAGCCAGCTAGAGTTAGATCCATAGAAGATAAGGCTGCTCTTGCATTGAAACCAACTTGAAGCCCTAGAATGGGAACACCTTCTACATGTGATTGCATATTTCCACATGTTTGTGAGTACATAATACCCAAGGCATTATGTATCTCTTCTACAGAAAATTTCTGTATTTTTGATAATGCTGCAATTGCCCCAAAACCGCTAGCAGTAGCAGGACGAAAAAATTTTAACTCACCTTTAGCACTAATTCCCAAAAATGATGCAATATCAACTCCTAAGGCAAGAGCCAACAAAAATTCTTTACCATTTATGTGACGACCTTCATTATTGAGTGTTTCACAATGAGCGAGTAGAGAACTTAAAATAGCAGCCATAGGGTGAACAACTGCTCCTTCATGAATACAGTCAAATTCTAGACAATGAATTTGGTATGCATTGATAAGAGTTGTTGCGTCTCTTGAAGATTTTTCCCATGTGCCCAGAGTTGTACATTCATTACCTTTTGACCAACTCTTAGCAACTTTTTTTAATTCAGAAAGATTTGCTCCTGTACTTCCTGCAATGCCTACACCAAGTGAATCAAGTAAAAATACTTTAATTTTATTTATGGTCTGATTATCTAAATTTTCAAAATTAGATTTGTGTATATGATTAGAAAACAGGTCTGCTGTTTCAATTACCATGTCAATCCTAGTAAAAAGTTTTTAGATTTTAAAAGTAAAAATCTAGAGTTTAAATCTTTTTTCCTATCAATACCTATGATTTGTTTAACGAAATTGTCTCAAACTCAGCAGGGCTTGTAATTTCTATTAACTCTAAGTCGTCTGAGTGTTTAATTTCTCTATGATGAATTTCTGGCGGTTGATAGACAACATCTCCAGCATTGAGAGTAAAAGTTCCCTCTCCTTTATATTCAAATTCAACTGAACCTTTCAATATATAAACCATTTGAAATTTTAATTTATGGTAATGCCATTCGCCATTTGCATGTTTACCTTCAATAGCCTTGATTACATTAGCCCCAAAATCACCTGAAGTAGCCTCTTCTATACCTAAATTTTTATATGAAAAAAAACCTCTTAAACCTGATTCAAATTTATTTTCATTCGCCCTTGTTATTTTAAATTTCATAGCATCCTCTTATAAAATTAGTGAACCATTAAATCTTAACAGATAAATTTAAGATAGAAATAGTAAAGGTTCATACAAATCTAAAATGTACATATTTCTGGCTTGAAATCCATTCCATGACCAGGACGATTAGTTGGTTTTAAAGTGCCATTTTTAGGCTTTAATGGTTCCTGCCATAGATGATCATACCAACCCATATACTCTAACCACGAGGGATTCTCTATAGATGCTACTATGTGAATAGATAACTCAGGAAACATGTGGGGTGCGATTTTAATTCCATATTGATTAGCTAATTTTGCAGTATAAATTAAATTCGTATATCCACCTCTCATAATATCTGGTTGGAGTATATTTATTTTTTTACCCTTCATAAAAGGGAGTAAATCATGATGAGTAAAGTTATTTTCTCCAGTTACAATTGGTATTGAAGTTGAATTACAAATTTTATCATATCCTTCGAAGTCATCAGCCATTACTGGTTCTTCAAGCCATTCTGGGTTATACTTTTCAATTTTTTTTGAAACTTTAATGGTCTCTTCAACTGACCATCCTTGGTTCACATCAATCATAATTCCAATATCATTTCCCAATGCTTGGCGCATATCCCCAACATTTAAAACATCTTCTTCATTATTAAAAGTGTGAGCCACTTGCATTTTGATTGATTTAAACCCATTAAGAACGTATTTCTGAGCCTTCTCTATCATCCCGTCATGCCCCAAGCCTCTATAACAACCAGATCCATAAACAGGAAGTTCTTTATCTTGACCTTGCCAAATTTTCCATAAAGGCAAATTTTGCGTTCTTCCAAAACAATCCCATAGCGCTATATCTATAGCAGACATTGCCATGACAGTTATACCCATCCTACCTTGTATAAACGTTGATTTCCACATTTTAGACCATAAATATGGTATGTCTTCTATTGTTTCTCCAATTATGAGCGGTTTTAACATTTCATTAATACACATCTCTATAGTTTTTAGTCCACCAGCTAAAGGATGGAGATGTCCGGTACCAATTACGCCCTCTTTAGTTTCTATTTGAACTATTAATAAATCTATTTTCTCAAGGGTTAAAAAACCAGTTTTAGGAGGGTCTTGAAATGGAACAGAGGTTATTTTTGTTTTTATAGAAATTATTTTTAGTTGATTATTGTTATTTATAATTTTTTTCAAATCGAACCTCCATTAGTTAAATTCTACATATTTAAAAATTTAAATGAATAAGAAAATATTATATATTAAAATGAACTAATTGATTTTGTTAAAATACTTATTAGGAGTTTTCTTTGAGTGCCGTCATTGGTGGAAAAAAAGTGCCAGATAATCTTCTTGGTAAATTAAAAGAAACAAATTTAAATAATGCTGAGGATACAGATCTTAGAAATGCGCTTGAAAAAGATGGATATTTATTCCTCAGAAATGTAATAGAAAATGATCAAATAACTGAAGCTAGAAAAGATATTTTTAATAAATTAGGTGAGGTAGAAGAGATACAATATCCATATGTCGATGGAATTTCGTCTGGAAAATCAAAAAGAGACATGATGTTCTCCAATAGAGGAGAATTTTGGGAAGAGGTTAGCAATCTTCAATCATTGAGAAATGTTACTAACGGACAAAACTTAAAAAGTGTTTTTGACAAAATTTTTGGTACTCCTGCGGTGGGCTTTGATTTTATTTTTCTTAGAGCAGTAGCTGGTGGCAAATTTACTCATATGCATTGTGACTCTGGCTTTTTTACTCGTAAAACTGAAAAAGTTTTAACATGCTGGTTAGTCTTAACCGATGTGTCACTTGAAAAAGGACCACTGTTCATAATAAAGGATTCACACAAATTTAAAGATATTTATGAAAAATATAAAGGGTTTGACGTTGATATTCATAAAAATATTAAGGCGACAATTGACACTCACCCTGTAGATTTTGCTAGAGAAAGAAATACTAAAATTCTAACAGCTGAATTTAAACCTGGTGATGCTCTTATTTTTGGAATGTATACGGTACACGGTACTTTTGAAAACCATACAAAAGATAATAAAATTCGCCTAACTTGTGATATTCGTTTTCAACCCATTAATGAGCCTAAAGACCCAAGGTATTTTGGTCCCAGACCTGGTGGAACCACTGGAGGAGGTTACGGAGAACTAAATAGCGCAAGACCACTTAATGAAGACTGGCATATTAGATAAAAAATAAAGCGATTAGAGTATATTATAATAGTTACTTTACTATTTATTATTTTTTGAGATATTAAATTAATGAGTACAGTTAAAATCCATGAAAGTTGGAAAAATGTTCTTGGAGATGAGTTTAGTAAAACATATATGGAAGATCTAAGGGCTTTTTTAAAAAAAGAGATTGAATCAGGAAAAAAAATTTTTCCTCCAATGAATAAAATTTTCAATGCTTTTAATTTAACACCCCTTACAAATGTTAAGATAGTTTTAGTAGGTCAAGATCCTTATCATGGAGAAGGCCAAGCTAATGGACTTAGCTTTTCCGTAGAGAGTAATATTAAAATTCCTCCATCTCTTCAAAATATTTTTAAGGAATTATTTACAGATTTAAGATTAACTTCACCTCAAAATGGAAATCTTGAAAATTGGGCTAAGCAAGGTGTTCTTCTTTTAAACAGCTGCCTTACAGTTCAAAAAGGGTCTCCTGGCTCTCATCAAGGTAAAGGATGGGAAAAATTCACCGACAAGGTTTTAAAAACTATTAATGACCACAAAAAAAATATTGTATTTATCTTATGGGGCAAAAAAGCACAGGAAAAAGGACAATTTTTAGATAAAGAGCGTCATTTAATAATAAAGACACCTCACCCATCTCCCTTTTCCGTCCATACTGGCTTTTTTGGTTCAAAACCTTTTTCCAGGTCTAATAATTACCTTTTAGACAAAAACATTGAACCTATAAATTGGCAATTATAAATAATGCAAAATAAATTTATAACTAAACTTTTCAAAAAACATTGTACTTATGAATTCTGAGAATAATTCTAGAGGAATCATTTTAGTCATAGTTGCTATGGCGCTGTTTTCAATCCAAGACGCACTAATTAAATTTGTTTTTGAACAGGCTGCACTTTACGAGATTTATTTTGGTAGAATATTTATAGCGTCTATAATTTTAGGATTATATATTTTAGTTACTAAACAAAAGCTTAAAATTAAAACAGAATACCCTTTTTTAACTTTAATAAGAGTTTTACTTCATTTTTTTGCTTTTAGTTTTTTCTTCATATCTCTTACGTTTATGAGTCTAGCAATGGCTAATGCATTGTTTTTTTCAAGCCCATTTTTTATTTCTATTTTTGCCAGATTCTTTTTGAAGGAAAAAATTGGCATAAGAAGATGGAGTGCTATATTTATTGGTTTTCTTGGAATATATATTATTCTCGATCCTGATTTTGGTAATTTTGAATACAAGAACTTATTACCAGTTTTATGTGCGTTCTTATATGCCTTATCAATGACAATTACAAAAATAACATCTGATAAAGATAATTTTTATACTCAATTATTTTATTTTTGTACCATAGCACTTGGTTTATGTTCGATTATTTTCTTAGTATTTGGTTCAGGAAAGTTTGATAATTTCGAAGATCCTACTATGCAATTTATTTTTAGAGAATGGTTTACAAACATTGATTACGCTTGGAAATATATCTTTGTGATGGGTATTTTAGCCTCTATTTCATTCGCATGTATTTTTAGAGCATATAGTTCTTATTCACCGTCAGTTGTATCTTTGTTTGAATATTCTCTAATTATTTGGTCAGTTATAATAGGGTTCATATATTTCAATGACACTCCAAACTTAAGAACTTTTTTAGGGATTAGTTTAATTATTGGAGCAGGTACTTATATCTATTTCAGGGAAAAATTAAAAAAACAAGATCTAACTATCAATTTACCCAAAAGAAGATAAGAATTAACCTAAATATAAGATTTAGTTGTTTAATTAAAGGAGGCATGAGTTTGAACAAAGAGCATCCAGGGATCACTTCACTTTACAACTTTATAAATGCTTTCAATAGTGTAGAAAAAGAAAAAATTATTAGTAATCTTCATTTTCCACATTTTGTTCACTCGGACGG
>Ga0181555_1002253_pt1 | contig 16310 bp, 17 predicted proteins | sample 011ome_15_FD_145601 | JGI IMG/M metagenome (GOLD analysis project Ga0181555, IMG submission 145601) | Coastal salt marsh microbial communities from the Groves Creek Marsh, Skidaway Island, Georgia - 011504AT metaG (spades assembly) | ecosystem: Environmental > Aquatic > Marine > Intertidal zone...
CCACATTATTAAGATAGTTTCTCTTAAAACACATTATTCCATATGAGTGTTTCATCCTTAACCGCCCGTATATAAATAATAAATTTTAAGTTTATAAGGTTCATCATGATGACTACACCAGGATTATACCAGTCACCGACTATACAAGCGGTTTATAAGGCTCATCATGATTACAATAAAAAAATATTATTGTTAATTTTATTTAATCCATTTAGGAATATCTCCATTAAAATCAGAGTCATAGAACATAAATCTTACATTAGTATCAGCAGATACATTCCACAAGGAAATATCCTTATTAAAATTAGAAATTTTAAACATATTACTCATATCGGTACATTAGTAACATTTAGGACAGATAACCTTAAGAACGTTAAATTCACGACCAATTCAATTATATTAGGTTTTAAGAATATCATCTACTGACATCCTTCACATTCAACATCATGTTCGATTGTGTCGCTGGGTTCGATGAATTCATCAGGTTCAGCACTACAATAATTACAAATATTAGAAGTGTATCGCATAAAGTCATTGGTATTATTTCGCTGTTAAGATAATTAGTAATAATATAAAAAAATAAATTCAAATTTTATATACTTACCTATGACTACTAATACTTACCAATATTCGTAGTTGGGTAGTAATTTGTTTTTGTGTAGGATTTGATAAACTAGTATGTCGTGTATTAGTTGAGATTCTCGGTTATGAAGTTCTTCGGTATATGAATTTTTTGTTAGTGATTTGATGTCGTTGGTGATTGTTGAAACACCTCCTATTTTCCGAGTATATTTTTTATTCTTCTTACAATACACCCAGGAGGCAGGGGATAATACCCTAGTTTTTGATGGTATGTTTAGTCCGTTTGTAATATAATCAGTCGATGGGTGGTAAAATTCACATGTATTATTTTTTAAATTTATACAGGTATCCTTCTTATGACACCTTCTAGAGTTTATTTGTGGTTTATGTTTTATATCTAATAACCCTCCTTTAATTAATGTCCCTTGTATATTAACAGCATATTGGTTAATATCCCGAATATAATAAATATTAGACACGGGGACCATTACTTCACTCTCTACCGTAATAACTGGAACTTCTATCTCATCAACGAGATTCTTATTATTTTCATTAATCATCGTTCTTGATATTACATGGTCATCTTTGTCAGGCATAGGGTCGATATTAGTTATCTCATTGATATCTGTATTTGGTAAAAAATCTTTACACGCATTAGCGACATCCGCAAGTCTTCTTGAAACACTCTGAATTAATTTAATATCAGTATATAATTCAGATACAATATCTTTAATATCCGATTTATTCATTCCAATACCAACATTAAAAATTTTATTAATTATATTATCTGATTTTTTAACATACTCAGTTAATGTTGTGTTCATGATGTTATATCAATATCAGACATTACCTTTTGATTGATATTTTTCATAAACGATGAATTATCAACATTATATCTATCACTAACTGGAAATCTTGTTGGTTTATGTTTCAAATTTGACTGACGTTCGAACCACATATAGGCGGTAAATACATCACTAAGACCATAATATAATATCTTCTTAATATCGTTTATATTTAATAATTTTAAGTCTGTCATTAATGTATCATAATTACCAATACTACATTTCTTAGTACATTTAGAAATATTACCGACGATATTAATTTTGTCTCCGACATGTGAAAATTTACACTTAAAATTCCTAATTTTCTTATACTCATTGTTAGACTCACATTTTTCCTTCGTAATATACATACAAGTAATTGTTCTATCTTTACATATACTATTTGGGTCAATTATCGTCGGGAATCTTAACCTAACCTTAACAGAATTAATAGAGCAATAAATACCCGATGGTGTTTTTGAATTATCATCATGATAAAATTTAAACATTTCACCGACGTCATCTAATGAGTTAGTTTTTTCAAATCCAACAAATGTATTTAACTCATCTATTAAAATTTTTGATTTAGTTATAGTAGGTTGTTTAATAATACTACTATAACTTGATGGCTGTAATTTATCAGCGATGTCATCGACATCATCAGCACTTACATTATCATCATTATATTTGAGAACATTTCCTGACTTATACACAAATGATATATCGTCAGTTGAAATCGTTTTTAAATCTATAATATTCTGAATTTTTTTAACATGTTTGTTTAGTATATTTAAACAATCGGTGGCATCACTTAATTTACATTTATTTATGTTAATTGAAGATTCTAAATAAATAGATGACAATAATGTATCTATTTCTAATGATAAATTTTCCATTATAAAAAATGAATTATATAAAGGTTATAATTATAACTTTATAATAATAAGATGACAGACGAAACAATTTTACAAGAATACTTAAACCAGGAGATTTCTCAACCAGAACAGAGAACTAAAGAATGGTATGAGATTCGTAAGACTACCGTCGGTGGTAGTGAAATAGCAACTATTTTAGGTATAAACCCATTTAGTAATGTTGAAAAATTAATTAGAGGAAAAATAGGATTAGATAAATTCGATGGTAATATTGCGACTAGATGGGGTAATTTATTTGAATCAGTAACTGAAAAATGGACCGAATTAGTATTAAAGATGAAAGATAGTATTAAAGAAGCCGGTAGTATAGAGGGTGCTTTACCAGGGCAGAGATACAGTCCTGATGGTTTAGGAATCGTTGAATTCTTAGATGAAGATAGTATTCTTCAGAAGTATATAATACTTTTTGAATTTAAATCTCCATATAGCTCACTGCCTAATAATAGAGTCCCGAATCATTATAATACCCAAGTATTAACAGGATTATTATCGATACCAATAGCTGAAAACGCAATATTTGTAAATAATTGTTATAGAAAATGTGTGTTACCAGAACTGAACTTTACATCGACTTATGATAAATTATTTCATCATCGTGATTGGAACAAATTAAAGTATGGGTTAGAGAGAAACACTCCATATGGAGTTGGAGTAATTTGTTTTCATCAAACCAAAAAGGCCAGAAGAGCTGTTAGAGAATATATGGATTCTATATATGATAGTGATGTCGATGATGTCGATGTTGATGCCGATACTAATCAGTATGAAGATGTTGATTTTGATATCTTATTAAGCGATGAAATTATAGATTTTGGTATTAGTTGTGAGAAAGTAATGGATAGGTTGTTATATCTTCATGATAATAAGTTTATACAGTCTGAGAGTCTTAGAATTTTACATAACTACAACCGAGTAAATGAATTAGATATAGTTGTAATGCATGACCTTCATCACGACGACCATGATTTAGATATTACCGAATTCTATAATAACGAAATTAATAAAGTTAAGCAAAAATGTTTAAAAAATAAATTAAAGTTCATTGGAGTTTTACCTTGGAAATTAATGAGAACTGATTTGATTCACGTAGAAAGAGACCAAGAATTTCTTGAAAAAATAAGAGAGCCTGTTGCTGATGTAGTAAATAAACTTAGATTATTAGATGCCTCTGATAACCCAATATCCGAGTATTATAAAATGTATCCATCGGAAATCCCAGATATGGAAGATAATGAACACGATGACATGATTAAAATACAGTTTAAAACGGTCGATTTAGTGATTGAATGAACGACTGATTTAATTAGACTTTTTCTTTTTTGTTAAGTTTGGTATTTTTCCCTTGTTTGTTAGGTTCCTCATCGATTTCTTCTTCATCAAGTTCTTCCTCGGCTTCTTCCTCGGCTTCTTCGTCGGCTTCTTCCTCGGCTTCTTCGTCGTCGGCTTCTTCGTCGTCGCCATCTTCATCAACATCATCATCGTTCACATCTAAATCTGCACCATCAACACCATTAGTTCCATCGTCATCATCGTCATCATCATCATCGTCATAATCTACATCATCGGCATCAGTAGATTTCTTTGTAGATTTTGATTTAGTATTTACAACTACCGATTTCTTCTTTTTAAAAGTTATATTTTTTGATTTGTTAGATACTACCAAACGATAATGGATATATTTTCCACTAACATCTGAGTTAGATGTTACTTTAATTATGTCTCCTAATTCTGCTCCTATCCAAATACATTGTGGGTCATCAACATCTATTTTAGGTAAGTTATGAAATTTACAATACAAGTCATTAACTATAACTTTATTTGCCTCGTCTTGAGTTAATATAACATGTTTTGAACATAGTGGGGATTCTGGTATAATAATTGAGAAATTATCATGAACATAAGTTTTGATTCTAAACTTTTTAAATGTATCAATTGCCCGCATTAAATGAGAATTTAATACATTTTCTGATATAATAATGATATCAGAAACATCCATAATACTAGATAATATTTTCTTAAGCTCTGGTGATTTATTTCCTATTTTACTACCTACGGGTAAAAACAAGATAATTATATTTCTGTTAGATTTTTCGTTAAAATATTTCATATGTATATAACGATTGTATTGTAATTGTCTTTGAAATTCTTCACGGTCATACGATTCACCCAATTTAGTAAATTTTCTCCACTGTTCAGCAAAGATACAAATATTTTGGTATATTTTGAAATGAATGTTGTAATTAAAGTTATAATTCTGAGACATAGTCGTCATAGCTATATTAGTATATTGAAAGTTAAAGATATTACTTTAATTTAATTCAAATTTTAAATTATTGATTTGAAATCTAATTTATATAATTAATATTAAAATGGTTAAAGTTTCGTGCGGAGTATTGTATAGTTATAACAAGAAAGGAAATTTAGGAATTATATTAGGGTTGGAATACGACCATTTGGCTGCCATTTAAGGGTGGCTCTATTAATAATGAAACGTTAGAACAAACAGCGATTAGGAAAATATATGAAGAAAATTGTAGATTAGTAAAACTAAACCGTATAAAATTCTCTTATGTAGAAACTAGTTTCTAAAAGAAAAAATTATCACATAGGATTAGTAAATGTTTCATATGAAATAATCTCTAAATTTAGAACATTACGAGAATTAGACCAAGAAGATAGTTTTAAAGAGAATGATGATATTAGGTTTTTTGAATTCACTAAAATTGTAGAACATTTAAGTGATTTATATCCAATATCAATAGAATGTATCAAACATTTTTATAACGATTTAGAATTTATTAGGTTAGACGATGGTGATTGTATAATAACATCATATAATGGGATATTAGATTATAAAGCTAATACACCTGAATATCAACACCATCAACATCATCAACACCATCGACGATAAATAATTTCCTCAAATCTAAGAACCAAAAGAAGAATAAGAAGAATTAAATCTAATAAACTTAAAAGAGAATAACTAAATAAAAAAAATATTAGGCTTGGTTTTAAAAACCAAAGAATTTATCACGGATGTTTTAAAAACCAAAGAATTTATCACGGATGTTTTAAAAACCAAAGAATTTATCACGGATGTTTTAAAAACCAAAGAATTTATCACGGATGTTTTAAAAACCAAAGAATTTATCACGGATGTTTTAAAAACCAAAGAATTTATCACGGATGTTTTAAAAACCAAAGAATTTATCACGGATGTTTTAAAAACCAAAGAATTTATCACGGATGTTTTAAAAACCAAAGAATTTATCACGGATGTTTTAAAATAAACATCTTATTATGGATGTTTTAGAAAAACTATGCAATATGTCGGATGTTAGTCGATATCGGTTGGGTTATTCGATACTAATTCGACTACTAAGCTCTTTGTTAAGATTAATTATATTTTTTGCTGTTTTGATGTAGTATAGTTCGAGCATTTTTCCTTTTTTGGATAATGTTTTTCTCATTTCTAATGTGTTCATTATATACCATTTAATTAATTGGTCATCAGTTAAATCTTTAGGCGGTAATTTTCTTTTGGAATTATGAATTTTTGGTTTATCTAAAGGCTTTGTTTTTTTAATAAACTTGATTAATTCTGTAAAATCTAATGATTTATATTCATTGTTGTATATTTTAATAACTGATATAATTGATTGAATTGGGAATTGTAGTAAAATTAATAGTCTTTCTTTCGGAGCATATGGACAAAATCCCTTATAATTAAATGTTTTCAAACGATTCTTTATGTTGTTCATTAGTCCGGTAGTATCAGCGATATCAACTCCGCTAGTCAGGTCAATTACTGGAACTGGTTGGGTAAAATTTTCATTATTGATATTATCTGGATTCAAACTGAATAATAATGGAGATGATGTATTGATATTTATATTATCTATATATTTTTTATAATCAATGATTTCGTCTTCATTACTAATTTGATTTTTAATATTTATGAAATCAATCAATACTTTTTCATAATAATCTTTCAGAGTGAAAAACAATCCTCTGATTCCGACACTAACCGGTTCGTATAACATAAAGTGTTCATTCATAAAATCCATATGTTCGGCATTACTCATATTATAAATAGATTTTACTATTTCGACGACATCCTTATTGATAACAGATAACTCGTCTAGATTAAATAATTTAACTATATATTTTATGAGTTCCTTTTTATCCAAGTCTTTGTTGTAAATTTCGTGATATGTTCCCCAGTCTATGAACATATCTCTCAATCGGTTTTTAAATTTATTATCAAAAATATAAATAACATCATTAACGGTTATTTTATGAACGATGTCGTTTTTATTTGGTTTTAATTCACCACCAGTATAGTATTTCATTTACACTTATCTTAACTAACTTGTATATTATTCAATTGATAAATATTTATTTGATTTGATAAAATTACGGAATTTCAATTGATAAATATTTGTCGATTATATAATATAGTATGTCGGTATCGAATAATACAAGTAGTCCTATTGATGTTATTATTAAGAAACAGAATAATGAATGCGCCCATAATGTCAAATCTGACACTTGTGTGCCAGAAGAATTTTATAAAACAATTACACAGAATTTAAAATTAGATGGGGTTGGAGCTGAAGGACATCTATCGCTTCTTAAAAAGACAACTAATTGTGATACTGAGGTATGTGTTCTTAATCACACATCGGTAAAAAATGTAGTTCAATCTGACAAGATTAAAAATATTATCACTGATTATTTTAAACCAACAGGACCTTCGTCGGGTAGCGCATTTCTTAGTAATTTTAATATCGATGAAACACTTAGCCAGTTTGAGAAAACCTATAAAAATAGAAGTTTTTTACATATACCATTTCAGATGAGAGATTTTGAAAGGATTAAAAGTAATTTAGCAACTATTGATATTGTAGATGAATTTAAATCCGGAATCAAAACCTTCGGTTGTGTATTGAATACGGATGTAAGCACTGGTGGTGGCATACATTGGTTCTGTTTGTTTGGTGAGCGTATTGGAAATAATGTCCAACTTGAATATTTTAACTCATCTGGTAGAGAACCATTACAAGAGGTTTCGGCGTGGTTATTTAAAACAAAACATTATTTAGATAGTGCTGGATATAAAACGGATATTAAATACACAACTGGAAAACAGTTTCAAAAAAATAATCATGCATGTGGTGTATATTCTATATGTTATATATGGCTCCGATTAGAAAATGTTAAACAAGAATGGTTTATGAAAACTAATGAGTTCAATGACTACATAATGTCTATAGCAAGAAAATCATTATTCATAAAACCAATATCTGGTGGTAATGAGTTGAACCTGGCAAATGAAAAAATGAATACTTCTGATAATATAATGGGAGGTAGCGATTCGATGAGTCAGGACCAAAAAACATATTTGTTTAAGAAATGTTATTCGGATAAGAAAATGAATAATAATTTAAAGTTGTTCTTTGGAAGAGATTCACATAATACAAAAGAGAATATGAATTTGTATAAAATCATATCATCAATGGTAATTGCTGACGAGGATGATATGACTATATTTGACGAAATGAAGAAGTTTATAATACCTCCAAAAAATACTTTTAATACTAGAAAGGTATCGATATTAATGAATATCCCTAAGGATATTCATCCGAATGGATTTCACATTGATGAAAATACTAAAGTATTAGATTATGGCTGTGCTGACGGTTCTATAGCGATGGAAATAAAGAAATCATATGATGCCGATGTGTATGGTGTGGATTTACATGATGGTGATAGAATAGTGTCAGATGAAGTCAAATACGAACAAATTATTGATGGTAAAATTCCGTTTGAGGATGATATGTTTGATATAATTACTATATTTATGGTAATGCACCATATTAATGATGATGACCTTGTTAATATTATCGATGAATTACATAGATGTTGTAAGGGTATTATTGTTATTCAAGAACATGATGATAGTAAAAATTTAAAATGGTTTCTTGATATCGTTCATGGATTCTATATGTATAGTGTAAATTCTGATGACGATTATGACGATACAAAGGATTTACATGAATATAAAACATATTATCGAAAACAGCAAGACTATGATGAGTTATTCTCAAAGAAGTTTAAGCGGATTTGTTCTAGTAAACCAGTATATTCTCTTAGAAAATTCCACACAATATACAAAAAAATTTAATAGTTGTGTGAAATTTATTCTCATCCCGTTATTATCCCGTTAAAAGATTAAATGACACGATTGATGCACAACCCAATCAGTGTATCTTTTTTGCTTACCATTATATACTGCGGTTTCCTGACCACCCATTAAGTATAATCCACAATAGAAACATTTCTGTGCTAATTGAAGAAGTATCTCATCGTCAGAATCATCCCGCTCATCTGGAGAAGAACCTCCCGAGCATTCGGGATAGTCCTGTCCATTACGAGTATCAGAACCAATACTCGCATAATTTAATTCATCATAAGTTTCATCATTAATATCAATTGGATGATTAATTGGTTGTTCCATATAATGGTATGATAAATCATCATATTCACCAGGACGAATATTATCAAAGGGGGGTATTATATCAACTCCCTCAGATTTACTAATCATAACAATATCATTAATAATCGGTGGCATATCCACCATTACAAGACTCTCATCAATTTCAATTTCTTCATCAATATCTTTAGCAGCCGGATTTACTGGATGAAAGCAGTTATTTTCATCGATTCTATACCAAGGGATATCATCAGGATGGTCCATATTGTTCATAGGTTTCTATATAAAATTATACCCGCTTAAGTTTAATATAGTAAGCTAATTCAATTTTTTTATTTATATATTTTTTGATATGTATTAAACATTTATATTATTTTATAGATATAAGTATGTCTGATAAAATTGCAGAACCCCTCACAGATAATGATGTTAATATGTTAATGAGAAAGATTAATGAAGCCGACCCGAAAGTAGTAGGTCCAATATTTGTTGAATTTTCAAATACGTTAAATGGAATTTTGGCATTAGCATTAGAACAAACTAAGATTTCTGGTGATGAATCTGATATTTCTGAATTAGAACAAGTGAAGAGACTTATTGGGTTCTGTGCTGCTGAAGAAAAGATTATTAGAACTAAGGATAAGATATGGAATGTTAGAGAACATATAATGAACAAGGATGTTGATTTCTTTCTTAAAAGGGATTATAGTGGAATGGTTAAGAAGGATAATAATAAAGCCATTATAGAATCATTAATGGAAATTGTTAAGAATAACTTTGAAGGATTAACTGAATCAGAACAAAACAAGTATTGGAAAAAGGCTAAAAAACTACTTAACCTTGTTGGAAAATTCAAACTGGCAATTAATGACTTGTAAATTAGGTCATTCACCATCTACTGAATTATTTTTTTTCATTATTGGAACTAGTGCTAATGAATTAAATATAAATAAATAGCATATAATATACTAAGTAATATGCCTCGTCATGCTAAGATTAAGAAGATGAAAATGAAGACCAACAGCGATAGTAATGACATTAATTCCATGTTTAGTGAAATGCTTGGATTAAAGGATGCCGATATTGGAATTGTTAGACCTAAGCTAGTGGAAGTAAGAAACACACTTAGAGCTATTCATAAAATTCTTACTCAATTTAGTGGATTTGTTATTTTTCAAAAGGATTTTCCTTCATTTACAGACCATATGGAAATGATTAAAAAATTTACCTCTGAAATGCAGGAAAGTTTATTTAAGGAATTTCCTTTAGATAAGAAAGAGACTGAATTAGATTATTATCCTAAAAGCAAAGAGGAAATTAATAAAGAGTTTATGGAACTAAAGGAAAGCGATTATGTTAAAACTTTAATTGTATTGAGTAGCACATTAAACAAATATAAAAAGAGTATTGGTGATAAAGAAAATTTAAAAGATAATTTTATTGGATTAGAGCCAGGTCTTAGTTTCAGAATATTCCCATTCTCATCCTTTGATTTAAAGATTCTTTGGGCAGACAAACGGGCATCTAAAATGGTTAAGAACTATGTATTAAATATTTTAAACCATTTATTAGATAACACATTTAAGTTATATAAATTAGTAACTTCCCCAATGGTTAATATTGAGGAATTTACAAAGTTAATTATCAAGAGTCTTGGTGAATTGAAGAAAACACCAGGTCTTAATCGCTGTCATCGAGCATTTAAACAAATGGAAAACTCTGTTGATATGTTAAGTAATAATTTTGATGGATATTATCGTGATTCCGTTTCTAGTGGAAATCCTAATCTTATCGTTGAGAATTTTATTATTGATGTGAGCACGAATAGTAATGGTGATGCCAATCTGACTAGAGAATTTAGATTGATTATTCAGCATATGCATAAGATGAGTAGAGACTCCGGTAAATCCAATGACCCTAATATTCAACGAGTTTTCAGTATGTTAAACAAAAACTTCGATTTGATGGAAGGTAAAAATAAATAATAATGTTAAATAAATTAAAAAATATTAATAATATATGATGAGTAATAGTGTGGTTTTTTTCTTTATAATTGTTATTATGGCATATACCAATATTATAAATAAAGAACTTTTGTTAATTATTATTGGTATAGCTATTTATTACGAAATAAGAAAAACTAATGAAAATCTTAAAAATGATACCGATGTTGATGTTGATGCTGATATTGAAAGTACATTTAATAATGATTCTTTAAGTATGTTGGATATGATGGAGTCAAACGCATCTGAGCCAGACCTATCGGATGAATTTGATGGACTTGATGACTCTGATGGATTTTATGGAAATGAAAATATGACACCTAATAAAATGGCAGGTAGTTCTGTAGATTTGTATAATAACGAACGATTTGATTTACAATTCGACCCTAATAATACAAATGATGTTAAACATGTTCATGAAGCTATGGGATGTCTTAGTGATAATGCCTTTACAAATCGCATGAAATATACTGGTATGCAAAGTCAGTTGGCAGCCGTTAATAGAGCATCATATAATGCGAAGTCATTAAAACCATGGCTTGAAGAAGAACTTAATGAGAATGCTAACAGAGAATGGTGGAACTCTGACCACTTGGATAGTAAGTTTTAAACGACTTAATGAACGACTTAACAAGATGAACGAACGACAAATAAAATTCAATTAAAAATTGAATTATCTTTTTTATATAATTATGATTATTATTCAACAAGAAACCATATGTCATAAGACTATAGCTTATGAGTACCTTAATCTATTGTATAATACTAAGATATTTGTAGATGGTAAGATGTTAGAGGAACCTGTTCCAGAATATTATTATCATGAAAATGAATATAGAAAAATATATTCTATATTTCAAACGAATATTCAGGATTGCCCAAATCGGGTAGATATATTTTTATTAGCTAATAAAGATGAAATTAATCCAAATCTTAGTAAAATAATTCGTAAATATATATCCGAAATATATAATGAAAATAAGGAATTCTTTAAAGATTTAAATCTTAAAAATCCATATATTGTAGATGACCAAACACTTATATATAGCAAGAATTTAAAATATGAGTTATATACTGGACCGGAATTATTACCAATTAGTGTTAGTCTTAAACCTAATTTAATATTAGGAAATGTTGATGAAATGAATGAAAATTCTATAATAGTGTACGATTGTAAAAAAATGCTTAAGACTGAGCAACGAATTACTAATATTCATCATCCATTAACTTTGGATATGCTAACGAATCCACTCGGTTTAGTTGATGAAAACTTATACTTATGTGATTTCGCCGGTATTAATGATATAGATAAATATTTAATTATCTACTATCAGTCTGACTATTTAAAAAAGAATAGAATAAAAATTCTTTCTGAACTAATTAACAATCGGAAGAGTTTTTCTAAAACACCTAAACCAAACAAATTACCTAAAATTTATAATCAAGGAGGGATTTATAATTTTATCGATAATAATTCAGTTTCTTATGTTAATCGTATTGGTAAAGGGATGTGGCGTAGGACATTGAAAAAATTATTAGCCAATGAAGAGTTAATAACCGCTCAAACAGTTAGTTATGATAAAAATAACATACCAGAGTGTTTTATTACAGGAGTCCCTCTCAGTGATTTGTGTTATGTAATAAATATCGATGCAACATTTAACATATTGATAACTTATAATATGAACTTAGCTGTTATAATCGCATTAATAAAAAATTACTTTCCAACGGTTGGTTTATCAATCTCTACAACAAAGATGGACCGTAATAAATTAAGAACAATATCCAATAAAATTCCAGATAAAATAATAAGAAAATTCCTTCATAATATCGTATATAGTAAAATTAAAGATAAATTAATTACCAGTGCTGACCTTACTCATTTTATCGAAGCTGATGATGAATTATCTCCAGAAATGCCAATGATAAAAATAAAATCGAATTACAATTGTATAAGATTATCAAATTTCTATGATAAAACAACTAATTCATATAATAAAATATATTATATTTAATCGGATACCAGGTTCAATGACATCTAATTAAATAAGTTTTTTTTTCATTAACAATTTAGTTAGTAAATTATAATGTCGACGACGGTATCTATCATTGTTATTTTAATATTATCAGTATATATTTATAATAATGTTTTAGAACCGTTTAAACCGGTGTATAGTAATAATGATGATATTAAAAAAAAATATATAACTGCTGTAATTTCAGACGGTATGTTTAATAATATCGTTGATAGAATACCAAACTATAAATATATTAAACAACGGTATAATTGGATGGACCCAATTATATTTGAACAACTTGTTAATCTATCTAAGGACGGATTACTTAATAAAGATACTGTGACGAAATTATTTTATATATAATATAAACATATTATATAATGTTTGGTAGTAGTCCATTTATAGAAATTAATGATTCTAATTTTCTCGGCGGTACTGTTGATAATTATAGTGATTGTATTGATAATCTATATCCTAGTTCGGTAGGGACCGTGGGGTTGGTCGTCAATACTATTGTTGATTATAAATTATACTTAATAATTGGCATTATTATTTTACTGGTTGTATTTATTATTTATATATTTTATAACAGTGATAAACGATATTCAAAAGCAATAACAGATAATTTTATAGATGGTGTATTAGGTGAAGGAATGAATAAAAACTCTGAAGAAGTTCTTAATAAAATTAAGAAGATGAAATCTCCAACTTACATGGATAACTATATCGCCGGGACTGTGTCATTATTCAATAAGGAAGACCCAGTTAATGCTCATAAATATTTTACTAAGGTAATAGATGAAGTTAAAAAATCATCTAACATAAATAATAATGATACACTATATGTTCTGGATAAGATAGCAGATTATAGTGATTTATTCATTGACCATGCCGAGTTAGAAGAGTTAGATGTTGCCGAGGCTTTTACAGCAATAAACAATAACATTGCTAATCATGTAGAAGAAATTAATAAACCAGAGAATTTAAAAATTAAAAAGACATTTAATAAGGTGGAAGTGGATGATAAAGGAAATAAAAAGAATCCAGTTGAGAGGCTCGTTCGTTGGGTAAGTGATAGACAAAATGTCCATGATTCTAATATTTACAAAGATATAGCTGACCAGATTGATATAGTTCGTAAAAATATAACTAATGATGTTTATAAATATGAAGATATAAAGAAGGAGATTTTAGAATCCCACAAATTATTGTATGATGATTTAGAAAGTTTTAATATGGTATTTTCAGCAATAGAAAAATCTGGAGACATTAGTTATCTAAATGGTGTTAGAGAAAGAGATATACTAGAGTTGTTATGGAACCGAGCACACGACCCTAGAAATGAGAAATCTCGAGATGATATACTAACGGCACTGACTGATAACTTAAAAGATTGTATTGAATATAAAAACCCTGTATGTTTAACTGGGCGTATTACTAAATTATGGTCTAGTCTGGCTAAACTGGATTTTAATCCTGAAATTGGATTACTTAAGACTAAAGAAATAATTCGTAATGAGTTCCTTAACGAATGCTCAAAAATAAGAGACGAATATCTTGGAGAAGATTCAATAATCAAAAAACAAACAGTTACCGATTACGAAAATGATAACATGACTAATGATGTATTAGAATTAATCGATGAGATACACTGTAAAATGGATATAATATCTCAAAAATATTCCGACCAAATGGACCCAGAACAACTATCAATTTTACTAGAATCATGCAAATCTGTAATTTAATCGGGGCATAATCGGATACATTCGGATACATTTATTTTTTTAAGTTTTACAATAAGTTAATATTAATTAGTATTGTTTAATATTAATCACGAAGGTGTTGGATGTTCATAGCCAGTATCAAATAATATATTACCTATAAATGTGTTGAGATTAATATTCCAAGCAAAGATGTCTTAGTTAAATTTAGAACCTTCAAACATACATTTCATATTAACAACGGATACATTCCATCGACTTATATCCTGATTAAATGGAGAATAAGAAAACATAGAATCAATATAAATAACTCTAGATATATCCCAAGAGGAAATACCCTGGTTAAATTTAGAACAGGAGAACATAGAGTCCATATTCTCGACAGAAGATACATCCCAAGTACCTGGTTAAAGTTAGAATTACATAACACTCTATCACAATTTTTTGATAATTTTATATACAGCTATAGTAAATAGTAAGATATTCAGAAAAATGTAATGCCTACATCCCACAATTAAGAATAATAATTTTAATAATTATTAAAATTCGAACACTATCTTTAATATGACCAAATTTATCACTAGAACATGTATCATTGTTGGTAATAATTTCTGGATAAACTCCCTCTATAAAATCGGAGATAATTCCGATCATTGTCCAATTTTATATTTAAAAAATAACAAATCAATTTTTAATCATCGGAATCTGTTCGTTAAAAATCAAGATTTGGTGCTAGTGATTTTGGTGCTTCTAGTGATTTTGTTAAGCAAACGACTAAATAAAGAATAATTAATATTTTTTTTTAAATAAAAAATTGAAATTTTATTACTTAGTTAACTAGCGTCAACAACAACAATAACAATGGGCGGTGAAGAATACGAAGAAATCAAAACCGATTATGGTCTGTTCGAATACAGCAAGACTGAATTCACTGGAGAAAACAAATTAATGTACTGGTAATGAGGGAAATATTTATAAAAGTTCATATGATAATGAACAAATCAGTAAATTACATAAAATCCTAAACAATAATGTGGAATTTATTTACGATATTCTTGGTGAAAGAGATTATATTATCAATGTCAAAGACGACGAAATAATTATTAACTTTAGTTTCATGTTATTCAAAAAGAAGAATTTCATCGAACTAAAGTCAATCCGACAGAAGATTGAAATTGATAACCAGATGCTCAGCACGATGTATTATAAAATCATAAACCTAACGAACGAAGTCGAGCAATTAAAACAAGAGAACATGAAATTAAAACTGAAAGCAAATGATTATGACCAATGTATCGATGAAGTAAATCGATTAAAACATCATTCTAAAAAGTTAGAAGTAAGAATGAACTTATGCGATATGAATATCGACAAAAACTTACAAAAAATTAAAGGAGAGAAAATTTATCTTAATATTAATATATCCAACGGCTGCTGCTCATCCAAGTGTTGAGAAATCAGTTCATGAACTATTAGAGTTCATGAAGAAACAAAGAAATAATGATATTAATGATGAAATTAAACATTTATTTACCAACACTACAACTAGTGAATTTATGAAATTCCTAAAACAATTTAATTATATACCGGATATCAAAAATCCATCATATAAATGGTTTTATATTATAATAACTTTTATCTGTAATAAACTAAAATTAGAATTAACGAGGTTTGATTCTTTAGCATGTATAAAATCCTGGAGTGAATATACTACTGATAATTTACAATTAA
>Ga0181555_1002259_pt1 | contig 16292 bp, 22 predicted proteins | sample 011ome_15_FD_145601 | JGI IMG/M metagenome (GOLD analysis project Ga0181555, IMG submission 145601) | Coastal salt marsh microbial communities from the Groves Creek Marsh, Skidaway Island, Georgia - 011504AT metaG (spades assembly) | ecosystem: Environmental > Aquatic > Marine > Intertidal zone...
TTATTTTGTACAGGCGGTTGATTAATAATTAGCGTATCAAAGTATCTTAACTTAATACTTTCTACAAAATTAGATGGTACTGCAAACGTATAGACTAAAAGCCCTAGTGTTAATAATGCCCACCAAGGGCTTAATAGTTTTTTCATAATACTTCTTTCCTATTAATTTTGAGTTTTTTTAATCTCGTTCCACATTTTGAATCGGTCGTGCCACCTTTTTGTGTTGTACGACAGTTCCTCGTTATGTCGTATAACAACCGATTGATTGTCTTTGTTCATTAAATCTTCTTCTGAGATTACAAACTTTCCCTTCAATACTTCTGGTTTCATTAGATGCCCTTTCTAATATATGCTACTATTTAGTCAAGAAAAAAGGCCCCGAAGGGCCTTTTACTTTTTAGATTAGAACTTGATTTGTATACCAGCACTAATGCCATTAGTATTGCCTAAATCGCTCATTGAACGGTTTACGCTTAATGTAAAAGTTTTATCTTTTTCCCATTCTTTGTTAACATTTAAGCCTACAACATTAACACCGTCGGTGTGATGTAGTACTTGTGCTTCAACTCCTGGAGCTAGCGTAGCTTGTGCTCCAATAGTAGCATAACCGTAGTAGTCTGTAGCGTCTGCTACTGTTCTTGCACTTTGTACTGAACCAGTTTCTGTATAACCATCAACTGAGCGCACGCCTCTTGTATAACCAAGTACTGGACGAATCTTCTCTCCGTCCGCAACAAAGCGTAACCCTACTGATGTATCAGTAGCTGTTGTAGCACTTGAGTTAGCAAAGTCACCGATAGTTCTTGCTGCTGTTAAGTCTACTATACCGTGTGTTAAGTTAACACTAACAGTGCCGCCTTGTACTTTTTTGTCACCGTGTAAGTTTAAAATAGTAGTATCTGCTGTAGCACTTCCGTCAGCATTAACTGTATCAGTAGATAAACGTCCAAGGCCTGCGCCAACAGTAATACCATTGTCGAGATCTTTATTTCCGCCGATAGCAAATCCTTGTGTACCACCATTGCTTGCAGTGTCTTTTATAATACGAACACTATCAAATGTTAATCCTCGAATTGACATATTTTGCATATCTAGTGCATTAGACATTTGATCAATGCGTCCGCTAAATGGAGTAAGGGTTGTATTCGATACTTGTACATTGTCTGTAGTACCGTCACTCATATTATCCCAAGTTGTGTCTGTTTGTGTTCTTGATATAACTTGTATTACACCGCCAGTTACAGCAATATAACCTATTACTTGACTGCTACCTTGGCTTACTACTGTTGGTCCCACTGGGCCACCGCTTGCTGAACCAGCAGCTACTTCATTAATATCAAGTATACCGTTTTGGTTAGCATCACCGTTTAAGTCACCCTGTGTTAGTGTAATTGTTAAACTACGGATTACTTCGTCCATTGGCATCCATTCTGCTGTTGGCGAACCTGGAAGAGTAGATTCAGCATCACCTAACGGAATATAAACAAATGTATATTGTCCTGTAACAAGATTTTGATAATTAATACCTTGCCAAGTGTATGATTCCATTGGCATACCCATTGGGTGTTGTGCTTGTGGATCATAAGGAACAAGTTGTGTTCCGTCCGACCCAAAGAAGTTTACTCCTGAAAGCAACCCTGCTGGTGAATCCTGTGATAGTAAATTGAAAGCATTAATGCTTGATGTTCCGTCTGGACGGATAATTTTAATTTCTGCTTCGTTGAATTGTGTACCATCGTGCCAACTACCGTACCAGAAGTTTAATCCTCCGCTTCCGTCACCTACATAACCAATTGAGTTAGTGTGTGCTAATGCCGATGTTGATAATAGAGCCGCGATGACTCCTGCAATTATTTTCTTTTTCATTTTTTGCCCTCTTTTAAAATCTTCTGAAGTTTGCCCTCTGCAGAAGTTTACACTGTATTTATCAGTTTTGTGTTACACTCAAGTTACAACCGCCTACAGCCATACAGGTGCCGCTTACACTGCTGCCATCACTCATTGCGTGTGGTAAACTGTAAGTTTGATCAGTTGCTCCACTTTGTGTTAGATCGAAGTTCCAAGGCTGGCTACCGTCTAGTGTAACTGTTGCATTATGATCTCCACTACCCTCTTGCAACACTGTTGCTGTGTGTCCGTCACTTAGCAAATCAAGTTGTAGATAATGCTGTCCGCTATCTTTTTGTATTACAGTTGCTTTATTGTTGTTACCGTAAACAGTTACAAACGCTGCTTTGTTACCATCATCAGATTGCAGTATATCTACACTGTTACTATTACCTATGATATTTGTTTCTGCATAGTGGCGAGCAGTTGTACTAGATTGAGCTGTAGTAACAGTATTAGCATTGCCAGTAACACCTAATTGCAAATAATGTGCGCCGCCTGCTTGAGTAATAAAGATATCGTTGTTGTCGCCTTGTATAGTTGCATCAATAGTTTTGCCTTGCCCAGGACTTAACGCATTGTTTATTTTATTCTGTTGTGTAGTTGTTATACTTGAGCTGTATATTGGTGTAGGAGGCGGCGGAGGTGCTGTTGTGCCGCCGGAATATGCCGGTGCTTGGTATGCTTCTAAGTCTGCGTTAGTTGGATATTCTTTCGTTACTGCCCAACTTCCGCTACTGCCTAAACTGTAGCCTGCTTCGGTAGTAATTAGCGTTCCCCACATACCATTACCGTTGTAGAATATAGCGCCGCTGGCTAATGCTCTAAATGTTCCTGTGTTGTTGATTAATTTGTAAACACTACCGTCGCTGTTAAAAACAGCCATACCATAAGTTCCAGGGTTAGTAGTGCTGTTGAAGAATCCAATATATCTGTTGTTACTGCCAGCATCTGCTGTTTGTGCCGCAGTCCAACGAGCCGCACTTGTAGTCTGCGTGGCATAGTTTACACTTGAATAAATGTAGTTAAAACCGCTGGCATTCAAGTTGCCGCCGCTGATGTTCCATTGCACATCAAATATTTGATCTACCTTTAATCGTAAATCGAGAACGCCTGCTTGAACGCTACTTACAAATAGCAAACAGAATAATACACTACTGAGTCTGCGTAATATTGATAACAACATCAGTGCCTCCGTCGTTGATCTGTAATGGTGCTATAATACCATCTTGTGTAATGTTTACATACCCATAGGTATTGCGCTCTAGTGTAACTTCTGCTATGTGCGGCGGACGTTCTGCATATAGATATATAACTTCCTCGTTATAACTATACTGAATATAACTTTTAAAATTATGTATATTAGGTAACACAGGATCTATACTTAGTTCATCGTCTTTTAGCATGTTAGTTAAGTCGAGTATGTTATCTAAGAACTCTACATCTAGTCTATTAACATCAAGTTCACTGTATGCTAATTCGTCAGTATCGCTGAGAAGGTCTTTAACTAGGTCTTCAAATAATAATTCGTCTTTGCTTAATGCATTACTTGCGTCAGCTTGATCAATATATGCCATTCCGCCTGGCAATTCTCTAGGTGGGCTAACAATTAACATATTGTCAATGTGTAGGTCTAATGAATCAATAATCTTTGGAGTAGTCGGTTCGCGGCTTGCACTAGCAACCACAGTTGCCTGAAATGCTTGATTAAGTATTACCATTCCAACATCTGTACTAACTTCAATTTCTCCTGTAAAACACTCTTCGGGCTTATCTGGATCTGGACAAGTTGGCAATAGTATAATAAGACTGCGCCCTATTTCGTCTACAGTCATAGTAAAGTCTGTGCCACGGACTGCAATAGTTGCCGTAGGTGTACGCAGTCTTACATTTTCTCTACTATTTTTAGCAATAGCACCTGAAGCATAACGTACTGTTCCCATTGCTACATTCATAGCCAGTTTACCTGTTCCACTGTTAGGATCATAAACAAAGTCATCAATTACTAGTTTACTTTGTGGTGTGATTGCTACCTTAGTATTATCTTCAAATGTAAGTCCTAGTTTTGCTTTAGATGTAGTAATAACATCATTCATGTTAATGCCAGTACCCTTGCCTATAGTGATAGAATCTTTGTCGCGAGCAATCTTTGCTTCCTGTCCAACTTGTTCAGTAACAGTGCCTATACTTGCCCGTGCAGATAGGGGTGCAAGTAAAAAAAGCACCCCTAATATAGTTACAAATAGATTAGTTTTGATTGATGTTAATGGCATTAGTATCTCCATCAACATTTAATGTTACATTAGGTGTATCTAAACCTGTTTGCGATATATTAACAACATTGTAGTTACTACCAACGTTAGCACCAATAGTGATATTATTGACTGCACCAGCTGCATCTGCACCTACTGCTACTTTGTTACTATCGCCAGTAATTGCAATATTAGTTGTAGTAGTATCTGCTGTTACTTCTGTTGCACACGTTGCACTTCCAACTGCCGAAGCATCAGTTCCTAGTGAACCACATAGTGTTACTTCGTTGCTGTCGCCTGTAATAGTAGTAGTTAGTGTAGTGTCTGTTGCTGTGCTAATATCAACGTCTAATACGTTGCTACCACCGGTTGCAGCATACGTTACTATTGTTCCGCTTGCACCAGTTGCTGTTTCAATATCAGCTGCGTTTAGATCGCCTGTTTGTGTAATATCAATATCACTGTTATCACCTGTAATAGTACTAGGTGTACCACTACTTCCGACAGTGTTGCCATTGCCAGTTTGTGTGATATCAATAAATGATGACGACCCTGCTTGAGTGATATAAACATCGCTCGCCCACACTGCTGTTGTCGCAAGCAGCGAAGCTAGCAATGCTAGAATAGTTGTGTTTATATTTCTTGACATAATTGCCCCCTTTACATACAGAGACCCTCATCTACTGTACTTTGTATTTAATGGTCCGGTGTAAATAATTTTACACCAACTTAATTATTCCTTGTATCTCCATAGTTTCTTGCGTTCGCCTTCTTTAATCATTTCGACTACAGCTTGTTCTATTGCTACCCTTACAGCATAGTTAACTGGTTCGTTGATTGTATTGCCTGCTTCTGCTTCAAACGAGTTTGTTCCCATATCAAAGAATTTAAACACCGTCATGCTAGTTCCTGAACTAATAATTGTTTTAGTAACAGAAGTGCTTAACAGTACTTCTCCGGTTTGTGTGCTGGTCATACGCATAGTTACTGTAACGATGTCCTGGCGATACTGTGTGCTTGGCCCTATACCTAAGTATCTTGCACCAGCACCGCCAGTTAGTACATTAGAATCATACCCTATGATTCCGCCCTCTACTATTACGCCAGCAAACAGCATAGGTCTCAACTGAGTTGTATCTCCTACACTTTCCCTTGCTTGACGTATAATCTGACGTTCTTTAGTCAGATTATCGAGCCCCACACGCTCTACTACTTGAAACCAAGTTCCTCCGCCTACTTCTTGTAGGGCTTTAATTAACCAAACTTCTGCACCTTGTGTAACTGCTGTGCTAATGTTAGCCATCTTGTCACTAGGTTTACGTTGTCCTGTTTTGTCTGTAAATCCGTATACTGCTGCAACTACCTTGCCTGTAGCAGGCGGCGCCATTGTAAGAAACTCTGTATTTTCATTCTTAACCAATACTGGAGGTTCTGGATCAGGAATGTTAACTATACTCGAGCATCCACTAAGTCCTAACGTTGCTGATAATACTATTGCTGCTAGTTTCATTAGAACGCAAACTCCCCAACCGGAACATCAAACTCTGCAACAGTATCGCCGTTGCTGTCTGTAATAACAACATAAATTCTATCATCGCTGCCACGCTTCCATTTAACATTATCACCAAATGGTGTTTCACTTTCGTACCAAGTATCGTCTACAATAGTAGCACCTTCGCCAAACATATTATCTGCGATTTGCTTTGATAATGTAGCATAGATACGTGACTCTAAGTTGTTTTTAAATTTGTAAGCATTGGTTGCTTTGTATTCACGATCTAATCTATCAGCTTCTGCTTGCTTGTCGTCTTTTAACTTTTGTCTGCGATTTGCTTCTAACTGTTCTATAGTAAGCACGTGAGTGCTGTATCCGTTGCCACTAAATGCAGGACTTTTAAAGTCATGTGTCAACTCACTTGCTGCAACCGATGTAGCGCAAATAAATAGCAATGTAGTAAAGATGTGTCTAGAGTACTTCATATTGTATTTAAGTGAACATCTTTAGATAGTTTAGTATACATATAATGGAATCAAAATGAATACGCTAGAAGAACAGAAATATTTTTATAAAATGTTTGACGAAATGTGGGAAACCAGTGGCGAAGTAATGCCTGAAGAATCACAGTACAGTCTGTCTAAAGAACTAGAAAATATAGAGCGTGAACGTATAGTTAATGCACTTAAATTTGCAAACGGTAATCAAACAAAAGCGGCCCAATCGTTAGATATAGGCCGCACTGCGTTGATTGCTAAAATGAAAAAGTATAAGATTACTTGAGTTTGAAGCCAATGCGGCCTTTTTGTCCTGTAGCGTAGTATACTTTGTTGTATAATACAGGCTTACCTTCAAACACTGCTGGGAACTTACCATAGTAGTCGCAAGTAATAGCATCGCCGCGCTTGCGTACATCTGTAAGCATTTGTAGATAGTTGTTGTTATTTAGAGCTGCCATCATAGCATCTGCAAACTCTTGATCTTTGTTAACAGCAATAATCAAGTCATTTGCAATTGCTGCTAACGCATGGAAGTATACACGATAGTCTGGGCTACCTAATGTCTTAGGATCAACACCTTGAGTCTTAGTCATAGTGTACAAGTTTTTAGCTTTGATAGATTCTACATCCTGTGTACTAGGATCAATACCTGTTAGCGCAATAATGTCTTCGGCGTTAATTATACCGTACTCTTTTGCTGCTTGAACAATGCCAATCTCGCCTGCTCTTCTAGGATCCTTAGAGAACGCTGAAGTTGTTCCTAGTAGTTTAATTAGTTTTGTGCCTTTTGGAAACTTTTGCTCTATAGCAGGATTAAGTTGTTTTACTACTCCACTAAGACTACTTGCAGCGCCGCCGCCTTTGTGCATTTTAGTGCTTACACCTAATTTTGTACCATTAGGAGTAATTAGATAACTATCAACTAATTCTTCTGCTTTATCTTGTGGGAAAATTACTGTAGAACCAACAAGCGACGGCATTTCCATACTATCGAGCATTTTATCAATATCACCTTTACGCATGCCGCCTTTAGCAATAGCAATAATACCTAAGTATTCGCCGCCGTACTTTGCAATAACATTTAGATAATTGGCACCGTTTTCGATAGGCTCAACACGACCTTGTGCTGCTAGATCAATTGCTTTGTTCATTACCTCTGTTAGTTGTGCGTGTTCAGTACCTGCTAATGATCTTTCTAAATTAGTTTTTAAGTCTGTAATAAGTTTATCCATAGAACGCGGTTGGGCGTCTAAAATCAAATCGCTTGGTTTGATTGGAACACTTTCTTGTTTCGCAGCTTTAGCATATTGATAACCATTAAATGTTTTCCATAGTCCGTGTACACCAGTTGCAGGAACTTGTGAAATATATCGTACATGCCACTCGTCTTCATCATTTTGATTTATACAATGAGCGATAATTGCTGCTTTGGTTGCAGTTGAAGGTTTATTATCTTCGACTGTTGTTGCATTTTCTGGAATGTTTTGAGATACTGCTGCAAGCATTTGATCTTTATCTTCAAACGCAGGAGCATCCTCTGGCTTTACAATTAAAATTTGTTGGATAGCTAATGTATTGTCAGGATTAGAAGTGCTAACATAAACTTCACCAGTATCTCTCGCAGTAACTCCGCGGCTTTCAATTAATCTAAACTCTTTATATCGCATTAGTAATTCCTAATTTATTTTTAAGTATTTATCTTAGGAAACAACATATCAGTGCAAAACTTATCTACGTCTGCTTCGTCAAGACCTAGACTCTTCATTGTGCGAGGAGTATGCGGATTCTGTTGCTGATTGTGACAATAATAGTTCTGTGCTGCGGCAACTAGATCTACATTACCTGATCCAGTAAATTCGCCGATTTCATCAAAATATGCACGAAGGTTATTTAATGCAAGTTCAATAATAGCAACTGCTTCTTCTTCTGTGCTTACATTACCTGCGGCTAGCATCTTGTCTGTAAAGATGTTTGTAGCCCATTCAGGTAGCTGTCGTTGCTTAGTTGGAATAAAGTCTGCGACAGCTTCCTTGTATCCTGCAATCATAGGGTTGTCTAGATCAGCACTTGCACTAAAGTCGTGAAACGCACCTGTCATTTTGTTCTTACCAGCAATCACATCAAAGCCGTAGATCGGGCCTGGATTGTTTAGTACTGGAAAAACACAAACGTGCATCATCCAAAGACCTTTTGAGTCCCTAGCATCTACCACATCAATGTGGGCCCGGCGAATGTGATCATTATGCCACACACGATTGACCCAAGTATCATTATTAAAGTGAGCAAGCCCGGGCTCTTCAAATTCAACGGCTTTGTCATTAAAGATTTGTATAATCTCATCTTGACATTCAATCAGTTTGTTCCAAATAATGCTCAATGTCTAACTCCATAAGTTCTTTAAATAAATTTGCAGCTGACTCGAACACATATTTTGCTTCTTCTGCCATTGCGTCAGTTGTTTTTGCTTTAATAGCAGCCTTGAGTGCATCAGTATCGCCTTCAAATTGATACATACGACCTTCACCAGGAGCACGTTTTGCAATCATTTGGCCGCCACTTAAATCGCCCATATGCAATGTGTAAATGTGTGCCATCAGCTTTTCGGGATCATGCATGATAGTTCTCATATGCATAATATACTCTTCAGTACTAGGCACTATTACAGGAACTTCGTCTTCCTTCCACAGCTCAAGAAAATCTGCTTCAATTTTCATTTTACGTCTAATATCAGGCAAATCATCTAGTAAGCCGTTTAGAGTTGCCATTGCTTCTAGCAAGTCATATTTCTTGTGTTGATTCCACAAGTATGTTGCATATAACTTTGGATTAATTTTGCCACTCATTAATACTTTTACAAAACCTTGGCGCTCTGCATTAGTGTGTTGTTCTTTAGTTAATTCTTTTAAATTGCTCATTCCTGTTCCAGCCTAAATTGTAATGGAAATCCGTTGTCTCTTGATAGAGTAACTGCTTCGACACTTTTCTGTTCTGCGATTTCATATGTATATATGCCAGCAACTGCACTACCGGTCTCATGAACGGTTAGCATCAACTGTTGTGCTGTAGTTTCAGAATGTTTAAATATTTCTACCAAGATACCTACTACCCAGTCCATTGGAGTAGAATCATCGTTAAGTAAAATTACTTTATACTTGCTCGGTATAATAGTTCTTTGTTTAATTTTTTCGTCAATAATGACGTCGGTATCTACGCTCATGTGTTTTCCTTGATATAAATTGGGGGAGTATTACCTCCCCCAAGACTGCATTACTTGCTGTCGTTTTCGATTGCTTCGTGTACTGCACCTGAGTAATCTTTAATAGCGATTTTCTTAGGTTGCAGCGCCTCTGGTACTTCACGCTTTAGGTGTACGTTAAGCATACCTAGTTCTAGTGTTGCGCCAGCGACTTCCACATAGTCAGCAAGTGTAAACTCTCTGCGGAAATTACGTCCGCCGATACCTTTGTGTAGGTAGTTTACATTCTCGTCCCCCTTAGGAGCAGTTCCTTCAATACGCAGGATTTTTCCATCCTTAGTAATATCAAGATTGTCCATACCGAATCCAGCGACAGCAATACTAATCATGTATTCGTCGTCGTTGATTTGTACAATGTTGTATGGGGGATAACCGTTTCCATTTGGACTGTTTGCAAACTGTCTTTCAAGTTCATTAAACATTCTGTCAAAGCCAATTGTAGCTCTGTGGAAGTTAGGTAAGTCTAGAGTTGTAAGTCTTGTCATGTTTTTTCTCCTTTAATAAGCAAGATTTAATTACGTAACCCGTTAACGGCATTACGATTTTATTTATCATCAGAATCAATCTTCAGATAAAATTCCTAACACAGCATCCTCAGTCATAAACAAAACATCTTCGTTTTCTAATTTTGTTTTAATACCTGCACCGGATGGAAATATAATAGTATTACCTACTTCAACTTCCATTGGAATAAGTACACCTTGTTTAGTTGTTCTTCCAGGTCCTACAGCTAATACTGTGCCTTTAGAAGTCGAAGAATCAACTTTACTTGCTATAAATAGACCTGATGCTGTTTTACTGTCGTTTGCGATAGGCTTAACTATAATCCTATCTCCTATTGGTTTAGTCATAAGACTCCTCATTTTGCATATACTGCATTAAATTGTTGAGTACAACGAACAAACGTTGTGCATTTACTCAATTGTTTTAACTTTCTTGCACCAGCATAAGTGCAAGTAGAGCGCAACCCACCAAGTAAATCTTGAATGCTATTCGCCACTGCTCCTCTGTAAGGTACAAGAACTTCTCTTCCTTCACTTGAACGATACTCCTTTAGTCCGCCAAAATGTTTTGTATTTGCAGCATTGCTACTCATACCGTAGAACTGTACAAACTGCTTTTCTTCTATTTTAAGTTTTGCACCAGAATCTGGATTTACTTCTTTATTACCGAGCATAAACCCAGATGACAATACTTCGTTTGTTTGATAGCGTTTGGTAATAACTTCACCGCCACCTTCATCGTGTCCGGCAAGCATGCCACCTAGCATTACAAAGTCGGCACCAGCAGCAAATGCCTTAGCAACATCACCAGGACAAGTGCATCCACCGTCAGCAATAATGTGACCACCCAAGCCGTGTGCTGCATCGGCACATTCAATAACTGCACTAAGTTGTGGGTACCCAACACCAGTCTGGATACGAGTAGTACAGACACTACCAGGACCAATGCCAACTTTAACAATATCTGCGCCAGCAAGAATAAGTTCCTCCGTCATTTCGCCTGTTACTACATTTCCAGCAATGATTACTAAATGTGGAAATGTTTTGCGCACTTCACGCACTCTTTGAGCAAAGTGCTCTGAATAACCGTTTGCAATATCCATGCACACGTATTTTAGATTGCCTTCACATTGTTCATATACTTGAACAAGTTTATTAAAGTCTGAGTCACTAGTGCCGATGCTCATAGCTACATTATCTGTACGCTCTTTAATACCTGCATTAAAGTAATCAACTAGACTTTCAACTGGATATGTTTTAACTAGACAAGTAAAGATTCCACCTTCAGCAAGTTTGTCTGCCATCTCCATAGTACCAACACCATCCATGTTAGCAGCCATAATAGGAATGCCACGGTAGTGTTCGTCTTCTATGTTGTCTGGAAAGTCTGGAACGTAATTACGAAATGTAAATCCACGTTCTAGGCTTACTTCTTTGCGACTGCTTAGTGTGCTTCGCTTGGGACGAATTAGTACATCCTTGTAGTCTAATTTGACATCTTGATCAATTCGCATTGTGTTCTCTTATTTCTTTTTATTTGATGGAGGAATTCCGTACTCTGATTGTTGCTTACGTACATTCTTAAGCCAACGAGCCCGACCTGCTTTCTTTGCCTTAGCACGTTTAATACTAGGCTTAACATATTCTTGTCGATCACGTACTTCTTGAATGATACCGGCTTCTTGCACTTTCTTTTTAAATTTGCGTAGTGCTGCGTTAACATCTCCATTACGCACTTCTACTGTTAGTCCGTCGTTATTTGGGTTTGACGATTTATAGTTCTTTTTCAAAGGTACCTCCTACGATACTGTCTAAGTTGTATATTCTATTTGGACTTATTTTATTATAAAACATCTGCTCCCCATTTGTCAACCAATAAGTGTTCGAATTGGCAATAAAATATGAAGCTAGCGATGCAATATTACTAGGGCAATTATCAATGTCAAGGATAACACAATCTGCCTGTTTAGACAACCCAAGAAGCCAATCAGGATTATGTTCGTCCTGTCCTACTTCGTACAAATAAACATTAAATGCACGATCGATATTGGATACTAGATTGTTAAACTGTTCTTTTATTAGAGTACTTGGGTAGATTAATAGGAAACTGTAGTCGTTATTGTACAGCCTATCAGGCGGAGTTATTAAGTTTATTTTGTTCACTTATCACCTATGCGTTTCCAAATTGAGTTTTCGTTTTGCTCTTGGTTCTGTATATACCCCGTTTGTTCGGTTGCCGCATGTGTTTCTGGTTCTGCCAAATAATCTTCCCATGGTAACTTGTTTATGATACCGTGTAGATATTTTAATTTATATTCTTTGAGAGTTTCGTCAGGATGATCATCCTTCCAACGCTGTTTAGCATCGTTCCACAAAGGGTGCTTATCAAGCTCGTCTAATTGTTCTTCAGTTAGTCTTAACTCTTCCGACGATTCTATACTTTTTTTTTGAGGCTCTGGCTCTACATTTACGTAAGGCTCTGCCATCTGTTCTGGTGTTAGATTTTCTTCTTCTGCAACCACAACTGGATCAGCTTCAGCCTGTGCTTCAACTGCTTCGATGGGTTGTGCTTTAGGCAGGCTTGCATCAACTTGTTCTGTCTCTTCTCTATCTTCTCGTCTATGGTCTTCATTTGCCTCCTCCTTAGGATCATCAACATTATAACCAGGGTTGTCAACTATTGCTTGCGCTCTTGCTCGTTCGTAAAGTTCCCATTCGTCTGAAGGCATTTCTTCTTCGTCTGTTTGTTTACGATGATATTCAAATGTGTACTGACTAGCGATTAGCAACAGTACTGCTAATGGATCGAACACAAAGATAATAATTACAATTACCCATGTAACAGCTTTTTCAAGCATGCTTTTATCTGCTTGTTCTCCGTAGATGAATTCAGCGATATATTTGATCGGACCTACTTCTGCTTCTAGTTTACGGTACTCAGTTTCAAGTGCATACTTTTCTTCTGTTAGAGTATCTATGCTATCATTAGCAGTTTTAATTCGAACATTCTGTTCATCAATTTGTGCATCAATTTCAGCAGTCTTATCTGTCTTGCCAATGTTTGTTCGTAAGCGATTGATAAGTGCATTAGAGTCGGCTACTTGACGTTCGGCAGTTTGACGTAGGCGCTTGATTTCTTCTGCGGCTGCACGAGCTTGCGGATTATTAGTAGCTTGTTCTATTTTAGTTAACAAGGCTGCACGGTCTTGCTGTCTAGCATCTTGCCATTCTCTAAACTTAGCGGCAGTGTTGGGACCAAATGCTCCGTCAGCTTTTGCACCAACCATTTGTTGTGCTTTTTTAATTTCACCAGCATCAATATAACTTTGCAGTTGTGCTAGAGAAGCATCGATCTTTGCAAGCTCGTCTCGGAATAGTTTTCCTTGTGATTGAATAATTAAATTTTGTTCATCGATCGCAGGTTGCACTCGTTCAAATGCTTTGTCAATACGTTCTTGTTCTTTGTCAATTTGAGATTGAACATTAGCATCACTACCTGTTCCTTGAGTCTGCAATGCATTAATCTTTAGTTCTGCACGTTTAACTACATCTTGTTGTCTTGCAATTTCTGTAGTTAACCGTTCTACTTGTGCAACACTTTCTGTGCTTGCACTAGTTTGTTCAATGTGTGCTTTGCTTAGGAATCCGAAGATGCCCATGCTTGTAATAAACATAAGGACAACAACGGCAACTGCTAGGTAACTACGCAGCCACCATGTAGCAATTGACCAGTATCTATGCAACCATACTGCTGTAACAAGTTTGGCAACTTCAAGTGTGCCTCCCATAATCATAATAGGCACGGCTGCGGCAGCAAATATAGCCACAAGGCCTGCTACCGAGTAATAAATTGCGACAGCACTGATAGACAGTGCTGTAATCATTGTAAGTAGTGCTAAAAACATTGTAGTGTATTTATGGGGAGTTGACTGCATAATTAACCTTTGCTATTACTCTATGAACTTCCAACGCTTAGTACTACCGTTGTAGCAAGCAGTTTCTTGCCAGTTCTTTTGTTTGCCTCTATACATCATAGTATTAAACATCATGTGACATCCTGTAGCATCAATTTGGACCAGCTTGACAATACCGATGCTATTACCAGGAACTTCCCATTTACATTGTTCACCTACTTGCATACTCCGTAATGCAAAATCAACACACCTAGTGTACTCAACCCGAGCTTCACGTGGAACTGTATAATACTGACGCTTGACAATATTAATACCTAAATCGTATGCACTGCGATTGGGTTGATAGTTTGTTGCTACACTAAAGTCGGTGCCTGTTGAACTACAGGCTGCTAACAAACTAATCGAAAGTAGGATAAGCAAATGCCGCATCTACTGGTCTCCAAGTTGTACGACCACGGTGGTCTGTAAATTTACAAAGTAATGTTTCACCTGCTTTAGGGTCGCCGCGATTAGTGTCTAAAGGACGACTAATTCTGCAATCACTAGCTACGCCTACATCTTTAACAATGTGTTCGACTCTAGGTTTGTCACTACATTCTGTTACACCTTCACTACTGACATTATCGCCCTTAGTATAGATCTTAGTTGTTTGATAACAGTACTGTGCATCATCGTGATAGGCATACTGCGGCGTTGAGGAGCAGGCAGCTAGTGCCAACACTGCTCCTAGTATTGCTACTAGCCTAATCATTACTGCACCGCTGGACGTTTTGCTTTAGCTTCAGCAAGCAATTTATCAAACGTTGCTTTTTCCATTTTCAATTTTACAAATGTATAGTACTCGCCTTTGTATTTGAACTTGGCACGTTCGTGTGCAACATGTTCGCGAATAGAAGTATCTGTAACTTTATACGAAATGTAAGTAGTAGTGTTCTTTGTATCGTTTTTAATATCAATAACAGTTTCGCTATTCATATTACCGTTAATGCGTTTTGCAAAATGATTCATTGCAATAGCATACATCTGTTCTTCTGAGCCTTGGAAGAAGCGTGACTGTCCGCCACCACATGCATATACATATTCTTCTTTCCACCAAAACATGCCTTCAAAGCCTGATTCTGCGCAGTCCGAATACCATTTAGGTTCTGCATAGTTTTCACGTTCTGGGATTTCTCGCATGTTTGAGCATGCTGACAAACTGATTGCGGCTGCAACCAAACCAAATTTAATAAGTGTTTTCATAAAAGCCTCTAGTGCCTATAGTTGTTAATACAGTTACTAGTATACATGATACTAGCAGATTGTCAAGTTATTTTGGTAAACCTTATTCCCAGCGGTAAAAGATATGTTCACCAATTCGTCCTACCAATTGCAATTCGCCTGCCCACTTTGGACTTACATAAGTTGCATGATAATGGGTAGCACCTTCTGTAAGTCCGCGATACTTGCCAGTTTCAATCATTTGCCAAGCAATCAATTGTGCCTTGTACCAAGCATCGCCTTGTTTTGGCTCATCGCTTTTGCCATCACAGTACCAGCTGAATTGACACGCATTGCGCTTCATACTGCCGTCTGCGTTCTTTTTACCTTGATGCACTACGCCGCAGATTGTATCTGGATAACGGCGATCTTTGGTTCGATTCATTACTACGTTTGCTACTGCTGCCATATCAGCCAAATTACTGCCGCGGCTTTCGTAGTAGATATTTTGAGCAAGGCACCAATGTTGTGGATGCAATTCAGCTGTGAATAGTTGTGCGTTAGCAGGTGTTGCACTGGCAGATGTTACTAGCATTAGCATTACCAATGCTGTGATAAAGTTTTTCATAATTTTTCCTTCGATGTCTATTTAAAGATTACAGTAACAGTATAATACTAGCGTTTAACCTCTACGCATGTTACTAACTTCGATTGCTTGTTCTTTATTAAGAATAGGAATAGCATTACTTTTGTGCATAGTAGCAATGCCTTTGATTAGTGTACCTGTGTACTTTTGTGATTCTTTTTTAGTAGCAACGCCTACGCCATTGCCTAGACTTGGAATGTTAGGTGTTTCACGTTGATAAGATTTGCTTTCAGGTGCTACATATACACCTTTAAGTTTAGGTTTGTATAACCCGCGAGTATAAAGATCATAATCTTCTAAACTCATCATTTGATCATGACAACCCATGCGCTTCATACTTTTATTGTACTCACGGTGAGATTGTTCAAACTGTGCCTGTTGTGCTTTAGTGCGTGGCTTTTGTTTTTTCTTTTTGTAGTTAGTTGTGGTCATGTAAGGACCAACTAAATGCATAGTCAAAATAAAACTCCTGCTTTGTTACTATGTTAATAGTGTAGCAGGAGTTTAGTAGTATGTCAACCTTATTTAAATATTTCAGGCCACTTGGTTTTATCAAACTTAGCTTCAGCAGCTTCGTCTAGTTTTGGAAAGAAGTTGATACCAGTTGCAGCTTCTACTTCGTCAACTGTAACTACAAACT
>Ga0181555_1002270_pt1 | contig 16255 bp, 26 predicted proteins | sample 011ome_15_FD_145601 | JGI IMG/M metagenome (GOLD analysis project Ga0181555, IMG submission 145601) | Coastal salt marsh microbial communities from the Groves Creek Marsh, Skidaway Island, Georgia - 011504AT metaG (spades assembly) | ecosystem: Environmental > Aquatic > Marine > Intertidal zone...
TAAATCTAAATTCAAACCCATTATAACTTTTTGGGGTTCGATATGCAGATTCTATTTGAATTATTTGAGATTTATATTCTTCAAGAGAGTTAAATATAAAATCCTTAATTTCAGATGGATATTCTATATTATATTCATCATCAATCTTACCTGCTAATTTATGATTGAGAGTTATCGATGAATCATTTCTATTTAAATCCGATAATACTTGAGATAATTGGTTCATCATTGAACTATCCAATTTTTTCATGATAGCCCAATCAGTACGTGATAATTGTTTTAACATCTGTAACTAATTTATTTATACAAATATACGAATAATATTTTAATTATCAAAATATTATATAAAAAAATCTACACAAATTTCTTCATGTAGATTTTTTATTAAGTTTAAGTATCCTTTAAGATAAGTGCTTTTCTTTAATTCTATTTACAATTTCATTAAAAGCTAAAGAACATTCTGTCTTTTCTTCAACAGATATTTCACTTATTCGTGAATATATAATTTCATTTTTTCTTTCTATTATTTCTGCCATGATATATTTCCTTATTATTTTTTATTATGTACTAATATTCCGTTTGCATAGAAGTTGTGATTATCAGAAACACTTAATAAGTTATAAACCGTGTGTGTTTCCTCAAGTACTTCAACCGTTGAAACTAATGACTCACTACCATCTACTTTTTTACAAACATCAAGTGGTTGTAATTCTCCGGCTTTAACCCAACCCTTACCTTCTACAAAGAATGGATGTTCTTCTGTTGTAGTGATGATATTTTCATTATCAAGAGTTAGTCTTATTACGGAGTTAACTTCATGTTTCTTTAAATCACCAACGATGCCGATTTCATTTTCACCAGTAGATTCGTTGTAAGTAATAACCTCTTCTTCAATATTTACATCTTCAATGTTTTTTACATCACCATTACCTAATGATATTTCGGTCCCAGCTATAAAACAGAAAGTAAGTCCAGGAGGTCCTGCACATATACTACAAAATGAATCACACCAATAGTTACCACATGCTGCCCATGAACATCCAGTACATACGTTGTGCATGATTGAGTATTCATCATTGTTTACATCTACCATGAAGTAATCATATGGTTCAAAATCTAAGTTATAAATTGTCTTAGAATCAAATATAATATCTAACGATGATATTTCTTTTGTAGTAATGGAATTGGTATCCTTATTTACAGTTACTATCTTATCACCAACTAAAAATTTATTTACAAATTCAAAACGTGTATTATTAGAACCAGATTCTTCAATAACATATGCAGTACTTGGTGTATCTACCCAACTTGAGCTATCCACCAAACCAATTTTAATAAAGAAGTCATTTATTTCTTGGGATTCCGATGATATCAACGATGATGATACGTATGTCAATGAACTTGATATTTCTGCTAATGTACTTGTCTGTGTAGGTAAAAATTCATTAGATGCATCACCATAATCAAGTTGTACTGTTTTAATAACATCACCTACTTGTATATTTGATACATTTGTAGTAGTACCGTCATACATCAAAATATCAGATTCTTCATCCGTATGGTAAATCATTGTTTTAACATCGGAAGTTGAGTTTTTATTTAGATATTTTGATCTACTTTTTTTATTTAAATCTACACCATTTTCATTGAATTCATTTTCACAAAAATCCAATGGTATCAATGCAGAGTGTCTATACCCTCCTAAATTAATAACATCCAAGTTAGAACCATATATAATATCAATACTTCTAATTACACTCCAATAACCATCAACTATATTTTGAGAACCATCTACAAATTCTTGAAGTAAGTTATTTTGACTTAAATCTGATTTAGTTGTATCAAGAGAATCATTGGAGGGATATTTTGATAAATTTGGTAAAGTTTGTCTATCGTAGTGAGGATATCTAGCTTTTTCTACAAGATTTGGATATGATGTATCGTTTATATCCAAACTATCTAATGTATCCATTGATAACTCGGGTGATGAGAAATATGTTTTGGGAATATAGGATGAACCACTCATTAAAGAGAAAAATTCAAACTTATCTGCACAATATGTAGAATCTACAAGTGCAGATGTATCGTATGCTTGTCTTAATATAAATTTATTAGGTGCATCTTCAATCGATGGTACCGTAACAGACCCAATTGGGACTGTATGAGCAGTGTATTCTATACTAAATTCAGTACACTTTTCTTTTATTCTGGTTTCGAATACAAATTCGGAAGAACCATTTGGTGCAGCTGATTTTTCGTCAGTATAAATAAAGTGGAATTCAGTAATATTATTAGATACAAGTACGTTAAATAATAAATCGTAATCTAAATATTGTGCTCCACTATTGTATATAGCTGCATTTGTATTCATTTCTAATAGTTTTACTGAGTTATTATCATTCAGTAAATCAGTTCCAAGTATTGTAGCTTTCATATTATGTTCTCGCTAGTTTTTTATTGTTATAGTAATAAATATAAACTTTATTAAAATAAGGTATTTGTTTTCTTAATACTTGTATTAAGATTGTGTTTTTTATCTACCTCTTCCCATTTTTTAAGAGGACATGGATTGATTACATTGGAATATATTTTCTTTTGTAGAGGACATCCGCATTCTCCACATACCATAGACCAGTTTTTATTTGAAAAAATTTCTCGTCTTGAAGGACATTCATTACATATTGAATATCTATCATTTGCACGTGAAAGTTGTTCAGGAGTTGGGTTAAATGAAGTTACCCATGCATTTAATATTTCCTTTACATTTATCATAATAGAGTAGTTTCTTTTTTATAAGTATGAAGGTTAATAGAAACATTTGCACAAATTGCAATTCTTTCTTCATTAGAATTCGGAATAAAATTTGGAACATGTAAATCATTAGGACCAAATAAAATTATATCACCAGTTTTTGGTAATACCCCAAATTCTTTATTATTAGAATCTCTAAACATCAGTTTTCCCTCATCTCCAGATAAATCAGTTGGTACTTTTAAATAAAAACAATAAGTCCAATCAGTCTTTATATTTGGTATAGGAGTTGATGTAGTCGTTGTTAGTGTTGTAGGATGGGAGTGAAACGTTAGTGCAGTTTTTGGTTGGGTTGTAGTATTGTTCGAATAATAAATCCAATGTTGTTCTGCCCAAGTATCAACTTTTTCATCAGTTAAGTTCATTAACTTGGTTACCAATCGTCTACCATATTCCTTGACATGGTTTATTGCGTTACTCTGAATATGAAATGCCGAGGTGGTATAATCATTATTACCGATTAAGGTATGATTTTGTTTGGTCTTATCAACTAATTCTTCTTGAGAATATTTCCAATCATATTTTGATTTATAGATAGTAAGTGAATCACTTAACTTAATTTCTTGGATATCCATTAGAATAATTTTTTATCTTTCTTAAAATTACCACCACTAACAAGAGAATATGCATATGAATCAAAAACTGTCATCGTATCATTTGAAGGTATCTCTAATACCTCTCGTAATTTATCTTTATCAAAAATCCTTAATCTATTATCCTTATCTAATAGTTTAGTTAGTTTTTCAGGTAGAGTGTGGGATTTATAATCTTGCCAAAACTCGGTATCGTTTCTATCACAAACATAATGATATTTTATGAAATGATATATTTGTTCGTTGAACCTTCTAACAAAAAGGTTGTACCTATCTCTATCTTCTAAATTTAAATGTCCTGCTCGTAACTGTTCTAATTGATATATTAAGGTCATTATAGATGTTGCTTCAAGTGGTTCAAAAAAACCTCCAGCCAGACCAAGTGCAATTGAGTTGCCAACCCATACATCTTTAAAGTAACCAGATTCGAATTGTATTTTCTTACTAAAAGTTATTTCTTTATTAAAGTATTCGTTAACTTCTTCTTTTGCAGAATCGACATCAATGTACTTATCATCAAAAACATATCCACACCCCCATCTATTCTGTAAAGGTATCATCCACATCCAACCATACTTCATAGTAATTGCACGAGTTCGAGTATCACTATCTGATGTAAATACTTCTCCATCAAGTGGTAGATGAAATGGAATAGCTGAATTAAGTGTTAGGTGGTCTTTGTGTGAAGTCCATTCTCCATTTAATTCGTTACCAACAACTAATTTAGAAAACCCACTACAATCAATTACAAAATCAGTATTTATGGAATCGTTGTTTTCAAGATGGATAGTTTTAATAACATCACCATCCTTATCAAATCCAACTACGTCATCTTCTATGTGAGTTATATTACGAGTTAATCCAATATCCTTAAAATAGTTTCCAATAGTATGTGTATCGAAGTGATATGCATAATTATTATTATAGAAATCATGATTAAAGGATGAGTCATCTCCTGGCCAGTTTTCAAAAGCGATACCAATTTTTTTAGTTGCCTCTGTTTTTTTCATGAAATCAGATTCGGAAATTCCAAGTGATTTTAAGAAACTTTTAATATTTGGAGTAGTTCCTTCTCCTACACCAACAATACCGATACTTTTACTTTCTACTAAAGTTACAGATACATTATCTATTTCAGTCGAGATAAACATCGCAGATATCCACCCAGCAGTACCACCACCTATTATTGTTACGTTTTTCATATTATTAAAATAAAGACTTTTCTTCATTTAGATTTTTATTCAGACTAACCCAATTTACAAGAGAGTACCTAACTCCACTTGTTATAGGTTTTACTTGATGGAGGGTATATGACGGAAACATATATAATGTACCTAACCCAGGTTCTAATGTTATTTCGTTACCATCGATATTTAATTGTAATTCACCCTCAGTATATTCATCGTTTAATTGAATCACCGTTGAGTAAAATCTATTAGAAAACGTTGGGTTATCTACACTACTATCCTTATGCCATCCATAAAACTCACCAACACTATATTCAGTAAACTGAAATGGCTGTAATCCAGATACAGAAAATCCCTTTACTTTAACTGAATCTATTAATATAGTTTCTAATCTATTATTTAAAAAACCCAAATCATTTATAAATGCCACCGAAGATTTTCTTGATTTGAAATCTACTTCACCACCACGAACTGTTGCATTTTTTAACGTAAGTTCTTTTTTACATTTATTAAGTAACAAGTTACACTCATCTTTTGATATAAAATTTGGTATAGTAAAATGTTTATACATTAAAATATTTTTAATTTAAATTATGTAATCTTTCGATTTCGTTTTTAATTTTTATATTCCAAGGGCCCCATGTTATATTATCCAATAACCACTTTCTATAATAAGGTGGTATGGATGCAACAGGTTTGCCTGAGTATTTTCCAAAGGTCATATAAACCTTTTCTATCTCACCTTCTTCATTTACTTTTTCAGAAAGATTGATACCACCTTCCAAATGAATACCGATTTCATGCATTGGTATACCAGTAATCTGTTTTTTATTCTCTCCATAAAGTTCCCAATTTTCTTCACCATCTTGTTTGTAATACAGTGCTTCTACCTTTCCAAACTTCTCTACCGAACCTACGAAATCTACCACCAAACAATCTTTCTTGTTCTCGTGGATACGAGTTCCTCTACCAACGAATTGATACCACCAAGATATTGATGCGGTTGGTCTACCTGTAATTAAACAATCTAATTCAGGGTAATCGAACCCAACTGTTAGTACGTTTACTTGTACAATAACTCTGATTTGTTGGTTTCTAAATTCCTCAATGATTCTTCGTCTCTCATCTTTCGGAGTTCCACCATGTACAACAGCTGCAGAAGGAATCTTTCTTGCTAACTCGGTTGCTTGTTCTATGGTTGGTACTGCAACTAAAATAGATTTTCTATCTTGTACCTCGGCAATCTTCTTTACAATCTTATTACCAATATTCTGATTCTCATACGAACGAGCAATAGAATCATTGGTATATTCAGCACCACTTGAATTGTAAACAAGAGCACCAGTATCGAAGTCATATGATTGATATTCTAATGGTGTCCAATATCCTAACTCAACAATATCTTGAATCTGAGAAACATGTAAGATGAACTTAAAGAACATCCCATGTTTACTTCGATTTGTTAACATTACCAACTTTGAGAATGGACCAGTATCTCCCATATTGGTTTGTAACTTCAAAGGAGTAGCGGTTAAACCAAGAACGTGAGTTGCTTTCATCCCATCAACGAATCTCCTGAGTTGTCCTGATTTATCTCGTGGGTATCTATCACATTCATCTATAATGATTTTAGTTACTCCCATCTCTCTAAATTTACCTGCTATCTTAATGATAGAACCAATAGTAGCATAAGTAACATCACCTAACTCTTTACTTCCCATTGAAGCAGAGTAGATTGATGCCGTACCACCAAGGGTTACAAACTTGTTATAGTTTTGTTCTAATAATTCTTTGGAAGGTTGGAGTACAAGAAGTTTCTCACCAAGTTCTTTGGCAATAGCTGCTATAACAATCGATTTACCGAATGCCGTTGGGGCAACGATAATCGAAGGTTTCATGTTCTTTGTTTTAAAGAACTCTACACCAATTGCAACTGGTTCTATTTGGTTTTCACGTAACTTCAAAGTTTGTATTTTTTCTTATATCTTTCAACAAAAGATTCACCCATTCCAATATCTAAAATTTCATTAGAATGTGGTATAGGTGGTTTTCGTTTATTGCCATCGATGATATCATCAACTCGTATATTAGTAAATATCTCAAGTTGAATTTTCGAGTTTTTTTTAATACCTTTATGAACTACTACAACGGGTATTGGTGCATTTATATTGGCCATTATAATAATTTATTTTTATCAACATTATCAACATAATATCTTTTTGATAAATCAGGGTTAAATTCCAATCCATTTAAATCAACTGAATTTGATTTATGATATAAATCTTCATAATAAATGATTTCCGTGTTTAGTGAATTAGAAATTTTAACTAAATTATCATGCATACTTGATATGAAACTTTTAAGTTCTTTCATATTCATATTTAACTTATCAATTTTAAGATATTCATCTTTCCATACCCAATTGGTAGTTCGGTGGTTGGTTACATTGTAGGTAACATATGCAGACTTAAGTTGTTCTTCTTTATTTTTTCTATCTAACAAAAATACGTAATCATATAAATTACTATGGGTTATAATTTTATCAATTGATTGTTTACTATGCAAATGTATCTTCACACAAATGTTTTCTCCAAAATCTATAATATCATTGGGTTCATGTATATGTTTTAAATCATATGTATCTGCTAAAGATTTTGTAAAATACTCACCACCACATCTTATATTTGATAATACTAAAATTTTCATAAATTAAAATAAAGTTTTCTCATGTTTCACGTATGATTTATTTAAATCAATTTTACTTAAAGTACCAGCAAATACAATACGTTCTCTATCAGATGATGTATTAGTAATTGGCATATGTTTAGTTGATGCAGGGAATACTAACAAATCACCTTCAGTCGGAAGAATACTAAATTCATCTGCATCGGATTTAAATACAATTCTACCATCATCTCCCTTTAAATTATCAGGCATCTGAACATAGAATGTCCAAGTCCATTCTCCTTTGGTTTTTAAAATATCCATATTAGTGTGTGTATGAAATCCACTATATAAGTTTTCTCGTGAACTTAAATAAACCCAATTGTTAAAACTATATAAGTTTTCGGATTTATAAATAAACTTATTTATATAGTTACACACTATATTATTTATCTTGGAAATTTCACCACCAGTTAAAACTATACCACTTTGTATTCCTGGATTTGTTTTTTCTGGATATTTTGTATTTTCATTAATATCAATATTGTAACGTAATTCTTTAATTAGTTTTTCTTGATTAAAATTATCAATACGTGTTTTATATATTGTAAATGATGAACTGAATATTTGTTTCATATTACATTAATGTTTTTGTGATTTTTATATTCTGGAAAGTTACATTACCTGCTATTACAATTCTGTCCTTGGTAGACTTGGGTGCATCAACTGGTGCATGTGGCACATCTCCCTCCAATATAATTAAATCACCAACCTCAGGTAATATCCCAAATTCAACACCATCTTTATCTTTTATAAATAACTTACCATCATCATTGGATAGGTTATCTGGCATCTGAACATAAAATACAAAGGTATAATTGGGTAATGGATTTCCTTGTTCCTTTTCAATTTCAGTATGAATGTGATAAATTAACTCATTGGTGTTCTCATCACGTATAGTTTGTTTTGGTGATGACTTATCTATGATATTAATCCACCCACCAACTTCAATTAAATTATATGGAGATTCATATAGTTGTTCACACTTATCTATTCCACCTAATATAATATCTCCTATAATACCAAGGTTATTGGATTGTATCCATTCCTTAGATTTAGAATCAGGCCAGATTCCATGACCATCATGTTTACTATTAACACGTTTAGTTAATTTTATTGATTCAGAAACAATTTCATCTATATTAGAAACATCCCATGGGTATTTCCAATAACCAACACTATCACTTAAATTAATTCTCATTATTATATTATTGTATTAATCTTACAATTCATCTTATCTAACAAATTCAATTTCTGATATAATCCTGAATAGTGTGTAAATGAATTCTTATTATTTAATACACCGATTGAATGATTATGTATCTCCAAATACATTGATAAGAAATAGGTACATGTTGCCATTTCCAATACATTTTCATTTCTTAAATTAGGATTAACTGATTCTACATACTCCTTATACCAATTTTTAAATTTAGTATATTCAGACATAAATCCGTTAACAAATTTACTATTATTAACATGAACGATTCCAAGATTATAAGTGTAATCAAAATTCTCCCAATATGGAAAATGAGATTCAACATTATAATCAAGTAAGTGTTTGCGCATCTTTATAAAATAATCATCATTCGGATTATCCTTTATTAACTTTTCATATACAACATCTTCATTGGTAATATTTAGTTTATTATCTAAAATAATATCACCATCAATTAAAGTAAATGGTGCAGTTTCTTTTTGTAAAACATAGAACTTTAAATCATCTTGAAAATATGTTTCATATTCAGAATGTATAATCACAACTTCATCAACAATATCATCAAATAAATTTACACAATCTTCAGTAGTGTATATTTTACTTTTATGAAATTTAGAATTTCTAATAATACATTCGCGATAGATTAATATAATCTGATTAGTTGTGATTGGTGGGAGTATGTGATGTAGACCAGTCTTGTATGTATATATTAAAGTTGTTTCCAATAAATTATAGTCTAATTATTAAATAACATTAGAGATAAACTTAACTACTGTATATCCAACCACACCTATAAACATGCAGATAAACACGACAGAAACAATCTTCTCAGAATCTTCAACTTGTCTTTTAGATTTACCTTGTCGGTATTCCATATCGTTATTTGTCATGTTGTCTGTTTTTTATTTTCTGTAATTTCTTTCTTTTATTTTTTAATCGAGAAAACATTCTCTTCTGTAATGTTTCCTTAATTTCTTTTACCGATTTTCTTTTCTTACGTGCCACTTCTGATTTGGCCATTCTAATACTTCTATCCATAATTTATTTGTTTATAAAAGGTAATATTGATAATTCTTTTGCTTTAGCTTCTACCATAACATCTACATCGTTACCATATAAGTTAGGTAATGATTTGATATAATCTGAATGTGCTTGTGGTTTAAGTTTAGAGTTTTCTTCATGTAATGCTTTACTCTCTGAATAATGTACAATTGGTTTGATACCTTTAGGCCATGTAGAGATTGCAAGTTCTAATGCTTCTTGTTCTGATAAACCACCAGTACAAAATTGGTGGTGATGATAATCAAACACAATAGGAATACCTATACGTTCGTGTATATACATCAAATCTTTTACAGAGTACATTGATTCTTTATCATCATTCTCTACTGTTAGACGGGATTGTACTGAGGGTGATAATAATTTAAAGTTCTCACAGAATCTATCCATAGCAGATATCTTATCACCATATACACCATTACAATGAATGTTTAGTTTATTGTATGGAGTGTGAGATAATCCTAACATATCAAATATCTTACCATGAATCTCCAAATCAGTAATAGTATTTTGTACTACATTTTCACGTGGAGATACTAATACATTAAAAGGACCAGGATGTGCAGTGATACGAATACCATTATCATTGGCAAACTTACCACAAGCTTGTAGTATCATTAAAATACGTTTGTAATATGGGGAAGATTCTATATCGTATTCAGAAGCCCATGGAAACATCTCGGAAGATAATCTAAATACTTTGATACCTTTACGATTGTTCCATTGAAGTATAGTGAATAAATCTCTAGCGTTTTGTAAACCAAGTTCACCAGCATATTCAACACCTTTCTCTACGAAGGTTTTCTTAATCATTGAACGATTGGTAGTAACTTTTGGTTTTTGACTTGATAAAGTCATGTTGATACATGCGTAACCTAAATTCATAATTGTGTAGTTTTAAATCTTATACTACAAATATACGAAAAATATTTGTAACTACCAAATATTATAGGGAAAAACTTTCACCACAACCACATGAACGAGCTGCTTGAGGATTCGACCATTCAAATCCCTTACCATTAAGACCAGTAGAGAAATCCAACTGAGAACCTAATAGATAGAAGTATGATTTTTTATCTACTACTACTTGTAGTTCATCTAAGTTGATAATCTCATCAGTAGGGTCTACATCACTCTTAGAACCAAAATCCATAAAGTATTGTAATCCACTACAACCTCCACTCATAACCCCTACTCTAAGATGGTGGGTATCCAATGATTTACCCTCATCTTGTATAGTTTCTACGATTTTGTTTTTTGCTTTATCTGTAATTGTTATAACACTCATCTTAGTAAGTTTTTGAATTAAAATCTTCTGGGTATTTATTTCCTTTTAATTTTTCTAAACTATTTGTACTTCCACCACGATACTTTAACCAATAATCAATTGCACGTCTATCATTAACCCAACGTTCAGTTTTCTTCCAATCAAACCATGGATGGAGAAAATATGATTTTCCATTATATGGATTTTTCCACCCACCATTCTCGTAGTATATTCGTTTCTCTTCTTCGGAGATTTCACCATCACCATCTATATCAGCATCTCGTTCTTCATCGGTAATGATTCCATCACCATCTATATCCAAATTTCTATCATCTACCACATCTTCTTCTGAGATGTTAAGTGAATCTAATAAATCAGTTATCTCATCTACATCCAAATCATCATCTTCAGGTTCTATTTCAACATCATCAACCATATCATTTAGTACCAGGTCTAACCCATGTGATTCATCCCACTCGTCATCTTCCAATCCATCTTGTAAAGTATTATCCCATAATCCAGATTCCTCTCTATCAGGTTCTTCACCATAGAGTTCTCGTTTCTCAATTACTTTCTTTTTATCTTTCTCACCTTTATCAACTTTAGACGCCATATTAAATGCAATTACAAGTGATACTGCAAGTGGGTCAAATACAAAAATGATAATAAGAATAAACCAGTTGATAATATCAGTCATTGGTTTATCTAATAGAGTACTAAGGTATTGTAGAGGTCCTAATTCAGAACCAGTTTCAGTATCGGTATCTAATTCTAATATCTTTAATTGAATTGATTGTAACGAATCTGCAGCAACTTCTCTCTTAGATTGAACTTCCCTTCGGTTTTGTTCTTCTACTTCAATTCTCTTTTGAGATAAACGAAGTTCGGTAGTAGATACTGTTTGTCTAAAACCAGTTGATGAGGTTGTATCTCTAACTTGAATACCAGTTGATTTGGCATTAGATAAAGTAGAGATGTTGTTTGAGATTCTTTCTAACTCTTTATCAAAACGAGCTACATCACTACCCCAATAAGATTCTTTCTGCTGTAAGAATGCTTTTTGTTTAGATGATACATTGTATTGATTTAAAGTATCTTGAAATGCAGCAGTTAGAAATCCATAGATACCCAATGATGTTATGAGTATCAGAATTATAACTCCTGCTGATAAATAAAGTCTGAAACCTTTATTAATTTTATCCCAATAATTGTATAGGTATCCTGCAGTAATTAATTTAGCTAGTTCCAATGATGACGCCATTATCATTACTGATACTGATGCTCCTGCGAATAATTTAGCTAAACCAGTTACTGAAAAGAATGCTGCGTTGAATCCTACGAACAAAGCAGATAACCCTAATAAAAGAGTTCTAAATTTCATTTCTTATCCTCTCGATATGATTTGTTGGATATCCTCCAACGCTTTATTGATTTCTTGTAAATAGACACTCGCCTGTTTAGGGTCAGCTTGTCTTTCTCCTGTAATCATTTCCTTTACAACTTTAATACGAGTCATACATGATTCAATAGTGTTGTCAACTCGTTGTTTGTAAATATCTTTCATAATTATATAGTTTATTGTATAGTAATAAATATTAAAGTATAAAAAAAGGGAGTATTTCTACTCCCTTCTTCATTTGTTGAAAAATTAAATTAGTAAGAAATCTTGAGAGATTTAGCTTTCTTATTTACTTTCTTATCAATGGTTAAAACCAATAATCCATTTTCGAATTTAGCTTCGGTTTTAGTTCCATCGTAATCTTTACCAACTGTTAAAGATAAATCAATATCTTTAACGAATCGAGAAGTACCTTCTCCTTTAGTTGCTTTGATAATCACTTCTTCATCAGTAACATCTACGGTAATATCTTTTGGGTTATGTCCAAGTGTATTAATAGTTACTGATTGTTTACCATCTTCAAGTACATCTACCTCAAAGTTACCATAGGTTCTTGTAGGAGTAGTTAAAGGTTGTCTTGTTAGTTCGTTGATTAGGTTATCAAATGATGTTAGTGTGTACATAGTTTTTTTCCTTTTTAATTATTAAATGTTTATATCTTATATTACCAATTTTATACCAATTAAGTTTTTAAGGTTATATCCTTACCTTTTGTCAGTTTTTTTAAGGTTATATCATTAATCTATGACAAATTGTCAGTTATTCTAATTTATTTCTTGTTAATGCTCTATAAAGTATTTCCAATTCTTCTTCATTAATACAACCACCCAATCCGAGTAACCCGTCAATCTCTACAATGTATTGGCCTTTTTGTAATCCCAAATCAGAGTATTCATCATTTGCAGATGATATCAGTGCAGGACAGTTTTCATCTGGATTATCTTTTGGCAATGGTAATACCCAATAGTAAAACTCATCACCATCTTTTTCTTTATCTACCATCATTATCCAACCTTGTCTTTCAAAGGTATTTTCGGTAATCGGTGTGTATGGGAATTCTTCCATTAATCTAATACTATTTTAATTGTTTGTGTGATATACCATTCATTGATGGTAGATTTTACAGTTAGTGTATCGTATCTCATACGATAGATAGGAGCAATGACTGTATTTATTTCACCACCATCAGATACATATGATGAACCATTTATAGTAGGTACAACCTCTCCATTTAGTTCCCAAGTAAGATTACTCCACCAAGATACTTTCGTTGGTTCTGTGGTGTTTAAAACCTTACCTGAGATACGATGGATAGTTTGGTTGGTGGTTGGGTTTAAAGTTAAATGGTAATACCCATTATCATCGAGAGGCAATCTTCCGTCCAACTCTAACGTTGGTACAACTGATGATACAATATCCTCTTCTTTGGTACACGATACGATTGATACCATTACAATAATAGTACCAACGAGTATCAACCAATCTAAGATTCTATTTAACTTTTCACCCATTATAATAATCTATCTAAGATACTATCCCATGTTGGATAAGGACCTTCAACTCCTGTTTCCCAATTGATTCCGAATTGAAGGAGTTCTCCACTAAACTCACCTGCACCATTCTTAGTTCTATCATCAATTAGATAATCACCAAGTAATAAATCTTTTCTGTGAGTTACGAACATTCTTTTGTGGAATAGGTTTCCGAAGTGTTCTTCTATCCAAAATCTTTTATCCATTGCAGAACCTGCATTACCCCATGGGGCCGAAGTTGCAATGAACAATTCATACTTACCACTATCAGCAAGTTTCTTAACTGCCTCAATTGCACCTTCAACTGGTGGTGGGTTTCTAAATACACCTTGAATGTGGTCTGGGTTATCCGCATATCTTTCTTTAAGGTAAGGGTGAAGTTCGAAGAACTTATCAAATGCCTTTCCTAAATCAACCAATACACCATCCATATCGATGTAAACTATTTTCTTTTTCTCCATAATATATTCTCTGTCTTTTTTACTTCGTAAAGATACGAAATTTATTTGGATATACCAAATGTTTTTTAATTTATTTTTACGAATTTATTATCAATAAATAACCATGTCATTATTTCATATTCTGGTTTTGATAAATCCGAAGTATGTAATTCAATAATACCATCATTATTAAAATCACCCATATATAACCACTCTATCCAATTTTTTCCATCACCCTCATTTATAAAATTTTCTTCTATATACTCATCAGTAACATTGGTAAATGAATTTCCGTCATTTCTTAAAATTTCAACCTTGCCATCGAAATAATCATTATTTGTACTACAAATTATTTCTAAATCACCATCACTATCTAAATCATAAAATATCATATCTATCAACAAATTACGAGTAATAGGTAATCGTATAGTTTCCTTTGTTTTGTAATTATATACAATAGAACCACCAGGTGATAATCCACCACCACTATCAGTTTCCATTCCTCCTAAAATCAATTCATCAACACCATCACCATTTAAATCAATAGATTCCGATGTAAACTTACTGTAAGAATCTTCAACAGATATATCTAATTCAGTTATAACCAACCCATTTCCCCACTGCCCTTCTATATCTTCAAATTCAATAATTCTGGAAATGTTTCCCCATGGGGCTTTTGGATTTATTAAAATAATTTCAGATACACCATCATTATCAATATCGGAAGCTGTTACAGAGTGCCAATATCCAGGTGACATCCCATAATCATTGTCTAATCTAAATTCAATAAAACTTCCGTTCTTATCATTTAAAAACATTATTGGATAATCATTTGGTACATATTGTACACCATTTTGTCCATCAATGCCTGATGAAGCAAAAAACATATCCATATAACCATCATTGTTCCAATCACCAACTATACTTTTTTTAGTATGGATAGTTCCTATAAATTTTTTGTCATTATTTAAGTCTAATGATAAGTTACCTTCGGAATCACCAATAAAGAATTTAAAAAATCGTCTATTAGCAACACCACTAAATGAACTCTGGTAATCCGAATCCGAATATACTAAATCTAAATTACCATCCCCATTGTAATCTAAAATAGTTAAATCAGATGGAACGCTTTCACCAAAAACATTTTGATTAAATAAATAAGGTAATCTATTATTAACAGATTCTAATTTAAAAAAAGAAGATACATCGATAGTTGAATAATCATATTCCACAATTGTGTTATCTAAATAATCAACACGAATATCATCATATTCTTCGATACTATCTTTAGTACAACTTGAAAGTAAAAATATACTAACTAATATTAAAAATAATTTATTCATGGTTAGTGTTGTTTAGATATTGTGCAAATCCCATTATAGGTTTTATACCAGTTACTTCAATCTCTCTATCCTTTAACATCTTTTGTGTCATAGATAGAAGTTCTACATCAGTTTCGTTCTTTACCCAATCCTTGAAAAGGTAAGTTAATAGTTTTGATTTAATTATGTTTAGCATATTTTAAAGTTTAAGTGTTATTATTTATTATCCGATTTCCATTTCGTATTGTTGTCTATCGTGTTCATGTTCCGAATAAACTTGTAAGTTTAACCAATCACCTCTCTTAGACCACTTTCCAATATAACTGAAATTAGTTAAATCAAAGTTAACATCATTCTCTTCTAACCACACATATTGTCTGTTGGTTATATACTCAAGGTTGTTTAATTTTTCTACTATCGTTTTCATATCTCTCATTTTTAATTAGGAAGCAAATCTAACATATCATCCAATTCAACATCGGTAATCATTCCGTTGGCATATCCAACAACTAACTCGTTTACTCTTTCACTATAATTCATATCTCTCATTTTTATTACATAGTAAATATACAACAATTATTCAGTTTTACCAAATTCAAAATGTTAAAGTTTTGTTAAAATTAAAATTCCCCCATCACTTATTTAAAAATGTGGGGGAACTTTCACCTCTAAGGTAGCTGCCGTAAAGGAACTCTTAATTAG
>Ga0181555_1002272_pt1 | contig 16249 bp, 11 predicted proteins | sample 011ome_15_FD_145601 | JGI IMG/M metagenome (GOLD analysis project Ga0181555, IMG submission 145601) | Coastal salt marsh microbial communities from the Groves Creek Marsh, Skidaway Island, Georgia - 011504AT metaG (spades assembly) | ecosystem: Environmental > Aquatic > Marine > Intertidal zone...
CCATTCCCTTGTCACTTAAAATATCAAGCGCCTCTTCTGCCGAGGCAGTAGTCGTACCAAAATAAATCATTCCATCTTTAGTCGCTTTAGAGGCAGGGCGTATCACTGGCTTGGGAACATACTCTTTGGCCGTTTCCCATTTCACCAGCAACCGTTTCATATTGATGACATATTCTTCACTGCTTTCTGTGTATTTAGCGTATTCGTCCCGTGAAGAGCCACGGGTAAAAAATGATCCCTTCGTGGGGTGAGTCCCAGGGTAAGTCCGATAACAAATACCGTCACCATCAATATCAAGATAACGGCCATAACGTTCAGCCATCTCTTCTAATTCCTGTTCTGAGAAAACCTTTCCGCGATCATAGGTAACCGAGTCATCCCAATCCAAAGGCTCAGAGAAGTGCTCATTCATACCCAAATCCAGGTCACTCATCACAATAACTGGTGTTTGCAGTCTATCTGCAAGGTCAAAACTTGCCGCACCCATCTCAAAACATTCTTTAGGTGTAGAGGGAAACATCAATACTTGTTTGGTATCACCATGTGAAGCGTAAGCCGCCAACAGTAAGTCTGACTGCTGGGATCGGGTTGGCATACCCGTGGATGGCCCAGCACGCTGAATATCAAATAAAACCGTAGGCACTTCGGCAAAATAGGCCAACCCCAAAAACTCATTCATTAATGAGACACCTGGACCTGATGTTGCAGTAAATGATCTAGCACCATTCCATGATGCACCGACAACCATGCCTATTGCTGATAACTCATCCTCAGCTTGAACAATGGCGTAATTACACTTGCCTGAACCAGGATCTATTCGCAGTCGCTTGGCATATTTTTCAAACTGCTCTACAACTGATGTAGATGGTGTAATTGGGTACCAGGCAGCAACGGAAGCACCCCCATAAATAGCACCAAGCCCTAACGCAGCATTGCCTTCCATAAGAATATGGTCATCAACCATATCCCGGCGTTCTACGCGGATACCTAAAGGGCAAGCAAAATTTTCTTGAGCATACTGAAAACCCAATTCAAGGGCATGAATATTAGGGGCAATCAGCTTTTCTTTTCCCTTAAATTGGTCATGCACTAAACCTTTCAGTACATCAAATTCGATATCAAGTAGCGCAGACAATGCACCAATATAAATGACATTTTTAAATAATTGACGTTGGCGTGGGTCAGTATATTCACGACGAGAAATGTCGGTTAGGGGGATACCCAGAGTGTTAATGTCATCCCGATGTAAACGTATATCTAAAGGCTTGGTGTTGTCGTAAACAAAGTAGCCGCCCGGATCTACCACTTTTATATCCTGAGCAATACTTTGAGGATTTACAGCAACCATGATATCAATGCCGCCCCGCCGGCCTACATAGCCCTTATCATTGACTCGGACTTCATACCAAGTGGGTAAACCTTGAATATTGGAAGGAAACACATTTTTGGGGCTGACCGGAATGCCCATTCGGAAAATAGTTTTAGCAAACAAATTATTTGCACTGGCAGATCCGGTACCATTGGTATTGGCAAAGCGTATAACGAAATCGTTGACCGACTTTATTTGCTGCATATTTAGTTACCAAGCTTTTTTATTTGCCTGACTTTTTATTTGCCAAGATTTTATTTATTATTTTTTACTATAAATACGTAACAGCCCTTCTGCTCTTAAGCCTTTTATTCTAAAGGCATGTATTTAAGACAGCGGCGCTGCTTTTGTAACCTCATAATAAAATTGCTGCATATCCCAGGCTGCCGTTGGGCAGCGTTCAGCACAGAGCCCACAGTGCAAACAAACATCCTCATCTTTCACCATAACTCGGCCAGTATTTAGGTCACCTGACACATAAAGGTCTTGTGTCTGGTTGTTAGCCTTAACCCTCAGTTGCTGACGTAACTCTGGCTCTTCACTATTACCAATAAAGTTAATGCAATCCATTGGACATATGTCGACACAAGCATCACATTCAATACATTTGTTATCGGTAAAAACCGTTTGAACATCACAATTTAGGCAGCGTTCAGCTTCAACGAAAGCTGTTTTCACATCAAAACCCAGTTCAACTTCCAGCTTACGATTTTGAAGCGCACTCGTAAGTTCTACTAACGGAACGACTTTCCTAAGATCTGTAGTCACATCATTATCGTAACTCCACTCATGGATACCCATTTTTTGGCTAATCAAACTACTACCGGGCTCAAGCCTTTCATTGACGTTCTTCCCTTCGCAGAACAAATCAATGGACACCGCAGCCTGATGCCCATGAGCAACGGCCGTAATAATATTTTCAGGACCAAAAGCAGAATCCCCACCAAAAAATACTTTGTCACAGGACGACTGAAAAGTTTCTGGATTCAGTATTGGCATTCCCCATTCGTCGAATTCAAGCCCTGCATCCTCTTCAATCCATGGGAATGCATTTTCTTGGCCAATGGCGACTAAAACTTCATCGCAGGGATATAAAACTGGCTCATCACCAGTAGGGATCAAAGAACGCTTTCCATCATCGTCATAGACTGCGCTGACTTTTTCAAAGCGCATGCCGACTAGCTTTCCGCCCTCACAAACAAACTCCAAAGGCACATGGTTTTCTACAATAGGAATACCTTCATGAATAGCATCTTCTTTTTCCCAAGCTGATGCTTTCATTTCTTCAAAAGGACTACGAACAATCACTTTAACGTCTTCACCACCCAATCGACGTGCGGTACGGCAACAATCCATTGCTGTGTTACCACCACCTAAAACAATGACCCGCTTTCCTACTTTATTAATATGCTCAAAGGCGACATTGGCTAACCAATCAATACCGATATGTATTGATTTATCACCCTCCTGGCGACCATCTAATTTGGGTAGGTCCCGCCCTCTTGGTGCTCCTGACCCAACAAAGACCGCATCGTAATCCTGATTTAGTAATGCTTTTAAACTATCAACATAGTGATTGAAATGAGTCACCATCCCCATATTCAGGATGTAACCAATCTCCTCATCCAATACAGTTTCTGGCAATCTAAATGAAGGAATCTGGCTGCGCATAAACCCGCCCGCTTTAGCCTGCTCATCGTAGATATGCAATTCATATCCCAATGGCGCTAAATCTCGAGCTACGGTTAACGAAGCCGGCCCAGCTCCGACTAAGGCAACTTTTCGCCCATTCTTGCTCGACGGTGCACTAGGTAACCGATCCTGAATATTATCTTTAAAGTCAGCTGCTACTCGCTTCAAACGGCAGATAGCAACAGGTTCTGATTCAACCCTTCCTCTTCTGCAGGCTGGCTCACAAGGTCGATCACAGGTGCGACCAAGAACGCCTGGAAATACATTAGATTCCCAGTTAATCATGTAAGCATCTGTGTATCGCTCTTGAGCGATCAGGCGAATATATTCAGGAACTGGTGTATGCGCAGGACAGGCATACTGACAATCCACAACTTTGTGAAAGTATTCTTGATCTTTGATATCTGTAGGCTTCAAACGAAATCCTCATGTCACATAGAATCAATTTAGTCAACCATACTGATAGTTTTCTTAGGCTGCAACAATGACGAATCATATTTTTATATTTTTTACACATCACATGAGAAAAACTATCAACAAACAGCTCATAATGCATAAAAAATTTATGCATGGCTGACCTCTGATAAAGACAGGATCCTCTTAACTTAAAAAAGTTGTTCCATAAAAGGGGAGGAGTTTATGGCTATATTTTTCGTAGAATACCTTCAGAAAAATCTGTCAAACTACCTTTTATTAAATAACTTTGGCTTTTGCAAAAACAGTAATACCCACACCATAGGCAACAGCACTTAAATCACCTACAGCGAGCAAGCCCTTTAGATAACTTTTAATCCGCAGCATAGAAGCGCCTGCTTATTAAGTCTATCTTGGGAATGTAAATTCTATAAACTCACAACCAAACATACTCCAAATTCTGCCATTATCATCACCATAACCTCAAACAAATACCCCGAAATAAAGGGAGAAACCCAATACTTGTGTATACTCACACAAACCAATTAATGAAAAATAAAAATTAATTAAAATATAATATTTATCAGTATATTATATATTATTTCTAATAAATCACTTTAATTCTGGATAATTAAAAACAACACCTGAGAAGATGCTATGAACTTTGCCGATTTCGGCCTTTCTCCAGAGACTCTAGAGACCTTAAGCCAACAAGGTTATGAAGCCCCAACACCTATACAAATCAAAGCAATTCCTCAGGTATTGCAGGGTAATGATGTTATGGCTGCCGCTCAAACAGGAACAGGAAAAACTGCTGGTTTCATCCTGCCCATTGTTGAGAAGCTATCTCAAGGGGTACCAGCTAAATCAAATCAAGCACGAAGTCTGGTGTTAGTGCCAACACGAGAGTTAGCCTCTCAAGTGGCCGATTACGCTAAAATCTATAGCCATAATTTAGGCCTACGCACTACAGTCGTTTTTGGTGGCGTTAAAATAAATCCGCAGATGATGAAGCTGCGAAAAGGCGTAGATATTTTAGTCGCCACTCCCGGACGACTACTTGACCTCTACCAGCAAAACGCCGTGAAGTTTGAACAATTAGAGGTTCTGGTATTAGACGAAGCTGACCGTATGCTGGACATGGGGTTTATCAACGACATCAGTAAAATCTTGGCATTTCTTCCCCAAAAGCGCCAAAACTTAATGTTCTCTGCCACCTTTTCAAATGAGATCCGCAAACTATCCAAAGTACTGTTCAATAACCCTGTAGAAATTTCAGTTAACCCACAAAACACAACCGCTACTACCATTAAACAATGGATTTGCCCTGTAGATAAAAAACAGAAGCCACAACTTCTGATAGAGCTGATTCAACAACACCTGTGGGATCATATGCTGGTATTCACTAAAACCAAAAAAGGGGCGAACCGTTTAACAACCTATTTGAAACATAGTGGGCTGAAAGCCGCTGCCATCCATGGGGACAAAAGCCAGGCCATTAGAACCAAAACATTGGCAGACTTTAAAAAAGGGAAAGTAAAGATTTTAGTCGCAACAGATGTCGCCGCACGAGGACTGGATATAGAACAATTACCCCAAGTGATTAACTTTGACCTCCCTACCGTAGCAGAAGATTATGTCCACCGGATTGGCCGCACTGGCCGTGCAGGCTCCACAGGAGAGGCTATATCCCTTGTCAGTGCCGACGAATTTAAAGAGCTCAAAGCAATTGAGCGCCTTATTAAGAAAGTATTGCCTCGCAAGCTGATTGACGGTTTTGAGCCCAATCACAATGTACCCGAATCAAGATTAGACAACCGACCGTTAAAGCCTAAGAAACCGAAAAAGCCAAAAAAACTTAAAGCCAAGCACCCTACACCTGAACCAAAATCTATACCTAAACAGGACAAATTAAAAAATAAATCACAAAACGGACTTAACCTGCAGGCCAGAAAAAGGCCTTCCGAATAATCTCTTAGATTTAACTCTAGCCCTGAACCCAAGATTATTTTTAGATTTCAACTTATTTATCTTTAAACTTATTTACCTTTTAACTTATTTATTTTTAAACAAGTCGCCCAAACCGGCAAACGGCTGGTGGGTTGCAGCACTTTTTTCCGTTTCCGTTGAGGTATTACCAGACTCAGCTTCAGTGTAACGGGAGTGCTCATTGTCATGGCAATAGATACACAACAACTCCCAATTACTACCATCTGAAGGGTTGTTATCGTGGTTATGATCACGATGATGAACGGTTAACTGGGTCAAGTTTTCTCGGGTAAATTCACGAGCACACCGACCACAAACCCATGGGTATAGCTTTAACGCCTTCTCACGATACCCCTTCTCTCGGTCGTCTCTAGCATGACGAGCTTCAGCAACAATCTTGTTTAGCTTATTTGATGTTTGATCTGACGGTGTCATTTAATACTTATCCCTTAAAAGCTACCCCTATAAACCCTGACCTTTAAACCTCAATAGCCAACAGCTCATTAAGATGGTGGTCAACTTGATCAGCATATTTAGGATCCATTCCAAAGAGTCCCAAATGCCCCCAGTGGCTATTAATCACCCTGAATTCACTGTTAGCCACCATCCTTTGATGCTCCTCACAATCTTGAGGAGGAAAAAACATGTCGGCATCAATCGGCATCACAAACATTTTAGCGGTGATTCGACTCAAAGCTGCCTCTAGATCACCCCCAGTAATTCTACTCACATCACCCCGTTGCCACTTCCACGCCAGGCACAATAAGTTATTAGGGTCCATCGGCAGAAAATAACCCTGGGTAAAACCCACATAGAAGTCTTCTAGGGAAGAAAAGCCAAGATCTCGCCATAGCTCTTGCTTAAACATTTCGGTGCTATAACCCATCACAGACCAAAGGTCTGCATGTCGACGCAATCCACGATGCACTGCATGGGGTTCTTTATACCACCCACCTTCCCAGGCAGGATCTGACGTAATTGCTTCGTTCAGTGTTTTTGTGTACAAAAAGTCATGGGGTGTATTTTTAGCTGTTCCCGCTATCGGCGCTGCCCGTTTGACCATTTCCGGATACCGTACAGCCCATTCCCAAGTCTGCTGAGCACCCATAGAACCACCTACCACTAATGCCAGGGAATCAAGCCCAAATTTCTCGGTGAGCAGTTTATGTTGCGCCCGAACATCATCCCCAATTCTTACGTGGGGGAACGCCGCCATTCCGAAAGGTTCTGCTGTATTGTGGGGAGATGTCGATAAGCCATTACCGATCTGGTTGATAATAATTACGAAGTATTTATCTGGATCTATCGCTCTACCCTGACCGACATACACCTGCTCCATAATTTTACTGGTACCGGAATACCAAGTAGTCATGAGTATGGCGTTATCTTTATTTGCGTTTAATTTACCAAAGGTCGTGTAGGCTAATTGGCAGCTTCTAATCGTCCCACCGCTTTCTAACTCAAAGTCACCGAGGTCGAAAAGCTCATAGGGCCCATGATTTTCTTGAGAGTAATAATCGTTTATTAACACCAGCAATTCTCCTCATCTGAGCAAACACGACACGAATAGAGTGCCTATATGGCACTTAATATAGCACTAAGGAAAAATATACTGTATCAGGAAGGGATACTTAACGAAAAGTCATCGCTAAGATAATTTAAGGCTAGGGTAATCCAAGGTAGGGGTCATTCAAAACTAAAGCGACTCTACCCCATAAGGTGTTTCCAATTTCATCCGCCACTGACTTTTCGTCTTATAAACCCAGCCCTGGACTTCAATGGTTTTACCTTGAAGCTGCTCAAACCAAGATTTTGAAAACCGATGCTGATGTTCAGAATAAAGCATGACTGTAAAATTGTTATCTAATTTCAGGTGCCAATGTTTAGCCGTGCGAACGCTCGTCACTCTACCCTGCACACGCTGAAATCCACCTCGTTTTACCAATCTAGCCTGTACAGGAGAAATACCCCGATTACTCCAGATGCCTAACTGCTTATCTTGAGCCTGTTGCTCTGCCTGATCCAAACAACTAGCCAAGGAAAGATTTGGAGGAATCGCCACATGGTAAGCCAAACCCTGTTGCAATAAAGACTGTTCTAGGTTTTCGCCAGCCCCATTGTAAATATGCCCCAACCATCGACCATAATGGTCTTTATTTTCAATATCAGTGAGTAATTGGGTACTTTTTGACTGGGAGATAAAAGCCTGAACAGCCTGCTTAGCCTGAAGAGAAAAAGGCTGATTCGAGCTACCCTTTTTAGCGACTTCCGTAGCATTTACACCAATCAAGCGGACTTTTCGGCCATCAGATAATGTCAGGGTATCGCCATCATGGACGTGAGAAACCGTAACAACTTCGGTTTCAGCAAAGGGACTGCATATAACTTCTGTCTCAGGCAGCTCTGAATTTATGGATAGCTCTGAATGTTCTAGGTCAGACTGCTGCCCTTCACCACAACCAGCAAGAGTGACAATGCCTATTAGGTAAAGAGCCAGACAAAATAGCCTTACCCCACAAACAAAAAACGCGCTCAAGGAACTAACCATGAGCGCGCTTCGGTTGCCAGTGAAGGCAAACATTGTTTGATACTTAGAACTTGATACGTTAGCCGAATTATTTCTTGGCAGAACGACCAGCAAAACGCTTGTTAAAGCGATCAATACGTCCACCAGTATCTGCAACTTTCTGCTTACCGGTATAAAAAGGGTGGCACTGTGAACACACATCAATGTGCATGCCTGTTGCCATAGTGGAACCAACTTCAATCACGTTGCCGCAGCTACAAGTCGCCGTCAACGTACCATAATTTGGGTGAATTTCAGATTTCATGTTCTCTTAGCCTCAATGTCTTGCATACCGCCACCCAATCATCATACTGTTGGGCACCATATGCCGCTCTCAAACGGAGCGCGCATACTACCAGAAAACAGCCTGTATTCAAGGTTTAACGTAAACAGCTAGGCACGGATAGTAAGTAGAACCCATAAAAAAATATGAACAACCCCTCACATGTGAACCGCCCTACTATCTATCGCATTGCTGTACCTTCACCGCTGCGGCGCCTGTTTGATTATTTACCACCAATAAACAATGGAACAAATGATTGTGATATAGCACCCGGAACCCGGGTAACCATCCCATTTGGCCGCCGCAAAGTCGTTGGTATCGTCGTTAGCCGTACTAACAACAGCAACTTTCCACTATCAAAACTTAAGCCCATTGATACAGTACTTGATAGCGCCCCCTTACTACCCCCGCATTTGTTTGAGCTCTATGTTTGGGCCGCACGCTACTATCAACATCCCATCGGCGATGCACTGATCAATTCCCTGCCCTCCCTGCTTCGCAAGGGAGAAGACATACCGGTACAAGAAGAGAAATACTGGCAACTGACAGACCTAGGTAAAGGGCTACCTGAAACGGCACTGAAACGTGCGCCAAAACAACAGCAAATACTGAACCTGCTACAGCAACAAAATACTAAACAAGAAAACGCTACCGAGGATGGTCTGAGTAACGCAGTACTCAAGCGGTTAGATATTTCATCCTCTGCACTGAAACAATTAAACGATAAAGGCCTAATTGAATCATTTACCAAGCCTTTGGAAGAAAAAACAAGCAACCTTGGAGAAAACCTGCTGGCAGAACAGCCGTTAGTACTTCTTTCTGAACAACAACAAGCCCTCGACAACATTGAACTCCATGGCTTTAACCCTTACCTACTCTATGGTGAAACCGGCAGCGGCAAAACCGAGGTATATCTCCAGGCCATCGAAAAAATACTGCGATATGGCAAGCAGGCACTGGTGCTTATTCCTGAAATCAGCCTAACACCGCAAACACTCAAACGTTTTGAACAACGTTTTAATTGCCCCATTGCGCTACTCCACTCAGGGCTGACAGATAGAGAAAGAGCCATCGCCTGGAATGCCGCCCGAACCGGGCAAGCACCTATTGTTCTAGGCACTCGGTCAGCAATATTCATCCCACTAAAAAATCCCGGCCTACTGATTGTCGATGAAGAACACGACAGCTCCTTCAAACAACAGGAAGGCTTCCGATATTCAGCCCGCGACTTGGCTGTGATTCGCACCCAAAAAGAAGCTATTCCGCTGATATTAGGCTCTGCCACACCTTCGCTGGAATCCCTCTACAACTGCGAGCAAAACCGTTACACCAAACTTGTCCTGTCATCCCGTCCAGGTAATGCCGTACAACCGCGCTGGCAACCCGTAGATATCCGTAAAGCCAATCTCTCCAGTGGTTATTCCCGGGAACTAATTGATGCCATAGCGCAGACATTAGCTGCTGGGGATCAAGTCTTAGTCTTTCTAAACCGTAGAGGGTTTGCCCCAACATTGAGCTGCCATGAATGCGGCTGGGTTTCTGATTGCCATCGCTGTGAAGCAAGACTCACTGTCCACCGTAGCCCAAACAGGCTATTGTGCCACCACTGCGAACACATGGAGCCCATACCTACGGCCTGCCCCTTCTGTCATAGCGCACAATTGCAATGTATTGGTCAGGGCACAGAACGCAGTGAAGAAATTCTAGAAGCACTGTTCCCCGACACCCCCATTATTCGGGTAGACAGAGACACCACCCGCCGCAAACAAGCCATGAAAGAAATGGTCGAGAAAGTAAACAGTGGCGACCCCTGTATTCTTATTGGTACCCAACTATTGGCCAAAGGGCACCATTTCCCCAACGTAACGCTTGTCGCGATATTAGATGCAGACGGCGGACTATTTAGCCCAGATTTCCGAGCACCGGAAAAAATGGGCCAGCTGATCACGCAAGTCGCAGGCCGTGCCGGTCGTGGTGATAAACCGGGTACCGTGATCATCCAAAGCCATCATTGTGACCACCCTTTAATCTCTACCCTCACCCACGACAATTACAGTGCATTTTGTCAGGAATTAATCAGAGAACGAGAACTGGCCCAACTGCCACCCTACCGCTATATGGCCCTCATTCGTGCAGAAGCCGTCAATGGTGAAGCCGCTATAGAATTTTTAAAATACTGCCGTCAAAGTGCAGAGCGAATACTTCCGGCAACGAATACTGCTAGCTATCTAGGGCCATTACCGGCACCCATGGAAAGGCGTAGCGGACGTTTTCGCCATCAACTCAGCATCATTTGTAGTGAACGCAAAACATTACAACGCATGCTAACAACCCTTTGCCCGGAACTAGAGCAATCCCAATTAGCCAAACGGGTTCGATGGTCAGTGGATATTGATCCACAAGATATGACCTGAAAAGGCATATAAGTCTATAAACGATTAGAGATATCTAGCGAGCAACGTCACTTCACCCTACAATGACCGCCAACTGACAGATACAACACATTCTTCGACAGGCCCAACAACATCAGATGACCAGGGATTACGCCAAAAAATCTACCAAACGCAGCCCGCAGCGTAGTTCATCGCGAGGCAATGTGAAAAGGCGCCCGAAAAAACATAATCAAAGCCCTCCCGGTTGGCTGTGGTTGTTTGCCGGGGTCCTGATCGGTGTTCTAATCATGTCACTCACCAAACTCTCTGAAGTACCCAGCGACCAAGAGAGTGATATCTCTGAAGATACTTCAACAGAGAACTCCGACAATAGCGGCAACAAGCCCCGCTTTGATTTCTACACACTACTCCGTGAGTCAGAAGTTATTGTTCCCGATACCCCAGATACAGATAACACGGCAACACAATCCGTTAATTCAAATGATACTTTTTTACTTCAAGTGGGCTCCTTTAAAAGCAACAGCGATGCCGATAGCCTGCGAGCACGCCTATTACTCCTTAACTTGAATGCAAAAATTGAAAAAGTCAGTCCAAGAAAAAACGAAACCTGGCACCGGGTTATCGTTGGGCCGTTTAGTGATCGATCAGAACTGGCTAATGCACGAGGTAAGTTGGCCAGTAACGGCATTGATTCGTTGTTATTAAAGAGGAAGAAGTAACCTCTAAATAATTAGGTTTCAACTCAAAGGGCTACGTTCTCTTTAATACGCCCTATAAAAACAACTATTACTAAGGAGTGGTGATAATGGCAATCAAAGTATCTTTTCTAACAATCCTATATTCAGTATGTTTTTTCTAATTTATTCCACCTTTATTACCGTGCTAAAGGCATCACAAACAGATTGCTAGGTTTTCCTATGATCATTAAACTTTTTACAATGGGAATACAGGTAACACTTATTTTGCTAAAACCAAATGGTTGGTTTACTATTTTTGGCTATTTGTGCCTCTTATTTTTATTAACCTTATTATCAGCAATTAACTATAAATTATTGTCGTCAGTATTAAGTGGAGAAACTAATAAGTTACTATCAAGTATTTTTTATTTGTTTATTTCTCCATTTGTGGCAGTTTTTGGGGTAGCCATTATTGCATTACTTGCTGCTATATTTGATGGCGTTATTCCAATAGAACTTATCTTATCAAATCCAAGTCATGAATCTGGTTTCATAGCATTATCGGTTGGTGTAGCCGTGTATATGCTTTCAATTACCATAGTCCCATTAGTTATTATAGTTCGCAAAATATCAACTGAACTATAAAAGGCAATAAAACCTAACAAGAGCTTTAAATGGAGAAATATAAGTAAGATAGCTACGATATAAGAATAAAAGGTTCGATGACACTTTAAATAAATTATCATTTGTATTTACCCACTTTTTTCTTTTAAAGCCCCAGGCCTTGCGGAGACTAAACAATGGAATTACGTCTAACCCCAGCTGTTACACTTTTCTGCTCCTTTCTTTTGTTTATCTCAACAGTATTAATGATGTCATCGGCCCACTCCGTTCCTTTGGAAGAAGAATGGAGTGACTGGGTTAAAGAGCGCCATACGGATATTGATTGTCCTTGGGTTGGTCTGAAGCAAAATATGAACAAAAAGGCCTGTATTTGGCCTGGAAACCTAAGCCTTTCCCTTGAAAAAAATGGCCTGACATTTACTCAACAGGTGGAAGTTTTCTCCAAACAGGCGAAGATTTTATTACCCGGCAATGAAAAACATTGGCCTACAAACCTAACACTTAAGCAAAAACCAGCTACGGTTATCGAAGTCTCAAAATTGCCCTATATCCAATTGGAGAAAGGCAAACACCTGATTAAAGGGCGATTTAATTGGAAGTCTAAACCCGCGTCTTTAACCATTCCCTCCAACGTTGCGTTTATTAGCCTCTCTGAACAAGGGAAAACTCTACAGGTTAACCGCCACGGCAATCGCCTTATCTTTGCCCAGCGTAAGAACGACAACACAGAACAAAAACGTGACAGCTTGAACGTCAAAGTCTATCGGAAGTTAATCGATGGCATTCCACTTTCATTAGAAACGCGTTTGGAATTATCCGTCAGCGGTAAACCCAGAGAAATTAAAATTGGTCAGATTGTTTGGGAAGGCAGCGAGGTCTCTCAACTGATTAGCAACCTCCCTACCCGTATAGAAAAAGATGGCGATATTCGGTTACAGGTAACGGCAGGTAAACACTACATTTCCGTATTTACCCGGTTTACTGGCGATATCAACACTATTACTGACAACATCAGTATTAACCCAACAGATGATGATTGGCCTACGTTCGAATACATTAGCTTTTTATCCAACACCAATATTCGCCAAGTAAAACTTACTGGTGCTACCAGCATTGATACCACCCAGGTAGATATCCCCTCTGAGTGGGCAAACCTTCCTACCTACAAACTGGGTATTGATACAACCCTGAAACTTGAAACCCAATACCGCGGTGATGATTCCCCACCGGCCAATCAACTAAAAGTGCAACGCAATTTATGGCTGGATTTTGATGGCTCTAAAATTACCGGGCTGGAAAATATTAATGGCAAGATGAACAAAGATTGGCGCATTAACTCAGCAAAAGACACCACCATTGGCCGTGCCACGGTAGAAAATCAACCCGTACTGATTACTGATCATAATGGCCAACAAGGGCTGGAAATCAGAAGTCCGAATATTAATCTCAGTGCTGTTACCTTAATCGATAACCCAAAAACATTTTCTGCTTCTGGCTGGGATGCTACGGCAGATAACTTTTCTGCGACATTGCATTTACCCCCTGGCTGGCGTGTGCTTTATGCCGTCGGTGTGGACCGGATAAATGGCACCTGGATCAGTAAGTGGGACCTATGGGATTTGTTTTTAATTTTGATCATCACTGCGGTCACTCGCAAATTAATTGGCAACAAAGCTGCCCTACTTGCCTTGTCAGCAATGGTGATTGCCTATCATGAAGTGGGATCACCCCTGACTGCCATCCCACCCTTATTGATCTTACTGGCATTACTTCCCGTTACCGGGGGGAAATTCAAAACATTCCTTCGCAGTTGTACTGTTTTTTTTGCCGCAGTGTTTGTTGTTGGCATTATTTCTTTTGCCATTTCAGCCTTCCGTTTGGCCATTTACCCTTCACTGGAAAAAACAGAAGTCAGCCATTTCAATCAGTCATCACGGTATAACTACGCGAGTAAGGCACCCGCTATACAAGAAGAAGCCTCGATGGATATGATGGAATTAACCGAAGAAAGTTTGTCGCGATCAACGCAACATAAGGCAGAGATTTCTAACACTTTAGCACCGAAAACAAAGGCCCCCGAAAAACAACGCAGCATGTATCAAGTCACCGAGACTGACCGTGTTCAAACCGGCCCTGGTTTACCTACCTGGGTATGGAACCGTATTAGCTTTAAGGCCAACAGCCCAGTTCATGAATCACAGGCGCTTTCTATTACTTACTGCCCACCCATATTAACCAGCCTATGGCGTGTTCTCAGTGTGTTCTTCCTCGCGGCTTATGGCATTTTAGTTATTCTTAAGCTAATCCCCATTCTGAGATCGAAAGACCCTGATACAGATAATGATGCAGGCAAGAACGGGCCTGGCAATGATTCAGACAAAAATGACACAGATAATAGCTCCCCTGGCAGTGCTGCCTTAGCCAGTATCCTAGCAATCATCTGTATTATCGGTGCGGCCATGCTCACCCCAGCCAACAATGCCATGGCGAGTGATTACCCCCCGGAATACCTGCTTAAAGAATTGGAAACACGTTTAACCAAAGCACCAGAATGCTTACCCAATTGCACGTCCCTTAACAGCGGAGTGCTAACAGTAAAGGGAAACAACCTAACACTGAGTTTTGAGGCCCATGCCCAAGCTAATGTGATGATGTCGTTGCCTCAAATAGAAGGAAATTGGCAATTATCCAATGTGCGACTTGATCAAAATACGTCGCCTACGGCCCTGCGTCAGAAAAACAAAAACAGCCTGTTACTGACCAAAGGCCATCACAACGTTGTTATCACCGGCAAACTATTGGGCGATCAGGCTTCTATCTCCCTACCAAAACCCATTCACAACTTTAAAGTGGCTTCCACGGGTTGGCTTGTTGATGGTCTTGTGGATGGCCGAGTGCTGAATAATTCTTTAACACTACGCTCAACTGTCAGCATTGAAGAGAGTAAAAAAGACACCCTAACTCCCGACCCTATTTCTCCGCTGGTCACAGTCCAGCGTACCTTTGTGTTAGATAAAGAATGGCATGTAGAAACCCGCGTTGTTCGATATGCACCCAAAAATGGCCCTATCGCTGTCAGCATTCCTCTGATCGAAAATGAAAAAGTTTTAAACAACGAAATTACTATCAAAAAAGGAATCGCCCAGGTACAGCTTAAATATAATCAACGGGTGATTAGCTGGAACTCTGTACTGGAACCCACAAACACCCTACTGCTGGATGCAAAACCGTCGGACCATTATGTAGAAACCTGGCGCATTAAGCCTTCGTCCTTGTGGCGTATTGAATACAGTGGCCTAGCTCCGGTAAAAGAAGACCATGCCCTCAGTTCACTGGAACCACACTGGCGCCCCTGGCCCGGTGAAAAACTGACGGTTAATATTTCACGACCTATGGGTGTTAGCGGAGCTACATATACCGTTGAAAAAGCAGAACTAAAATATAGCCCTGGTGAACGTATTCAGAAATCTAGCCTGTCTCTTTCTATTCGTTCCAGCCTGGGTGAGGATTACAGTTTTTCTGTACCCAAAGATGCAGAAATATTGTCCGTAAAAAATGGCAATAAAAAACTGAACATTCCCAATTCAAATGAAATCACTGTGCCGCTTCAGCCCGGTTTACAAAATGTAACGGTAGATTTTCAAGAGAAAAAAGACATGGGCTGGAGCACGACCACTCCCTCCATTCATTTGCCGGGTGCAGCCACGAATATCAGCCTGAGTTATTCCCTGGCCAGGGACCGCTGGCCACTGTACTTTAGTGGCCCCGCCATTGGCCCTGCTATGCTCTATTGGGGAATATTGGTAGTGATTGTTCTCTCTGCCTTTGCACTCACCATCATCATTAAAAAATGCCGCCTTAATGTGCCCATTAATATTGTCGGCTGGTTACTGTTAGGCATTGGGCTATCAACGGTGAATAGCTACGGTGTTTTTGCCGTGATTATCTTTTTCATTCTGCTCGGTTACAGAAAGGATTACATCGAACCAGATAAACTCAGTAGTCTGAACTTTAAATTACTTCAAGCTGGCATCGTTTTAATCACAGTAGTTGCAGCAGTTTCGGTTTTATCCGCAATCCCAATGGGACTGTTATCCACCCCCGATATGAAAGTCGTCGGCAATGGCAGCAGCTCCCATTTCTATCGCTTTTATCAGGATACCGCTGCATCAGGAAACTTCCCCACAGCCAACGTTATCAACCTCCCTATTCTCGGCTACCGACTGGTGATGATGCTCTGGT
>Ga0181555_1002298_pt1 | contig 16101 bp, 17 predicted proteins | sample 011ome_15_FD_145601 | JGI IMG/M metagenome (GOLD analysis project Ga0181555, IMG submission 145601) | Coastal salt marsh microbial communities from the Groves Creek Marsh, Skidaway Island, Georgia - 011504AT metaG (spades assembly) | ecosystem: Environmental > Aquatic > Marine > Intertidal zone...
AGCTCAGAAATCATCTAAATCTGAGTACTGGAGACAAAGTTGAATTTGTTTTGGATAAAAAACAACAAAGTGCAAGCATAATGCCCCTACACCAAAGTGCTGCACTACTGAAAAACATACTACCAAAGCCTAAGAAAATAGTCACATTAGAAGATATGGATGACGCAATAAAAAGCAAAGCTGGGCTATGATTGGTATTGATACTAATGTACTGGTTAGGTACTTAGTACAAGATGATCCTGAACAATCGGCACAATCAACTCTATTAATAGAGCAAGAGTGCAACTTATCATCTCCTGGATACTTGTCGAACATTGTATTGTGTGAGTTAGTTTGGGTTCTTACTGGTGCCTACAAATACGATAAAAACTTGGTCATAGAAGTCATGGAGCAAATTTTAGTTACCGCAGAGTTCTTGGTTGAAAATGAGAATGTAGTGCGCAAGGCAATTAATGATTACAAAATTGGAAGCGCAGATTTTTCTGATTATTTGATTGTAAACAATAATCAACAATCAGGCTGTACAAAAACTTATACTTTTGATAGAAAGTTATTACAGCATAATGAAGCACATGGACTTTAATTTTCCAGCCTTGTTATTCTCAATGACTTGCGATAATAGCCATTATCGTTATTAAAAAAAGATTATCAATCACTATTGAAGATTGAGAGTTTTTCGGACTAAAACAGGTAAAAAGTAATAATACCGATATATGATTCTATCTGACAATTTAAATAAGATTGCCATTTAATTTCTTATGAAAAGTAAAAGTGTAGTTTATGATAACGCAATGGCTACACATATTTTATTATGAAAAAATATAATCAGGGTAGATGTCTGTATAATACTTTTTGAGCTATAAATAAATTATTATTTTAAATTAGGTAGGAATTTTAATGACCATTAGTACAAGAAAAATAGAAGAGTTGTTTAAAAATTCTATTTCTGTAAAAGAAGATTGTATAGAAAAAGGCTTTGCATCGATTGCGATTATGGGAGATAAGATAACGCACAGTATTGAAAATAATGGAAAAATAATGCTGTGTGGAAATGGCGGGTCTGCAGCTGACGCACAACACCTTGCAGCAGAAATGTTGGTGCGCCTTCGACCGATGAATAATAGAGAAAGTATTGCAGCCATAGCTCTTGCGCAGGATACATCTACAATTACAGCTTGTGGCAATGATTTTGGATATGAGAAACTTTACGAACGCATGGTAACCTCTCTTGGAAAAGAGGGTGATTGTCTGATTGGAATTACCACATCGGGAAATTCAGAAAATATCATACTAGCAATGAAAGCTGCAAAAAAAATGAATGTTAAAGTGTTTGGATTTTTAGGGTGTAAGGGTGGTGATGCATTAAAATATTGTGATGAAGTATTTGTTGTCCCAAGTAATGACACAGGTAGAATTCAAGAGGCACATATTACAGCTGGACATGCTTTAATGGAATATATAGAAGATCGATTAATTGAGTCAAATTACCTACATTTACAAAAATAATTATGACTTTAGATGATATTGATGCGTTTGTATTTGATTTCGATGGTGTTTTAACAAACAATTTTGTTCAAATAGATGAAAATGGTAAAGAAAGTGTCAGTTGCAGCCGTGCAGATGGTCTGGCATTCGATGTGTTGAGAAAACTAAATAAGCCAGCTTATATCCTCTCAACAGAGAAAAATCTTGTCGTGAAAGCGCGAGCAAAAAAATTAAATATTCCAGCAATACAAGGCGTGGCTAGCAAGGTGGAAGCCATTAAAAAGTTAACTGCTGACAATAACTACAGTTTAAAAAATATTTTATATGTAGGAAACGATCTAAATGATTATCTAGTTATGCAGTTGTGCGGTTATAGCGCATGTCCAGCAGACAGTCATTCAAAAATTAAAAGCGTTTCAAGTATAATTCTGAGTACGAATGGTGGAGATGGAATTGCTAGAGAGTTATTAGAGGAAGTTCTTAATTTAGATTTTATTAAAATTTTATACCAACCCAAATAAAAGGAAAATTATGTCAATTGTTATAATTGCAGAGATAGGGATAAACCATAATGGCGATATGGCTATTTGCAAGCAACTGATAAATGTTGCAAAAGAGGCCGGCGCAGATTGTGTTAAATTTCAGAAACGAGATATCAATCAGGTTTATACTCAGGAGTTTTTAGATTCACCTAGAGAGAGTCAGTGGGGCACAACTCAAAGGGAGCAAAAATTAGGCTTGGAATTTAGTGCAGACGAATATCAAGAAATTGAGGATTATTGCAAAGAGAAGGGGCTCGAATGGTTTGCAAGTGCTTGGGATATTAATTCACAAAAATTCTTACGCCAGTTTAACTCTAAATACAATAAAGTTGCCTCAGCAATGATAGTGTATACAGATTTGTTAAAAGAGATTGCCAGTGAAGGTAAACATACTTTTATTTCAACGGGTATGACAACTTATGATGACATTCAAACCGCAGTAGATATTTTTAGAAAGGCAGACTGCTCATTTGAGCTAATGCACACCGTATCAACCTACCCAATGAAAGATGAAGACGCTAATCTCAATATGATTAAAACATTAAGAGATAAATTTAATTGTAATGTTGGTTATAGTGGACATGAGGTGGGTTTGGCAGTTTCTTATGCAGCAACAGCACTTAATATCACCTCTTTAGAAAGACATATTACTTTAGATAGGGCGATGTATGGCTCAGATCAATCAGCGTCTGTAGAACCATCAGGCTTTAGACAACTGGTTGGTGCGGTTAGAAAAATTGAATTGGCAATGGGTGATGGCATCAAGAAAACAATTGAAGCAGAGACGTCTATCGCTAAAAATCTTCGCCAGCACCTTAGTTGGAAGTGAATATTAGCCTTGAAAGAATGAAAGTAGTTACATTAATTCCTGCTAGAGGCGGAAGTAAAGGTATACCTAGGAAAAATATTATAGAATTGTGTGACAAGCCTTTGCTATCTTATGCAATTCAAGAGTCTATCAAGTCAATCTCAAGTGAAACGTGGGTGAGTACTGATGATGATGAAATATCTGATATTTCCACCTTTTATGGCGCACGCGTTATAAAGAGGCCTGATGAGATTTCAGTAGATTCTTCAACTAGTGAATCTGCACTACTTCATTTTGTAGAAAAAGTAAACAATTTTGATATATTGGTTTTTCTTCAGGCAACCTGCCCCTTTATTGAAGCAAGTGATATTGATAAAGCTGTAAAGCTTATAGGTGAATATGATTCAGTAATTAGTGTGTCAAAATTCGATCAATTTTTATGGAGAGAAAAGACACCGATGTATGATATACATAATAGGAAACGCAGGCAGAATCGTGAGCAGATTTATGTGGAAACGGGAAGTATGTTTGTAACAACTAAAGAAGGCTTGTTAAACAGCCATAATAGAATCAGTGGAAAAATTGGCTTTGTTGAGGTTCCAAAGTGGAGATCTGTAGATATAGATACTTTCGATGACTTGGAATTAGCTAGAAAATTAATGGATATTAAACAAAGAGAGATGAGCCAATGACTATAGTAATTAGTGGAGCAACAGGTGGTGTGGGCGCTTCAATTGCAGAAATTTTTTCTTCTAATGGATATGACACTATTCTTTTGGGTAGGGATATCGATAAACTTGATGACTTAAGTGAGAGAATTAAGGTTCGTTATGGTACATATTCCAGCTATTATTTTTGTGATGCAAATAATCAAAAAAGTATAGAAGACTGCATTAATAGCATAAATACTAAATATGATAAATTGGAGATGTTAATCAATGTGGCTGGAGTATTTCCTTATGGCCTTGCAATGGAGCTTAGTGGCAAATTGTATGATGAATGTATGAGTGTAAATTTAAGACTGCCATTTTTACTATCAACAGGCATATTTGGTAGTCTCAAGAAAAATAAGGGAGGAAAGGTTATCAATATTGGCTCATCTTCAGCTTATGCAGGCTTTAAAAATACAGCTATATATTGTGCTAGCAAGCATGCTTTATTAGGCTTAAGTCGTTCATTGAATGATGAGTGGAAAGAGTTAGGTGTTACCGTACATTGTGTTTCCCCTGGAACGATAGACACAAGCATGGCAGATGTCCTTGAGCAAGATAGGTCTACATATATAGGTCCAGATGAGTTTGCACAGTTAGTATATGATGTTGCGAGTTACAATGGTAATATGCTGATTGAAGAGGTTAGGGCGACTAGAAGGGTGGTACGATGAATAATTTTTATGATATTTTTTCTGTTAAAGGTAAGAAAGTATTGATTACAGGTGCAGCAAATGGAAATGGAGAGGTTATAGCTAAAGCATTTGGAGAAGCTGAGAGTGAATTATGCTTAGTTGATATAGATGGGCATAATTTAGAAATAGTAGCAAACAATATAGAAAAAAATACGAATTCGGCTGTTGATAGGTTTGTTGTAGATTTTGCAAATGGAGATAAGTTAGATGCTTTTCTAGAGTGCAATTCTGATTTTGATATTGTTATTAATAATGCAGGCATAACAAAAGGAGGGGGTGTACTTGATTATGATATATCTGATTGGGATGCCACATATAAAGTAAATTTACTAGCCCCATATAAAATAATACAAAAAGTTGCAAGAAGTATGTCATATAAAAAATCGGGGAGTATTATTAATATAACTAGCTTGGCATCAGAATTTGGATTCCCAGGGAATCCAGCTTATGTTGCATTTAAAGGGGCGCTTAAACAATTAACAAAGGCTGCTGCGTGTGATTTATCGAGCCATGGTATAAGGGTTAATGCTATTGGACCAGGGTATATTAGGACCGATATGACAAGCCAAAGTTGGAACGATGAAGATCTTAAGCAGAAAAGAACTGACAGAACAATGCTAGGGCGTTGGGGGGAGTCTCAAGATTTAATTGGAGCTGTAATTTTTTTATCGTCAGATGCATCATCATATATAACAGGTCAAGATCTGTATGTTGATGGTGGCTGGACTGCCAAAGGTTTGTAACTTTATGTATTTATTTAAAAACTATCCCAGGAAAGTGTCAAAAGAATTTTATGCGAATGCAAGAGAAAAAATAGTTAAACATTATTCAAGCAATGAAAGTATTGTTTCTATTTATGAGTATGGAAGTGTGAGCTCCCCGGGTGTTTCTGATTTAGATATTATGTTAATAATGAGAGAGGATTCTAAAGTTAGCAATCAAGAGTTAGACTTTCGTCACATTGATAAAGATGTGTTTAGTTTAGTTCAAGATGGCAATGTTATGAAAATGACAAGAGATGTATTTAAGAATCTTAATTTGTTAGATGCCTTCCATGTCAAAAAAATATTCGGGAAGGATATTCCTATGGTAGTGCCATCAGATGAAGACAAGGATATGCTAGAGTTAATTTCTATTGTTGATTGGCTCCCAGAAAGAATATTAAGACTCACACGAGTGATTAATGACAAGACCATTAATATATCTAATGTTTTATGTATATTACACTCTTTTCTATACTCAATAAAACGAATCGATAAAATGATACCTCAGGCTAAAAAGTCCGAGGATTTAATAGAAGCAATAGGGTCTCTAAGGAATAATTGGCATGATCTAAGTAATCCAGAAAATATACTTGTTAGTGTAATTAAAAATTCTATAAGTTTAGGGTATCTATATCTTAATAATTTTAAAGAGCATGCTATTAATTTAGAGTGTTATCAAGATATTGATAATAATTTCCCAGACAATATTGAAATTGAAATATTCAATAATCACTTTATGAGGTTTGTAGGGAAAGGGTTTGAGCCGGATTTGGAGTGTAGTTCGGGCGCTATGAGCAACTCCTTACAGGCATTTGTTTCAGTTCCAGGAATGTTCTATGCGCATTTTTATCACTTATCCATCCAAGATGGAACTCTATCAGAGTCCCTGCGCCATAAAATAAATCCTTATATTCTAAGCAGGAATAAATTACAAGAGAAATACAAAGCCAATTTGACAAGAAAGATGAAGATTGCGAGTAAAAATGCAAAATTTTTAATGGAAAATAATTTTAAAGGCGGGTTGATTAGGTACGGATTTCATTTGTAATATGAAAATTATTCAATCTAATTTTAACCAATTATTGACATGGTTTTTAAGTCCAAAAAGTAACTATGTTGGTAAGGAAGAACCGTGGAATATTCCACTTTTTGCTAGAAATTTAAGCCATTCTTATAGCACATTGCCATTATATGATCAAGGCTTGAGTCATGCCAATATCCAGATTGATTTGCTATGTGATAAAGAATATTTAAATAAAGATAAGAAATATTTGAGTGTAGTTGTAGAGTTAAAAAATCATGTAAATGAAGTATTGTCAGAATATTTGTATGATTTTTTGATACATGGAAGTATAGCAACAATGGACTATTCAAAGGGGTGGACTGATCTTGATACATTTGTCATTATCAGCAGTAATACAATCCTTAATCCAGATAAATTAATTAAATTCCGTGAGAAGATTATTGATGCCCATGATTACTTGCTTAGAATAGATCCTCATCAACATCATGGGTTTATTTTTTGTACAGAGATAGGATTAAAGCAATATTTCGAGCATTATATTCCACTAGAGGTTATCCGAGAAAGTAAATCCTTGTTGAGGTCTGGCAGTCTTGATTTGCAATATGATAGAGATGCTAAAATTGCATTATTTGCCTTTAAACAAAAAAATAATATACTGCGTCTTGCTTTTCAGGAGGGCGTCCTTAAGCATCATAAATATCTTAATCAATACCTGCATGATAATTTTAAATACACTGATACTATGTACCAGTTTAAATATTTTTTGTCACTAATTATGACTTTACCTGCATATTACTTGGATGCAAAGGGGCTCTCTTGTTATAAGAGGGATTCTTTTGACGCAGTAAAAAGTGAATTTCAAGAGGTGTGGGAGATTATTGATAAAGCAAGTGAAATTAGGAGTCAGTGGGCTACCAAAGAAGAGTTTCCTTACGTTGGTAATGAAATACCAGTATGGGTAATGAAAACTTTAGGGGATAATTACTTTGATAGAGCTTATAAATTGAGCGATGCCATGTTCAAAAGTTTATCCAGGGGATAAATGAAATATTTTAGTTGTTATAAAAAGATATTAGTCAATTTCAGGTTAAAAATTGTGATTCTTTGTTAGCTTGTGTACTGTATTTCTTGCGGTTTCGGTTTTTGCTAAATAAGTTGGGGGCAGGGTGCGAAAATGGATGTTTTTAAGGTTTTTAGTTCTAATATTACTTATTATCGTTTTTTAAACAAAAATCCTTTAAATTTATAATTGCATACCACCTACTAATCTATTAAAAATATGAATAACTTAAAACGACTCTGGCATCATCTTTCAAAACGTCGAGCAACACAGTTGGTATTGCTCTTATTGCTAATGATTATTACTTCTATTTTAGAGGTTGTTAGTTTAGGTGCTGTACTACCATTTTTATCAGTATTAACTGCGCCAGAGCAAATTTTTCAGCATGAATATGCTCAGCCTTTAATAAGTGCTCTATCGTTGAGAGAGCCAATTCAATTAATACTACCTATTACTATTCTATTTATTATTGCCGCACTTGTAGCTGGCACTCTTCGCTTGTTGTTAATTTATGTGATGACAAGGCTTTCTTATGCAATTGGCGCCGATCTTAGTATTAATATTTATCGTCGCACGCTGTACCAACCATATGCAACCCATGTGGCGCGTAATAGCAGCGAAGTAATCAATGGCATTATTACCAAAACCAATACAATAATTATTCATATTCTTACCCCGATTTTAATATTAGCTAGCTCTATATTTATACTTATTGGTATTGTTGCAGTATTGTTTGTTATTGATGTTGGTGTGGCATTATCAGCTTCGATTGGTTTTGGCTTGCTTTATTGGTTGGTTATTAACTATAGTAAAAACCATCTCAAAAATAATAGTCAAATCATTGCTGACCAATCCACGCAAATGCTCAAATCATTACAAGAAGGGTTAGGAGGAGTCCGAGACGTTTTGATTGATGGCACTCAGAAGTTTTACTGTCAGCTTTATCGCAATGCAGATTTACCACTGCGTCGCGCCACTGGAAACAACTTATTTATTAGTACAAGCCCTAAATATATCATGGAGGCAATAGGCATGACACTCATTGCTGGATTTGCTTATATCCTAACGCAACAACAGGATGGCATGGTAACGGCAATACCTGTATTAGGAGCATTAGCATTGGGCGCACAAAAATTACTGCCAGTATTGCAGCAAGCATACAGTTCTTATAGCATGATCAAGGGCGCAAAATCTTCATTTGAAGATGCATTGTGTTTGCTCGATCAGTCATTACCAGAATATACAAATCAGCCAACACCAAAGGCAATTCAGTTTGATAAAGAGATTAAATTAACTAATCTGAGTTTTCGTTATTCGCAAGAATCGCCCTGGGTACTGAAAAACATTAATTTAAGCTTGAAAAAAGGATCTCATATTGGCTTTATTGGTTCAACTGGTAGCGGAAAAAGCACCCTGCTTGATATTATCATGGGCTTACTTCCTCCAACCGAAGGTGATTTATTCATTGACCAGCAGCCAATTAATGATAAAAGTCGTAGATCGTGGCAAATGAACATTGCTCATGTGCCACAAAATATTTATCTTTCAGATAGTAGTATTGAAGAGAATATTGCCTTTGGAGTGTCAAAAGATAAGATTGATCGCCAACGAGTAAGAAAAGCAGCACAACAAGCTCAAATTTCACAGCTGATTGAGCAATGGCAAGAGGGTTATCAAACTTTTGTGGGTGAAAGGGGGGTTCGTTTATCTGGTGGACAGCGCCAACGAATTGGTGTCGCCAGAGCACTCTATAAAAAAGCAAGTGTGTTAATTTTTGATGAAGCAACTAGTGCGCTAGATAATGAAACAGAACAAAAAGTGATGGAAGCAATTAAAGATTTAGACGGTGAAATAACCGTATTGATTATTGCACATAGACTGACAACTTTAAGAGATTGTGACAAGGTAGTCAAATTAGGTAACAATCACGTACTTAGCATTGGAAGTTACCAAGAGATGGTTAATGAATAATTCAGATAGTAAAATCGCTTTTATCGTTACCAAGCCTCTTCAGTTATTGGTTGCTTTGACTATTTATAGGGAATATTGTAAGGGGCATAGAGCAGTTTTTTTTATTATAGATAGTTTTTTTGAAGCCAATGTTGTAGCTGATAGAATTGATAAATTAATGAGTAAAGAAATTGATTGTAAATTTCACAAGACAAAAAAATATGCTTACATGGACGTCGTCTCTCATTCTTACAGTCAAATTTTTATTGATAGTGATGTAGGATTTCAAAATTGTTTGTGGCTTAAATTTCTAAAAATCTTCAATAAATCACTAAAGATAAATATTTTTGAAGAGGGGAAGGGAACATATTCAAATGACTTTTATGTTGGCATTAAAAAGAAGATGTTTAAGTTAATGAGAATAGGTGTTTTGTTTGGCGACTGTCCGGCAACGTCTCAAATTTATCTATATAACCCAAGTGATTACTTGAAAAAAATTCCTTATAATAAACATAAAATAGTTCATATTAACACTAATATTACTAAATCCATTAGATCAAATTTCACTGATATTGCCACTATATTTGGGACATCTGATAATGATTTTTTTAAATCAAAAAAGCAGTGTAGAATTTACCTTACTGACTGGACTGTTGACTATAAGTTCATTGACGATTTTTTAAACTTAAGTGGCGACTTATTTATTAAACCACACCCTCATATAACTGAAAATTTTAGTGAATTTAATTTGAATGTAATAAAACCAGGAGCTCCATTTGAGTTATTAATTGTTTATTTTCTCGATATTTATGAGAGGATAGACGTGTATGACCATGGTAGTCATGGTAGTTCAGTAAGGCGCTATATAAATGACCCAAAGGTGAAATTTCATTCAATATATAACAATGATGCAGTGTAATATCATAGTTATATATTTTGGATTGTAATGAAAAATAATAAAGTTAATTTTTTTTTAATATTTAGAGTTGGCTCTTTTGGAAATTTATTCGTTTCTATTCCTGCTTTTTGGGTTCAATTTGTAAGCATTGCATTTAACAAAAGAACTATTATTATTCATACAATCCTCAATCTTAGAAAAAGTAGCGGCATAACCGACGCTGTTATTCATGCTGCTGGTGCTGACGGTGACCATGAAGCTCTAGTTATTACATGGATGTGATTTAAATGATTTTATCTATAGTTGCGCCTAATATAAAAAATGGCGGTGGAAAGGAATTATTAGAGTATTTATTGAAATATATTGATCAGAAATACCCGTATCTTATTGTGCATGTTTATCTGGATAGTTCGTTAATGAACATAAAAACAGTTAACAATAGAAAAATTTTTTTATTATCTAGTTCGTTAGGAAAGGTGTTTATTTTTGGAAAAAAGATAAATAATGCGTTGTATTTTGGCAATTTGCCACCCTTTAGAAAAGTTGATAATTCCATGGTATATATTCATAATCCATACTTGATTATGACTTTTTCTCAATTATGGGACAAGTCGATACATTTTTTCTTTAAGTATTCTATGCAAAAGATATATATTAAAATTTTTATAAAAAATGTTGATATAGTCGCATGTCAAACTAAAGTTGTTAGAAATGGCATTAAGTCTATTTATAGGCATAAAAATATCAGGATATTTCCATTTTTTCAGCTGTGTAATAATGATAAAAAAACAAAAAATGTTAAAAAATATGATTTCTGCTATGTCTCTTTGGCTCATACGCATAAGAACCATACATTACTTTTTAACACTCTTGAGCTGTTGGCTAACAAAGGGTTACATTTAAGAATGGCCGTTACTATTGAAAAGGATAATCGTGCCTTAATTGATCAGATTAGTAGGATAAATGTAATTGGCCCAGTTCAAATTATCAACATGGGCGTCATTTCAAAAAAAGCCGTCTGTAGGCTGTATAGTGATAGTAAATGTCTAGTATTCCCCTCTCTCGAAGAGACATTTGGCCTGAGTTTAATTGAAGCTGTAGAAATGGGTTTAGATATTATTGCTGCAGATTTGAAATATGTATATGAAGTGGTCAATCCTTCACTAGTCTTTGACCCAAACAGCCCTCAAAGTTGTGCAAATGCAATCGAAAAATATTTGATACTAGGTCAATATTCTGCCTCTACGGGCGTAATTGAAAATAAAATAGACCACCTTGTTGAGAGTTTTCTAAGAGTTTAAGGTATTAAAATTATAATATAAAGGAAGAAGTATGTTTAACAATGCAATACTATTGATTACGGGTGGGACAGGGTCTTTTGGAAATGCTGTATTACGTAGATTTCTGAACTTAGATATTAAAGAAATACGAATCTTTAGCAGGGATGAAAAAAAGCAAGATGATATGAGGCGTAAATACCTCGATGATCGTTTAAAGTTTTATATAGGTGATGTGAGAGATTACGACTCAATTATGAATGCAGTTAGGGGTGTAGATTACATATTTCACTCAGCAGCCCTTAAACAGGTCCCCTCTTGTGAGTTTCATCCAATTGAAGCGGTAAAGACTAATATCATAGGCACTGAAAATGTATTGACTGCTGCGATCAATGCAAATGTTAAGCGGGTTATTTGTCTTAGTACGGATAAAGCAGTGTATCCAATTAATGCTATGGGAATATCCAAGGCAATGATGGAGAAAATTATTGTGGCTAAATCTCGACAAGGTGGCGACTCAACAGTTATTTGCAGCACTCGATATGGAAATGTGATGGCATCTAGAGGGTCTGTAATCCCTTTATTTGTGGAGCTTATTCATGAAAATAAAGAATTGACACTTACTGATCCAAATATGACACGCTTTATGATGACTCTAGATGATGCAGTAGATCTGGTTTTGTTTGCTTTTAATAATGGCAAGCCTGGAGATATTTTTGTGCAAAAAGCGCCAGCAGCGACAGTCGGTGATATGACTCAAGCATTGTGTGATTTAATGGGTAAGCCTAATTACCCAACTCGGGTTATTGGCACAAGGCACGGTGAAAAGCGATATGAATCCCTATTATCTAGAGAAGAAATGGCATGCGCCCTAGATATGGGTGATTACTACAGAATTCCTCCAGACTTAAGAGATTTAAATTATGCTAAATATGTAGATCTCGGAGAAGAGAGTATTACCAATGCAGATGAGTATAATTCAGATAATACTGTGCGATTGAATGTTGAAGGTATGAAGTTACTGTTAAACAAACTAAGATTTATTCAAGCCGCCTCCAGGGGCGAAATTATTGATCCTGAAGAGTGATATGAGCGTATTAGTCACAGGAGCGAATGGTTTTATTGGAAAAAATTTAATTGTCCATTTGAATGAGTTGGGTATACATACCACAGCCTATACTCGTGAAAACTCTATTCAAGATTTACCTGATTTTATAAAAAAATCAGACTTTATTATTCATTTGGCAGGAGAAAATAGACCAGTAGACGAAAAATATTTTAATATTGTTAATGCTGGATTAACGGCATCAATTTGTGAATCGGTACGCTCTACAGGTAAGAAAATTCCTATTCTTTTGGCGTCATCCATACAGGCTACATTTGATAATACTTATGGCAAGAGTAAGTTAGATGCGGAATTGATTGTAAAGAGGCTTGAGAGTGACACAGGAAATCCTGTTTACATATGTAGATTGCCAGGAGTATTTGGAAAGTGGTGCAAGCCCAATTACAATTCTGTCGTTGCTACATTTTGCCATAATATAAGTCACAATCTTCCCATACAGGTTAACGACCCATTTTTTAAATTGAATCTAGTATATATAGACGATGTAGTTAAAGAATTTGTTAGAATAATACAAGGGCAACAAGATAATAAAAAAGAATTATCTATACAGCCGGAATATAAAATTAAATTGGGTGATTTGGCCACTCAAATTAAACTCTTTAGAAAGGGTCGAGACTCGCTTATTTCCGAAAGAGTTGGTGATGGACTTGTTCGTAAGCTGTACTCAACATATGTTAGTTACCTTTCTCCTGAACAATTTTCTTATTCGATACCTTCTTATGCTGATGAACGCGGAATGTTTGCAGAGATGTTGAAAACTAAAGACAGTGGCCAGTTTTCATTTTTTACTGCAAAACCAGGGGTGACTAGAGGTGGTCATTATCACCATTCTAAAACTGAAAAGTTTTTAGTTATTCAGGGTGAGGCAAGGTTTGCTTTTAGGCATATTATTTCTGATGAAACTTATGAGATTACTATCTCTGGAAATAAACTGAAAATTGTTGAAACTGCACCAGGCTGGTCCCATGATATTACCAACACTGGTACAGAGGAAATAGTAGTCATGCTTTGGGCAAATGAAATTTTCGATTCTGATAATCCTGATACTATAGCTTACAAGGTATAAAAGTAAATAAGATATGAAAAAAATAAAAATAGTAACAGTAGTAGGCACGCGTCCAGAAATTATTCGTCTTGCATGTGTCATTAAGAAGCTTGACGAGTATTGTGAACATATTTTAATTCATACAGGTCAGAACTATGATTATGAGTTAAATGAAATATTCTTTAATGATTTTGGTATTAGAGAGCCGGATTATTTTTTAGATGCTGCCGGTATTTCCAGTGCAGAAACGATCGGCAATGTAATTATTAAAATCGATAAAGTTTTGGCAGAAGTTGAGCCAGAGGCTATGCTTGTACTGGGCGACACAAATAGTTGTATGGCGGTGTTGCCTGCTAAGCGAAGAAAGATACCAACATTTCATATGGAGGCCGGTAATCGTTGTTTTGATCAACGTGTTCCAGAGGAGATAAATAGACGCCTTGTTGACCATATGGCAGATATTAATTTAACCTATAGTAGTATTGCTAGAGACTACTTGTTAAGCGAAGGGTTGCCTGCCGATATGATTATTAAAACTGGCAGTCCTATGTTTGAAGTGATTAATACGTACAGAAGTGGGATAGACTCCTCCGACATACTTTCTAAATTAAATTTAGAAAAGCATAAGTTTTTTGTAGTGAGTGCTCATCGTGAAGAGAATGTTGATTCAGACGTTAACTTTTTAAAATTAATTAATTCATTAAATTTAATTGCAAAAACTTACAATATGCCTGTCATAGTATCAACACATCCGCGCACTCAAAAACGTATAGATGCTCTAGGTATTAAATTCCACAGTTTGATTCAATTATTAAAGCCACTTGGCTTTAAAGATTACAATAAATTACAAATTTCTGCAAAAGCGGTACTTTCAGATAGTGGCACTATTAATGAAGAGTCATCTATTATGAATTTTCCAGCATTAAACTTACGTGAGGCGCACGAAAGACCAGAAGGCATGGAAGAGGCCGCGGTTATCATGTCTGGCCTTGGAAGTGAGAGGATTTTACAAAGTTTGTCAATTTTAGAATCCCAACCAAGGGATTCTAAAAGACTGGTTAGACAAGTGCATGATTACTCTATACCTAATGTCTCAGATAAAATTGTGAGAATAATTCACAGCTATACAGACTATGTTAATCGTGTCGTTTGGAAAAAGTATTAAGTGCTATTAAAAAAGGTATGGCCTGGCTATTGTAAATCGTAGTTTTTATCTCAAAAATCAGATTACAGAAAAGAAGTTGGATTTACTGATGCTATGAATTGTGTTAAAAGCACTCACCAAGATAATAACCGGCGACCAGATTTTGCATTAGGCAGCACGCCACTAAGATTAAAGGTGGCGTAACAATATGAATGTAGTCAGTTAAATCGCTACTTTAGGATTGTATTAAATGAGGGTATTACAATAAATGAAATTTAGAAATAGCAAACAAAAAAAAGAAAAGGTTGTGCTTATAAATCGTGGATTTTGGCCAGAAAATGATGTTCCTGGAGAGGCGTTATTAGTATTATCAGAAAGTTTAGCCATGGATTTTAATACAAATGTATTGACCCAGTCAAATATAAATCTGCAACAAAAGTGTCGATCTTTAGGAAGGGCGATAGAGGTCAATATCAAGACGTGTAAGTTGCTAACAAATTCAAAAAGTAGAGTATTTTATAGAGCTATTGAATCGATATATTTTTCACTTTGGGTGCTGGTAAAGCTTTTTGTTATTAGGCCTAAATTTATATACGTATCTACCGATCCCCCATTGCTTGTACCATTTACTGTATACATATTTAGCAGGTTGTTCAATACTAAATATACGTATCATTTGCAGGATATACATCCGGAAGCAAGTAATATTATTATAAAAATACCAAAAATTATAGTAAATATTCTTAAGAAGATGGACAGTATAGTTTTGAAAAATGCCAGTTCAGTTGTTACTATTACAAATGATATGGCGGATTATATTATTTGTAACAGAAAAATCAGTAAAAATGTATTTTTACTTGAAAATGCTTCAGCTTACCCAGTACTGAAAAAGGATAAAGTCTTGAACACTGTCATATTTAGTGGGAATTTTGGCAGACTTCAAGAAATTCCTCTTCTACTTAGTGCTATTGAACAATACCTGGAGGAAGGTGGTAAATTAAAGTTTACGTTTATGGGTTCGGGTATATATGTTAATAAAATTAATATGTTGGCCAATCGTTTTGAAAATGTTAATTATATTGGCTATTTAAAAATGAAGGAGGCAATAGAGGTAATTAGTCAACATGAATGGGGATTGGTTTCAATAAATAGTCAAGTTCTTAAGTATGCATTTCCTAGCAAGACCTCAACATATATTGCTGCTGACTGTAAGATTATCGCCATTTGTAAAAAAAATACATCACTTGAAAAATGGATAAAATCTAATGATAGAGGCTTTGTATCGAATCCAAATTTGGAAAGTATTAAGAGTCTGTTTGTGAGAATTGAGAGCGGTAACTGTGTAATAGAAAATAATCATAGTAAAATTTCAAACTATGATTATTCCTTTAATTTTTTCTCTAAAAAACTTAAAAATATTATTATTAAGAATAAGTTTTCTTAAGTAGTTTATAAAACCCCAACAATTTAAGAAATTAAGATTTCTTATTTCGAACGAGTTAAACTTAACCCAGTAATTCGGAGTAAAAAATTATGAGTAAAAAACGAACCAACTACACCTCAGCATTTAAAA
>Ga0181555_1002299_pt1 | contig 16096 bp, 39 predicted proteins | sample 011ome_15_FD_145601 | JGI IMG/M metagenome (GOLD analysis project Ga0181555, IMG submission 145601) | Coastal salt marsh microbial communities from the Groves Creek Marsh, Skidaway Island, Georgia - 011504AT metaG (spades assembly) | ecosystem: Environmental > Aquatic > Marine > Intertidal zone...
TGAAACGCATGAAGTATTATACCGATAAGCAATACGGTGTGGGTGAAATGAAAAAATTACTATACGGGACAAACATTACTTTATGAATTTTAAGACAACTTTCGATTTCCCCCAATGGGTGCATGATTATAACTATTATGGCACCCGCAATGGTTGGCCGAAGGAATACCAACCAATTGCCAACGAGATTTATAAAAAGGCTGATGAAATAGCCGAGAGGATTAAATTGCCCGAATCGTGGATCAACCCATCGCCGTATACTCAGGGTGAAATTGATAATTATTTGGGAGCAAGGGAAGATTTTTACGAATCCTACCCAGTATTTGCCTGCAATAAAGGATTTAGACCGGATGAATGGAATTATGTGTATGATTCTATTTATGCTGGGTTTTCGAGAGGGGGTTTGCGTGAGACGAAGATCGGGGAATGGTATTTCCTAACAGGATTTGATTTTGATTAATAAAACACTAGAATAACATAACGATATGAAAATTGCATTTGACAATAGAGAAGAACAAAAACAAATCCTCGACATTTTGTTGGGGTTGGGGTATAAGTGGCACGGACAAACGGATTTGATCACCAGTGATCAAATCATGGAAGAATGGGGAAATTCGGGATATACCTCCATTTCGGTAGATTACTCTAACCGCAAAAAAGGTGCCATCCAAATGAGTTATAGGGTAGGTGATGTTTATTCGTGGACAGATGATATGAATACAATTCTCGCCAATCTGAAGAATTATAAAATTGTTTCCAAGAAAATCAGAATCAATAACGTCGGAGAATACCATGCAATCGTAACTCCCGAAGATGTTGAAATTTTCAAAACCAAACTTTCACACGAAACCGTGCAAGTGGTTTATGATACCTTTGATAAAATTGATGAAGGGGGGCTTTCTGATACTTTGCATATTACGACAAAGGACGATCAGGAAAATAAAGATCTTATAACCCTTCTATATTCTCTCGGATGGAGTGCTGCCTATCGCAACACATTGGAAGATACAATCGAATTCTTCCGCGAATTTCGTTCTAAGGTGGTATACACAACTAAAAATATCGGAGGTAATTATGATTATTACGGGGGAGGTGATCGCGAATACACCATGGAGGATTTGGGGGAAATCTATACCAAATTGAAGGGTTCTAAGAATTCGGTGATCGCATTGCCCCCTATTGGAGAATATAATGTTTTGGTCTATAAAGATCATGTGCAAGTCGGTTGCCAAAGTATTACAAAGGAAAAGGTCAAGGAAATCCTTGAAGCCATTGACAAAATCAAACAATAAGATAACATACTGATATGAGAATCTTTGAAGGTGCTAGTTGGGGAAGAAAGGTCAACTTTGTTGACAAAAACAATGTGCTTGTTGGTTATGATATGGACCAATGTTGCTGTGAAAATGCGGATTGGTATATCCTCGACAGGATTGAATCCGATACCTCATTGTCCGGATCTGTTGAAGAATCTCTAGAGGATTATAATTTTGATCCAAACTTCTTTCAAGATGTTGATGGTGACTATAATTCCGGTGGGATGGTTGTCTTTAAATTGATCAATGAAAAAAATGGTGACGAAAAATATCTCCACCTTTTCAATATTCACAATGGTTACTATGGTCACGGATTTCAACTATCAATCGATAATAAAATCATCCAAGATGGATGTCTATAAATAAAACACTAAAATAACATACACATATATATGGAAACAATAAACATCGGTTTCAATGACAAAAACGGACAAAAGCAAATCCTTGATATTCTTCTGACACTTGGCTACAAGTGGCATGGGGATGATGGTCATGATTCGGAATCAATTATCAACAATTATCCGTCATATAGTAACATCAAGATTGACGGTAACTACCTCTGCATGAGCGGATATTATACAAACTCTCATCATTGGCCCAATGATAGTGAGAAAGTTCTTTCACTTTTGACAAATCATTTCAAGAACGAAACAATCATTGTGAAAGAGGTTGGTGATTACTCGGCCTACGTTTCGAAGGATGAGGTTATGATCAATGAGGTGAAAATTTCTCCAGCAATGCTGAAAGAAATTTACGAGGAATCTAAAAAGGATATCGTGTCCTTCGATAGGTTTGATATCACGACTCGAAACGCAGATGATAGTGATGCTTTGATTGGTTTGCTTTTTTCCATGGGTTTTACTTTTTACAATTATAATCTGGAGGAAACTAAAGAACAATTCCGTAAACACTACGACTCGAAGGTTATCAAGAATGGGAACACATCCATCGGTGGAAACGGATCTTATAGGGGACGTGGGGTGAGGGAGTATTTCTTCCCCGAAGACATGCCATTCATTTACAATGCCATCAAGAATTGCACCAAGACATTTACTATTGGATCATATGACCTCACATTCTCTGGTGATAATGTTGTCGTTGGTTGTCAAACAATCAATAAGAGCAAGGTCGAAGAGATTTATAACGCTCTTGTGGAGATTGGCGCATATGATTGAGTATCGAGCAACTATGACTATCAATGTCTTCATCGAAGCCGATTCAGAAGAAGAGGCTCAGAAGAGGTTTGAAGAATTGGATATGAGTTTTCGAGACACTGATGGAAATTATCTTGAAGATCAGTTGATTGATTGGGAGATTTCTGAAGTGGTGGATTAAATAATCCATTGGCATCGTGGCGGAAACGATAAAGCGGGTGTGGCGAAATGGTAGCACGCTGCGGTCTTAAAAACCGTTGGGTAATCAATCCCGTGGAGGTTCAAGTCCTCTCACCCGTACTATTTTTTCCTCTACCTCTACCTCTCCAAGTGGGGGTTAATGCATGACAATTACAACACAATAATTTCAGATTATCTAAATTGTTATTGGTCCTATTTCCGTCAATATGGTCACACTCCAAAGGTATCGGAACACCCATCCATTCACTTAAATTACAATTCTCACAAGCATGACCTCTCAATTTAAATAAATGTTTTTTAAGACCTTCTACCTTGGTATATTCACTCCAATCTTTCATTTGATGGTCTTTATTCCAACCTTGCCCTTTCCAATGTGAAGTATCGACATTAAGTTGTTGTAATTTTTTTCTCATATGATGATAACTCCCCCCAGCTACTCGCAACCCCAACTTTTTCAATAACTGAGCTAAAGATGTTGAGTCCTTTGAATGATTAATAATATCGTCATCGCTATATTTTTTATACTGTCGCATATTATTATTTAGCAGAGGTAGACAATTTTTTCTCTATCCTCTACCTATACCATTCCACCATAAAACACTAATCTAAAATAACGGTATGCAATACAAAGATCTACCCGTTGGACAAACCTTTTACATGAGAAATAAAAAATCACCGGGGGCATATCCCGATCGTTTGTTGAAAACTGAAGTTGGTGCAATTGCTTTGGAACATCACGATTTTGATAAGGGATATATCGTGAAGGTCAATGGTAATGATGAGGTGTATCTAATGGTCGGTTAAACACTAATATACAATACCGATATGACACAAAATGAAATCTTCGACAAGTATTTGAAAGGTGAACTAACTTTTGATACGAAGGGTCATTATATTTCTTGGTTGGATGAAAGATTCAGACATCATATCCAACATACCCGTGAACATGCAGCGGGTTCTAATGATAATGGTTGGTCCGTTCGTGAAGATCAAACAGTCGAAGAAACCAATGCTTCCATGAGAAAGTGTTATCAAGCGGAGCTTGATATCGTCATCGAAGAAGGCGAATATCTTAAATTTGGTGGGCCTGATTTTCAATGTGATCATTGTAATAAAAGACTTCGCTGGTCTTTGAGGGGTGATAAGTTGGTTTTTGATGTTACCATGGGCAAGGCAACTGATTGGAAATGGGTTCCTTCGGAAGATTGTGTTTACTCTGCACCTAAACCACTCTATGGTAAAATTAAGGTAGATTCTAAGTTGATCTTTGCAAACTTCTTTAGAAGCATTCCCGATGCTCCCGAAGATCAACAATATGATAGTGATTGGTCTTTGTGTAATACTATTGGACAAGAAAACATTACTCGGTATAAATCAGAGAGGAATGTGGCATTTGGACAAATGAGTAATATGTCTGTCGCTATTCTGGTAAGCCCTGATAAAGATCATGTGGTGATTGCTCCCCGATATTGGGATGAATATGATGATGAATTAATTGAGTCATTTCCATATAAGAATTATAGAAAAGCTGGTAAAATTTCGTGTGATGTATGGAGATGGGAAGCAACTCCCATCAAAACACTCGGAGCAAAGGTATTGAAGGAGATGAGGAATGAGGAATACCCTCAAGATATTTTTGGTGTAAATGTCCAACATGGAGATTGGGAAGTTATTCATTATTATGAAACTAACACATGTCCACATCCCTTTGTATATTCAGAGTTGAAATTGATTAAACACTAATCTAAAATAAGGACATGGATAACGAAGAATTGATTAGGCTTCTCAATGAAGCATATGTATTTATTGCTATGAAACATAGAGCATGTGATCCATGGAGAGAATCTTTGGATGCGTGGCAAGAGAAAGTTGAATCCATTACAAATTGGAACGCATACGAAGAAATCGAAAAATACAACGAATCGATCAAACACTAACCTAAAATATCATTATGAGCGACCTATTTGGAGAAGCGATGTTGTATATCTTTGGACCAATTGTTTTGGTATTTGCTGTCATAGCGATGATTTCAATGGGCATCACAAATACTTATAATTGGTTTACTGGAACCAAACCACCTATCGAAGAGTATCATACACCTCCCAAGAAAGAGACTCTATCACATAAAGCTGGTCATGCTGTGAAAGAATCCGGTAAAGAGTTTATCAAGGGATTTTTTAGTAAATAAGAATTATGAATATCACTGACGAAATTTTTAAAATCTTGGATTCTCTAGAAGAAGAAAGATCTCAACTCGAAGAAGAATCCATGAATAGTAGCTTTCCTGAAGAAGCTAGATACGAGGGTCAAGAGCAAATGTTGGATGAAGTTAGACGAAGAATTTCAAACCTATTGGCATTGGGCATAACAGCTTGATTTTTTTAAGGGTGTAGCAGAACGGTTAATGCGGGCCTCTCATAAAGGTTAGATAGGGGGTTCAACTCCCCCCGCCCTTACCACTATTTCTTCCAGCGAATGTTGGGGTTTGTGAATGACAATTTGGACATATTAATCTTAGATTATCCAACCTATTATCGAATGGATTTCCATTGATATGATCCACATGCAAACTCAGCGGTTGGTTATTCCATATAGGTGGATTGTTACAAACTGAGCATATATTTTTCCAGTTTTTATATTTCAAAAGTCTTGTTTTTATATGGTATCCTGTTCTTCTTTTATTTCCAATTGAGAAATAGTCTTCATCATCTAGTAGATGACTGTTTCTATTAAAATATGGGTTGTTTTTCACCTTATTCTGTTCAAACTTTGTTAAATCTATATCTTTTTTCACTCTTTCTTGGAAACATTTTCGATTATGTGGGCATGTTTCACTTAAACCCAGATCTCTTAAAATTGCACTGACCGAATTATGTTTATTTGTGATATTTTGAAGAATTTCTCGATCCATATTATTAATAGATATTTTACTCATAATACTATTTAACCCGTGGGTATCATTTAACCATACTTTTTTTAATCTTCCTGTAGCTCAGTCTGGTTTTTAGAGCGGCTTCTTTATAAGGGGCGGGTCAATGGTTCGAATCCATTCAGGAAGACCAATTTAAACACTAACACATCATCCAAGTATGAATCTCAACCTACAAAACATTAAACCCGGTGATGAAATTGTCACTATTAGACTGAAGGATGATGTTTTGACTTATAGCGCCATTTATGTGGTGACTGAATGGGATGAGCGATTTAAACGTTGGCGTTATAATCACTCCAATCCATCGAGCAAATATCATGGAGCTTTTCCACCCACAGGGGAAGGGTATGATTTCATGAGTAAAAGAAAGACTCCTGATTTCTATTACAGCGCCAATCCAAAGCATATCAAAGCTGCCAAAAAATCTCACGAAAAGGCCAGAAAAGAAAGAATCAAAGCCGAAAAGGAAAAGGATAGGAGAATGAAACTTGCCATGCCTATCGGGGAATTGTTGGAGGTTGATTATTATGATAGTGAAGAATGTTATAATACAGGACCAAATTCGATTATTGAAATCTCAGAAACTTTGATTTCCAGACTAACAGATGAACAAATCATTACGTTGAAAGGTTGGTTGGGTGTATGATTAAAATTCTTAGAGACTGTCGATGTGGGCAATATATCAAGATGGATTGCGGAGATCCTTCTTGTTGCCAATGGGAAGAATACGATGGAATTTTCGGATGTTTGAAAGGTGAGGAATATGAGGAATGGGAACTCAAATTAGACGATCTTGAAGAAGGCGTGGATTATATGGTATTCATTGAACACTAACACAATATATCAGTATGATCACAATCTATGTTAAATCCAAATGCGATAATCCAACTTTGGAGTATCCAGAGCATAAGAAGATTGCATCGGAATATATTCCAGAAGTGTGGCAACATATCCTCAAAACGAAGGATGCCCATATCGTAACATGTTCAGAGAATATCGTTAATTTTATTGGTCAGACAATCTTTAGTGGATTGTTGAATAGTCATGATATCGACCTTATTGTGGAAAATAAACATTTCACATACGATGAAAGAGGTGCTTTGATCGATTGGAGATATGGATATTTCTTATGGGACGAATACGGATTTATGAATACAACCGATAAACACTAACCTAAAATACTATCATGGGATGCGATACTAAAGGCGTTGTTGTTACAACCAATAAAGATGTTAAACTGATTTCCACAAGGATCGGTGACACTATTTCTAAGATTAAAGGTCATAGACCTGAATTCCCCCATCTTAGACCAAACTCAAGGGTGAGTCCTGAGTATAATCCTTGGAATAATTTTCTATCATTTTATTTTTATGATGGAACCGATTATAGAAAGTTGATGGTATTTCTCGAATGTGACTGTGATAACAAAAAGCTCGGGGAACACAGTATCTCTATGTTGCTGGGTTGTTGGGGTAATAGTGAGGAACTCATGAAGAAGTTTCTTGATGCTCTGTCGGATCTTGGAGATTGTTATATTGATGTAAATGATTGTGATGAATCAGGATTCGAACAATACAATAAGGATAAAGAACTTTCTGTTTCATGAGAGTTTCATTAATTCTTACAAAGGACTGACTCTGATACAAACCAGAAGGAAACTGAAGAGATTCTATACTAGATCTGAACAAGATGCGATCATAAGATATCTGAAAGATAACAAAACAATACAATGAGTGATTTGATTGAAGAACTGAAACAATTGACTGCACAAGCTATTGCTGATAAGAAAAAGAAAAGTCTTATCGAAAAAGATAACAAATCCGAAAAGGAAAGGCTCAGGCATGAGAGTGCAAAGGCCCTAGCGGAATTAGATTTGTTAAATATCTCAAATCTTGCTAGGGCGGCTGCTTGTAACGGTAAGAACGAGTTTCGCGCTGCCAATACTAAGAGGAATTATAATTCCTATAATAATAGGATGAATGAGTTTTCTTCTTGGAATAAGAACGATAATTATGGTTTGCGCATGTCATATCTTCATCAAATGTTATCCGACGAGAGATTTGATGTGACAGTGGAATATGCTCATGATGGGGTTGGTATCGAGTCTTGGTATGAGATGTATATCAAATGGTGAGATACTAACACAATATATATTGATATGACGACAAAGGAAATTGTTTGTGCTTGTGGATGTGGTCGTAAAAAAGAAGTAAAGATCGCAGACATTAAACGGGGTTGGGGTAAATTTTATTCCAAATCCTGTAAAGCAAAACATCAGGAATCGAAAACTCATCAATACAAAAATTATATGAATCGAAAAAGATCGAAATCTTATTCTGAAGAATTTGGTGGGATTCCTCAATTCAACTATAAGGGTGATTATGTTGGGTTTTGTGCGAGTGGTTTCACTGACGATAATTTTATTTTTTAATCAGAAGTTATGAAAAGAAAAATTACACTAATTGAAATTTTTGTGATCATAGTGATTACAATCACCCTGTTAAGTATGGGATTCGGTATCTACCGTAATGTGATAAATGATAGTAATTATACTTATGAAGAGTGGTTTTATCCAGAATCCACAAAAGCGAGGTATCAGAGAGAAATAGTCGAAGAACTTCGTAGAGCAAATGATTTAAAAGAACAAGAGAATAATAATCGATAGTGAATTAAATGATGGGAACATCGATATGTATAATTGGATATCTGAAAGATAATAACATCATCAAACACTAAACCAACATACTGACATGACTTTACGAGAAAAAGCACTAGACTTTGCAACAAAAGCACATGCTGGTCAAAAACGAAAAGATGGTAAGGATTATATCACCCATCCAATTGCCGTTGCGGAGATTGCTTTGACTTTGATGAATAGTCGTGATGAATGGAGATGGTTGGATGCTGATATTCTTTATGCTGGAGCCGTTCTTCACGATACTTGGGAAGATTGTGAAGATGTAACCCTTGATATTATCAAGGAAGAATTTGGGTTAGAAGTATCATGGATCGTTGATGATCTTACGAAGCGAGATGGCGAGAACTATCTCGAATCTGTTATGAGGGCTAAGAAATATGTGTATAGTCGAATCATTAAGATCGCTGACAACACACACAATCTCTCGGATCTTAAAGAGGGTTCCTTGAAAGATAAGTATCGACTTTCTAAATATATTCTCGAAAACAATTTTTGATAAACACTAAGATATAATACTTATATGAAAGCTGAGTTTGTAGTTGACACTAAACGCGACGATCTCTCCCATTATTATGGTGAATGGCATATTGGTGGAGATCTTGAGCTATTTCTGGATAGTATTGAAGGGAAGAAGGTCAAGATCACTGTTGAAGTTGTGGAAGACAGTTATATTCACACAGACGAAAATGGAATTAACTCTCTAATGTAATCGGACCTAACTAAGGTTTCTAAACACTAACCTATATTACTCGTATGAACAACAAACCTTTCTCATTTTGGGCACGACACGGCACAAGTTTTTCATGTGAAGCGTGTGATTTCTCCAAACCAGTCAAAGTGATTGCGTATGACAATCTAAAGAACCCCAAATTTTATAGTCAAGACTTGTCCGAAATGATTGCTTATCATGTCATGAATATCCTCCCTGAATTGAACGGATTTCGGGGATATGATTGTATTAATTTTGAATTTGAGTAAATAATTTCAATGGGAGCGTATCGGAACGCACTTCTAATGCGTAGCACCGTAAGGGATCGATGCAGGTTCGAATCCTGCCGCTCTCACCAAATCATTAACATATTATGTCCAATCAATCACTAATACCTTTGTCTGATGAAGAAAAGAGGTTATTCAGTATTTTTGGTATTTGTGTATGTGTGATCTTTATTTTCTTTTTTCTCGCAGTTCTTGCAATGATTGGTATTGAAGCGGATAATAAACAAAAGGAAGATATGATTCTCCAACAATCAATCGGCAGAACAATTAAATCCTATACAAGAGAGGGAAGCACAATTTACTTTCATTATGAAAATGGTGGAGGATTCTCTATAAGAGGATATAAAGGAATCACAATCGAATAAATTATACTATAAAACTAATATGAAAAATATACCTAGTTTCATCATCTGTTCACTCATTTACTGGCTTGCTTACGCAAAAGATTACACATTTTTTGTGTGGGTTTCTTGGATATTAATCGGCTTTGGTATTATTGGGCTTTTCCTAGAAGAAACTAAGCGTCTTTATGAGGAATATGATGTTCTAACATTTTTGACTGGATTACCTTTCGCAATCTTCAATCTTTGGGTTCTTTGGTCTTACGATGAGAGTAAGATTTTTGCAATAACATACACCTTTCTCTCATTGATTTGTTATCAGGTTTTGTTGTACTGCAAATATAATCTTAAATCCTCAGGGAGTTGAAAGCACGGAAACGTGTAAGAGTTGAATGAAGTGTTGCTCCCAAGAAGGTTATCGGTAAAACATAAGGACAGCTTTCCAAGTTGTCTCGAAAACGAAAAATTGACTGGAAAAACTTAACATAAAGATAGGGGCGAGGACGACCTATCGATTTTATAAAGCCATTCCATTTAATCAATGGATAGTAGGGGTTGAGAAGCCTATGATGAAGTCGGGTGATTCTGATAAAAGCAATGTGGGTAAATCCCCGTGATAATGGTAGCGTTATCTGGTGAATCATGGAGCTAATTTAGCGTCGAAGTGGTTCAATGAATTTCGATTCAGCTAGACCATTCCTTTAAACACTAAGACATAATATGAGTATGGGAACAACAATTGAAATACCAAACAGTAAAATGCATCGTGATAGTTTGATGACTATCCTATTCCAATATGGCTATGTTTATGATAAACAGAATCACATGCGAGCGTATAACAATGTCAGAGATCTGAATGCGGATGTGGGATTTTGTTGGTATATTATTCAAATTGGTTATGCTGCGGATAGTAAGAATATGGGTTTTGTGCATACTAACCCATCTGGTCTTTATTGGCCCAAGGATGCTGATAAGATCATTGATATTATTGTGGGTAGTAATAAATCGATTACTGTTCCTAACGTTGGAGATTATACCGCCACTGTCGATGCCGAGGGTATCAAAGTAGGATGCCAAACTATTTCATTTGAAAAGTTTGATGAATTGACTAAAGCTGTCAACAAAATTAGGTCACTCGATTAAACATCAAGATATAATCATATCATGCAACTTCACCTGAATTATGCCGATATTATCATGGCTCTGAAAGGATATTACGAGGAGCATAATGGTTTGCAATTGGATAATATCGAACTCAATGTTAAGTGGGATCAAGAATATGATTCCAAACCGGATCAGACTGATTTTAGTGTAACTGCCGACTTCAAAATTATTCTATGATTAAGAATGAAGACTAAGGATTTGGAAATCGGTGATTGGATAAGAATTGATTGGATTCCTTATGATGTCTATGTCATCGACAATAACGAGATTTCATTGAAAGTAACCTCTCCCAAATGGTTTACAAATGATTCCATGACATTCGCTCATTGGAGATTCAATTATCGTGGAGGAAAATGTTGGAAATTTCTCGGAAAAAGTAAACCAAATCCCTTCTATAACAAATTAACAAAAAAACTCCTAAGCATTCACCCGGTATTATTGGTTAAACACTAAAATATAATAAAGATATGAGAATCAAAGTAGAATATAAAGATCGCGCAACACTATTTCCAATCCTGTTTCAACTTGGGTATGCGTATGATAAGAATCGTCGGGCGTATAGAACATTGACTGACTTAAATTTCCACATCGATTCATCTTGGGAAATTGTTCGTTTGTATAACGACAAAAACCTCAATTTTGAAGGTCACTATGCGGATTACGTTTGGCCGAAAGACGCTACCGAGATTATTAAAGAAATCACCGATACAGAGATTACCATTGATAATGTTGGTGATTACAGTGCAATCATTTGTCGTGAAGGTATCAAGGTTGGTTGTCAAACCATCTCATTTGGAAAGTTCGATGAAATTGTGGAAGGTGTAAAAAAATACAAAAACGGAGTATGAGAAAAATTACAATGGAATCTGTCGGGGCTTTTATGGATGGTCGTCCATATAAGAAAAGCAATACGGTGGTTAATGTTCAACCAACAAATGTTGCACTTTTCCTTCATGGAAATTTGATTGCTATGAGGGATACTCTCGATAATTCTATCAAGATTTCCCTATGTGGATGGAATACACCAACAACCCGCGAAAGACTTAATGGTATTCCGGGTGTAAGGATTTCTACTCGAAAGGGTAAAGCGTTTCTCAATGGTTGTCGCATTGAAGATAATAAATTTTACACAATTTGATATATGCAAAATTTTGTCAATAGTATAAAAGCCGATTATCATATTGCTGATAATGGGGTTAAGCTAATGATTAATGGTGTGGTCGCATTGGAACTTCCTTTGGAATATTCTAAGGATATTGAAGACCTCGCAAATCTTTTAAATGTTGAAGGGATCGTTTATCTATGAAACCAGAAGATTTTAATCTATCGAATCTAATTCCTTGTCGAAAGATTGCATATGATAATGCTATCGAATTGAAGATTGTATTGTTTCACGAAAAGTATAATGACCTTCTGGCTTTGTATAACGGACAATGGCATTATATTGCAACGATTAAACACTAATCTAATATACTCAAATGATCCAATTCTTCAAAAAACTATTCTACAAAAACAAACACGAATTGATCGGGACCGTTAGTTCCGTTGATAAATACACCGGAGTAAGTAAAAGTAATGCGGTTTATGTGGTCAAGAATTTTAATGGTGTTGTGATCTCTGCTTATATTCTTTATATTGATTCATGGGGATGTCGTAATAAAGTATATATCGAACCAACCCTTGCAATTAGAGAGAACAGAATCGTTCGAGTCTAAGAAATAAACACTAATCTAAACTAATCACATGAAAAACAATTGGGTTCCTGTTATCGAAGATATCATCAAATGCCTTCTAAAGAATAACCTCACCCTTGTCTCTGTGGATAATGGAGATGGTGAAGTATGTGTCGATGATCCTGATGAAGCGGTTGAAGAAATTGATGCAACCGACGAATCCAGTCTTTACGTTAAAAACCCAGAAGGAAAAAAGCGTTGGGTCTTTATCGTCCTTGGTAATGATCCATGTGAAACAATTTGCGACTATACATGCGATCCTTTAATTGATAAGGCCGCTGATGAGTTCTATGAATTGTGGGGAGGTCGTTCGGTTCCAAAACATTAAAAAACATGATCACGCCGAAATTGCATAATGAGATTAAGATTTATATGTTGGGGATTCATGAATCCGCTGAATTGGCGGAATCTGAAACTGCATCATATGTCAACAAGTTCAACTCCCTCAATAAATGGGATCAAATGACAATTGATTATATTACTACCATGGATGGGGTTGAGAAAATGATTGAAAAAATTGATGAATTTGCCGCTTAAATCATTAGAATATTCCATAGATAGGAAATATTCTGAGTTTGATCTGGAGGATGACGCCTTCGAAAAGAACCCAGAGATAAGTGATTGGAGACTATTTGTCCCAGAAAAGTTGAAAAAACACTGGAATGATTTAACTTATGATGAAAAATTCATATGCGCTTTAACTGCTGAATATAACATAAAACACTAAACAATAATAACAACATGAAAAACAAATTCAAAATCGGTGATAAGGTCAAATTCATCTGCACTAAAAATGAAGTATCCAATAGTCTTACAATTGGAAAAATCTATGAAGTGCTTGGAGTAGAGTATGATGGTTCTCCACGAATCAAAAATGATCGGGGGAATGTCTCGACATATATGCATTACCGCTTCGAGGAAGTGGATGATCTATTTGATGATATTGAAAAGGCGAGGAATCTTGTCGGTAAAATGATTATGTGTTCTAAGAGTGGCACTATCTTTAGTCCCACGGCATATGGGGTTGGCAATCAATATACGGATCATATTTATCTTTCAGAAGGGAACGCTGTATATTTGGAGGACGATGATACTATCGTTCTTCTTTCTGAATGTGAAGAAGTTTCGAATGTCGTGAAGTTGAACGACGAATATCATGCCACTATTGAGGGGAATATTGTGAAGGTTGGCTGCCAAAGCATTCCAATTGATAAGGTGAAGCAAATTCTTTCGATCTGGGAGAATCTGAATTGATATGAGGGGAGTTCAATCCTCCCAGTGGTTAAACACTAATATATGATTTGAGTATGTCCGCATTGAACCTTGTACAATCCGCTCTCCTATTTTCTGGGAGAGATGGAAAGATGTTATCCCCAGAAGAGATTCCTCAATTGGATTGGAGCATCTTTGATGGTATTGATTTGACTAGGCCAAGTGCGGAGCGAGAGGGTAAAGTGATGCTTATGCTTCAAATGGTTAACAAACTCCGTAATCCATGAGAAAGAAAGACCTTAAAGGTAAAGAGATTCGTGTGATCATTTGGGGTCGTAATGAATATGATGGGGGTTTGCAGTGCAATGCTACATCATTCAATTCGTTTGAAGAATCCCCAGATTTTTACTTTAAAAATGGTCATATTCATTACATTCTTCGCAATCCTTGCGTAACATGGAGAGCCTTTAAGAAGATGAAACATCATTATGTATTCAATCTTGAGGGTAAATGTTTATCACATCAACCCAAGAAATATATCAAGCGCGGTTGGGATTTGATCAAGGGTGAACCATACGCGGAGATGAAAGTATATGAAAAAGTTCTCTAAGAAAGATCTTCCGAAAGCTATTTCAGATTATCTGAATAAGAATCAGATTGTTAAGATTAATGAATGTGATTTTATCGATGATTGGTCTAAGGACCAAATCAAACAATTGGATTTCAATAGATATCTGTATTATACATTGAATGGATTTACAGAAAATCATATACTAATTCCAAAAGAAGGACCACTCCGAGATTCCTTTTTAAAGGCATTGGATTATTACAGGGAGGCATTTCGATATAAGAAAGAATACGATTATTCTGGAGATCCATTCGATAAAGAAAAAACTGCTGCAAATCTACGAGCATCATATATCAATCAGGGATTGTGTTTGATTACTTGTTTTATTCAAGCTATTCTGATGGAACCTCTCCTGAATGGTCAACTATATAGGGATTTACCATATCCATCTGTTGTTGTTAATGGATGGGGGTTTATTGAAGATTATGAGGAATGGTTGATTTCTATAAAAGGTAAAATTTGTGAAGGTCAATGGGGGTATGAGGCGATTTATATTTTCGATTTTTGGTTGAATGATATTCCTAGACAATTGAAACAGGAATTTGATGATTTGGTGGAAATGAAATTTCGTTCTTAAAACACTAAAACATAATCGCTATATGAATAAGACCAAACATATCGGGAAACATCAAATCATGGTCTGGTCTTGGGTTAAAGGTGTGCCTTTTCTCTATAAGAAACACTTCATTAAAGACTTCACTAGAGCCAATAGAATGAGAAACAAGTATTTGATTGAGGGATTTGATGTTCATATGTGGGAAGTAAGAAAGGATTGAAATGAAACTTTATACACTACTAGCTGGGAAATCTAAGAAAAAGATGACCCGATTAGAAACAAATGCAAGGCATAAGTGTGAAAACTATATGAATGCCTTGAAGAAAACATCTTCTTCAAAATATAAATGGTTTGAAATCAGAGAGGCATTACCTGATGAGGAACTAATGGTTCACAAATCTCAAAACAAATGGACCGGATATAATGAAGTTGGTCCGAAAATTACAAAGGGTAAGACTAGAACTCAATAAACACTAAACCAAAATCACATTATGTCAAACATCATCGTTGCAAGGATTCATAATAATACTCTCGGTAAGTGTATCTTCGTCAATACTATTGAAGAAGGTAAAGAACTTATCAAATCGTGGGCAAGCGAACAGTTTTCTCGTTCTTTGAATGAAGACGAATTGGAAAGTTTGGAGAACGATCTCGATGTTTATAATGATGAGGATGCTGATAATGTATACACTTTCAGTATCGCTATCGTTGAACACTAAGGTAGAATATCTTCACACAACGAATTGTCCTAATTAAAGCAATCAAATCTTTGCAGAGATAATAATTGAATGGTATGATTATTGTGTATGAATGAGGGTGTATCCACCCCGCAAGATGATAGTGAAGCGTTACTATCAAGTTTTCTGATAACTTTAAGTGTGGCGAAATTGGTAAACGCACTGGATAAGAAGTAATAGGATAAGCGTAAAATAGCACTGTCCCGCGTAAAGCGTCCAACCCGGCATATTATAGGTTCGAGTCCTATCATTTAAACACTACGGTAGAATAACATCGTAATCATCACCACTATGGAATACTCCACATATCAAAAAAACATCTTCGATTGGGTTGAGAATGGTTCTGGCAATCTTATTGTCAAGGCTGTTGCTGGTTCTGGTAAGTCCACGACCGCACTTCATTCTTCAACTTATATGAAAGGTGATGT
>Ga0181555_1002309_pt1 | contig 16072 bp, 15 predicted proteins | sample 011ome_15_FD_145601 | JGI IMG/M metagenome (GOLD analysis project Ga0181555, IMG submission 145601) | Coastal salt marsh microbial communities from the Groves Creek Marsh, Skidaway Island, Georgia - 011504AT metaG (spades assembly) | ecosystem: Environmental > Aquatic > Marine > Intertidal zone...
TATATAGTAGATGAAAGATATATTAAAATTAAAATCTACTGATTCTACTTTAAATAATGTCTTTAAAGAATATCCATTTTACATTGATATCAAAGGATCTGTTAGTATATGTTTGATAAAATGTGCTCAAGAAATTGAAGAATGTAGAGAAATTAAATTTAGTTCTATGAATAATAATGGTAAATATTTATTATTAAATCCCAATCAAAATACACCAGCCAAGTGTAATATTAAATTAGCATTTGATTCTAATAATGACACAATCAATGATGAAGGAGAAGCAAAATATAAATTTGAAAAAGCATTTGTGACCGTTCCTTCTTTACATCGTATTAATGGAAAATTGGCTGATCTAGAAACTTTTTTAATCTTCTCATCTGTTCAAAAAAATGGAAATATCCTTTATATTGTCTTATGTACATTAAGTAACGGTGTAAATAATGTTCCTAGTGAACCATCTAAATTATTAAATTATAAATTAATGGATGAATTATTTACTGGAGGTAGTGGAATTCCTGAAATTAATGGTACAAAGCCAGCTTCTGATATTTCTATAGATTTAACCAATTTTATTCCTGTAAAAGGAGACCGTAATTTTTACGATTATGTACATCCTAATAATCCGGAAGTCAATTTTCGTGTTTTTCAGAATCAATTGAGTGTTTCCAATGATTGTCTTGCTAAATTAAAAGAAAAATTAACACCAGGTAATTCTTACTCTGATTTTTCATTAGCAATTTCCCAAAATATAAATCCTCAAGAAAATTTATTTTTTTATTTTAGTCAAGATCTTACAAAAAACTACGAAAGTTTTTCCTCCAATAAACAAAAAGAACATTTATCCAATCAATTTGAAGATTTACAGAAAACATTGTATGATATTGATCAATCGAAAAAAAAGAAAAAAGAATCTTTTTTGGGAGATGATGATGATGACATCAAACACCAAACAAATTTAATGGAAGAAAGTGAAGAAGAAACCATTGATCATGTGAGTCAGCTCAAAAAAATTAAAATAGATGATCATGAAAATAAAGAAAAATTCATTAATTGTTGTAAATCATCATCTTCTGATAAAAACACAATTAAAGTCTATAAAATTGACGTAGCAAGTGGAAAAGTATTAAAAGCGTATGAAAATATGGATGATGCTTTAGCAATGAATAAAACCTATCAGCTGGAAGAATTATCAGAAGCAATTGATAACTATCCGTATGAAACCTATAAGGGGTTTTATTGGAGAATCAAGTCTCAATTTAATTTATATTCCAGTAATCAAGAAAATGAAAATGATATTGAAACTTGTAAAGAAGATGGTCTCGGAAATTATAATTTAAATAAGGAAGAAAAAGAATTTTCAAGTGATTTTGAACAAGAATATTTAATCGAAAATTTAGCTGCCTATATTTTAAATAAAAAATTCAGTATTAATGAAAGTGAAAATCAAATCACCAATCAAGATTGTATAAATGCTTTTAATGCCATGAAAAATTTTCCTTATGAAAAATATGGAAAATACTATATTCAAAATGTCTATAGTGCCTATGGTGTTCAAATTACACCCATTTCTAAAATTTTGGTGATTTTCATTTTCTGGTCGCTGATCATCATTAGTTTCGTATTTTACCGCATGAATTACCATTTATTAAATGGAAATTATAATTCAAAATTAAATATGGATGAAAATAGTATTTTGAATAATGATATATTACATTCTTTGGCTTCTCAGCGTTTTCGAATTGTATTTTTACTTGCTTTAGTGACAATTATCGGATCTTTTTATACCATTGGATATAGCTTGACTGATTTATCAATACAATCAAATAATGTTTTCCCGTTCATTGGTTCTATTACAATGTTAATATCTTATTTTATTATGAGTTATGTATGTAAACGTTTGACTTATGGATCTTTAAATTATGTTTCCACTGCGGAAGAATCATCTATTGGTATATTTTTAAAAGAAAATATTGGAAATGATAATTCATTAACTGATAAAATAACACAATATTTAAAAAATATGGGAAAACTGTTAGTATTTAAAAATGAACAAGACTCTCGTAATATTTTTCCATCTTTAGATTGTATATTTATGAATATTAAATCAATTCCATCTAATAAAAATGAGAAAAATGAGAAAAATAAGAATAATTCAGAAAAAGAAGGTCCTTCAGCTGAAAATATAGAAAAACACATTCCTTCTATTTTTACGAGTCATCCTTCAGCACCATTAGCTGGTGGAGATAGTAATTCACCTCCTAACCCTCTTCCTGGAGATAATTCTTTTCCTAATGGAAATAGTAGTCACGTGACTTCTGTCAATGAAATACATGAGGATCAAAACTTTGATCCTTATGTTGAAGAATACGCAAAAACATCTTTAGTAAAAACAATTGCATATAATGCTGTTTTTTATATTTTCTCTAATTTAATTCAGAAATATATTCAAGATTTAGCAGTAAAATATAATAATGATACAAATTCAAATGGTTTTATTAAATGGATTTTTGATATTAATTATGGTTTTTATTATGCCACATCTTATGTCACTTTAAAACCAGCCATTCAATATTTTTTACAATATCTTTGGAACCCCATCAATAATTTAATTGTAAAATATCCTACTATTTTTTATGGATTATGTGGTTTATTATTATTAGGAGCATCAATTAATTGCTTTGTTTTCTTCGGAATTTCTAGATCGAATCAAGCTAATTATCTAACGAGTGCAATTATATTTCTAATTGCTTTTGCTCTTATTGTTGCTCAATATCTAGGATATTTTGACTCATTTCCAAAAGTATTAATTCCGTTAATGATTATAGTAGGAATATTATGTATTTGGTATCTCAAATTAATACTTAATTTTGTGATTGATTTATTTACTGGAAAATTAAATCCACAAACATCTATTTATGTTATCATTGTTTTACTAGTACTTGCTTATTTATTAATAATGCCTTTTTTTAGTACATTCTATAAATTATCATATTTAAGTTTATCATCTATGAAAGATTATGCAGGTATGGGCTTAAGTAAAATAAGTAAATTACCTTCTTTGTCTGTAAAGCAATTATCTTCTGTATTAGGTAAAATGAGCCAAGCAATAACATCAAGTATATCTTCAGATTCATCACAAGGTTCGCTGTCAGATTCATCTTTGGAAACACAACCTACGTTAAATACATCATTGGGTCATATTCCCTCTATTTTTAGTACTCATAATACAAAAACAGCTTCACCCTTACCATCACCAATAGGAGGACCTACATCAGAACAAATAGCTTCACGTATACCAGGAATATTTTCTGAGCATGACACATCATCTGAAGCTGGACCAACATCACAGCAAATAGCTTCACGTACACCAGGAATATTTACTCAATATGATCCATCTTCTAGTCAACAACAAAGTAGTGACAACAACGTTAACAACAACAGCAACAACAACGCCATTCCAATTAATACAAGAATAAATAATATAAAAATTTCTACAGACAATGGTATAAATTTAGTAAAAAATATACAACGTAATATAAGCAGAAAAAATTCTTTACAACGTACAATAAAAAAAAATAAAAACAAAAATAAACAAAAATAAAAAACAAAAATAAAAATGAAATAATATTATCATAAATCTATGAAAAATAGATTCATGAAATGTTTGAAAGATGTCTAATTCTGTATTAGAATCCTTGTCAGAAGAAGAATTGAAAAATAGAATCAAATCTCTTCAAATACAAACGAAAAAAGCTAAAGAAATGCTAAAATTAAAACAAGAAGAACAAAATAATCAAGAAGCGTTAAATAAAATAGTCATTAAAATTTCCTCTAAAAAGAAATAAATCACAATATCTATTATTCTGAACATGTGTCTTTTAGTTTTATTTTCATACTAAAAGTCTATTTGTATAATATGAAGTTATTGTTGCATATTTCCAATGCACTAAGTTATTCTGAATTAATAAATTATTATAAATATATCCATAAATATTGGACATCCCATGTAGATACAATACTACTTCTTGTGCCTAAAAAATACGAAACAATTACTCATTATTACCAAACATCTTTATTTTCATCTTCTAAAATCAATCTACATATTCATTATATCAAATATTCATCTTCTAAGGTCATTTTTTCAGATGATTATTATTTATCCATGTTTCTAAAATATGAATTTTGGTCTAAAGTGACTGATAGTAGGCAACTATTTATCACCAATGTTCCTTATTTTTCCAGTAAAATAATAGAATTTATTAAACAGAATACTATTCACGAAGATAATTATTTACGTATTCAATATGATGATCATAATGTTCAACAAGTATCCAAATCATCCAATTACTTATATTATTTTCCATATATTGAATCTATGCTTACTCATCAGAATGTATTACATCCAATAAAAACGCAATTTTTACCACAACAATACTTTAAACAATTTATTCCTTCTCCTGTTTCAGATTCATTATTCAACCTTTTTCCAATAACTTCATGCAGCGCTTATGATATTTTTAATCAAAGAGTATTTTCAAATTATAAAAATAAGAAAAAACAAATCTACCAAATCCATGAAGAAAAAAATAATGAAAAATATTTTTTCCATTCAAAGCAAGACAATGGATCACTTCTTTTAAAAAAAGAGAAAGAATATTTACAGTTTTTATCAAAACACGAACCATTGTCATCTTTTTTTCCCAATATTTTTCAAACTTATGATCACGGATATTTATTAGAATGGAAAAATGATCAATATCAATCTTTTCAATTTTCTAAAGATGAATTATCCAATGAAAAACAAGTATTTACGATATTTAAACAACTAAGTTTCCTACATCAACTAGTTTCCAAGAAAATATCTCAAATAGAATTTTTAAATCACCTCAAAAAAGTATTTTACGAGTCGGCAATGCAGTCGTATCAAAAAATTCAACCTATATTACAGAAATTTCCATCTTTTCAGAAAGTCAACAATTTACACATTGATAGCTTTGAAACTACTTTAAAACAATTATCCAAAAAGTTATTTGATTATTATAATACCTTACAAGAATTTGAATGTCAATTTATACACGGAGATTTAATATTTGAAAATATATATTATCATATTCAAGATCAACAAACTTATGTATTTACAAATCCCCGACTTGATTACCAACCTTCGTCATTATTTATCAAAGAAATAGACTATGCATCCCTCTTATTTTCCATTTATAATTACCACAAACCAAAACTTACAAGTATCAATGAAAAAGAAATACTATTTGACATCCCTAAAACTCCGGTGTCTGATTCTTTTATTAATACACATTTTAATAAAATTCATTATATAATGATGATTTTTCAGTATTTCCAATATATGTCTTATCAAATGGAAGAATTAGATTATTGTTTATATTTTTATTATTATGGATTGTATTTGGCATCTATTATTTAGATAGGATTAAAAATATAAAAATATAAATATTTATAAAAATATTTATAATTAAAATATTTATAATTAAAAATAAATCAATCATAATTTTATACATTATTTATTTTATTAATAATCAAAATACTCACCCATATTTTGATGCATACTACAAGCTAATTTGGTATCCATTCTTCCAATAGAATAAATCATACTTCCATATACACCACGTAAATTCATGATAAAAAAGAATAATAGATAAATTTTCAGAAAATCTTTTTTAAAATCATAAGGACCCGAATTTTGAATTAAATCTATATGCTTATAAATTAAAAAGAGATGCTGATACATTAAAAACATGGTGTATAAAACAAATAATTTTATCCAGTCATTTTTTTCATTTTCGTGAAAGATTAAAGAACGCAGTTGTTGTGCATCTTTTTTTATCAAAACTAGTTTTTGATAATCTTCCAGATTATTCATTTTACTAATTATTAAGTATATATTTTTTAAGTAGATTTAATCTATTTTAAATTAATTATAAAATAATTCAATTAATTAATTAATTAATTACATTTAGACTTCGTTTTAAATGCTTCTCTTAAAATGGGCTGAATATAGGATGAACTTTGCTTTAATTCTTCCGCACTTAATTCTTTAAACCAATCAGGTAATCCTGGACTGGTATTATAAAAAGGAAAAAAATAACGTCTTGATCCACAATCTTGATTTTGAAAAGGCTTAAAAATACGGTTTAATTTATTTCCATAGGAATCATATTCCTGACATTGCGAAGAAATATGATGATATTTCCAATTTTTATTCTTCTCTAATTGATCATGGCACTGAGCTAAAATTTCTTTACCAATTCCATGATAATCTACTTTATCTTGGTTCTGAATTTTTTCTTCCGCGCGTTTTCGAATACATTGAATAAAATCTGATTTAGGTCGAGACATCATCATCCAATTTAGTGGTCGACTGTATCCATTCATTGTTTGACTACATTTTTTCTTATTAAAGCCACAACCAAATCCAACATAATCTACATGGGCCAAATGTTTATAATAGTCACATAAGCATTTTACTACAACAATATCAGCATCAATCCATGCCCCTCCGTATTTTTCCAATAATAAATAACGATAAAAATCTACTTTTTGAGGAATCGATAAATTTTCCAATTCATAATTTTGAATTTCAGGAATATAATCATATATACTTTTTTCATCTAAAGAAATAATAGTAAAACAATCACCGCAGTTATGTAAAACACTTTGTTCACATAAGTCAATATAACCTGGTTTTTTCTTTCCTAAGGGTGTCTCCCAGTATTTCCATATTATTGGTTTTTTTTTATTAAAAAAAGTATTTGTATTGGAAAATCCTTCGTATATATATGATTGATTTTTCTTATTATATTTTCTATAAAATAAATAGTAAATCATTCCCATTAGTATAATTATATAAAAAATGAGTAATATATTTGCATAAGAAAAACTATTTTTAACCATAGTCTACTATTATTTAGATAAGATTAAAAATCAATTTAAAAATAAAATAATAATTAATTATATATAAAACATATATTAAAATGAGTGCTTTTGAAAACCAAGAATATATTCCTTCCATACTTTGGTATCAAAATAATTCTTACATTTTTACGGAAATTGAATTATCTAATTATCATGATACTACCATTGATGTATCAGAAAATTATTTTTCTTTTTCAAGTATGAGTAAAGATAAAACTTATAAAATAGATTTTGAATTGTACAAGTCAATTAAAAATCATAAGATTCAATATAATGAAAATAAAATTAAAATTGTTTTTGAAAAAGAAGAAGACGAAGAATGGCCTCGATTAACACAATTAAAAAATATATATAAACAACATATTAAAATTCATTGGACTTATTGGAATCTGGAAGAAGATGAAGAACAAAATGATAATATGGGTAATTTTGATATGTCTCAGATGATGAATGGTATGAATGGAAATCAATTCAATATGGAAGAAATGATGAAAAATATGAGTAGCGAAGAAGAATCTGAAGAAATAAACAATGAAGATGAAAACAATGAAGAAAATCAAAATGAAACTCAAAATAATGAAAATGACAATAAACAATTATTAAATAAAGATTTAGATGCTGCATTTGATAATAGTCATTCTGAGGAAATATCCTCTTGTAGTCATTAAAAAAATCATGAAATTAATTAAAAATTAATTAAATGCAAAAAAAATATTGGAATATTATAGAGAGTATTATGAAAAAAAGTTCAATATCAAAAAATTTACCTTTATATTTTGTTCAAGATTCAGATTATAATGGTGGTAAAATAAATAATAAAGAAAATGCTTTTCGTATTTTTGATGATAAACAACTGGGTTATAATTATCAAATAAGCACTATTTCATTATTAAAATTATTTGATTCTTTCATGAAAAAGAAAAATAATCAAAAAAATAATAACCAAATTTTTTACATGAAGGCAACTGAATCAGCATCTTATTATAAAAATTTACATAAAAATAATAAAAAATTAAATAAATCTAAATAAAATAAATAAAATAAAACAAATAAATAAAACAAATAAAATAAAACAAATAAAATAAAACAAATAAATAAAACAAATAAATAAAAATTTTATCCTTTTAAAGTATATGAATAGTTATTTTATTATTATTCTTATTTTATTCATTCTTTGTATTCTAAGTTATTGTATTTATTTTAATAAAAAAACAATAGAACATTATTGTTATATTCCTAAATACAATAGTCAAGGTGTTCCAAATAATTTCAATGTACATTATTCTTATAAACCACAATCAAATATTAAAAATAGTGGGTGTGATAATTATTGGAAAGACTGGTCAATGGAATCTAATAGTATCATGGTCACTGATGAACCGATTCCAATATCAAGTGATCAATTAAAATTACCTCCCACTTCGCAAATTGGAAATCGATCTTATGCAACTGGATTAATTGATTATAAAAAATTAGTATCCATGATCAATGATCCTAATAAAAATTACTTTAAACGTTCTCAAATTTTAAATTTAAATCCAATCACAAAAGAAAAAGTTCCTTATTACTACGAAGTAGAATTTTCAATTATTCAAATGAATAAAAAAACAGATAAGCAACGTTGGACACAATATAGTCCTTCTGTAATGACAACTTTTAAATACCAAGATATTGCATCCCCAATATCTTTAGTAAATGACTTAAATATAGAGTTTCAAAAAAGAATCAATAGCAAGCAACAATTTATTGTATCCAAGCGTGATAAATTAATTTATGGTATAGTAAATTTTCAAATTATCTACTATAAAATTTTAAATATTATGTATTTGGATAATAATAAAAATATTCCTGTCTATATCATGCAAATTGGATTATTTCAAGAAAAAAATTACTATATCCCCACCTTTTCTTATATTGGTCTTAAACTAAAAGGAAAATTGATTATTGTAAAAGCAGAATATGTGGGTGTAAATGCAAATCAAGATTTTTTATTACCAAATGCTGCTGATAATTTTGAAAATCAAAAAAATTTTTTTGTATTAAATAAAAATTTCAATAGTTTCAGTCCACGTATCACTAATTCTGATTATATTGTCGATATTGAAAATCAGATGAAAGATTCTCATAAATTAGTAAACCAATATGCTTGTTTTAATATTAATATTGACAATAGTCAAGATTCAGCAAAAGCATTTTTACCGTATTATTCACGTCAAGATTGTGAATCAACACTTGACCCTTTTGGAAGACCTAAACCAGTTGGTATTTACGATAAACCATGTAAAGAAGATAAAGAATGTCCATTTTTTCAAAGTAATAAAAATTATCCTAATAAATTTGGCGGATGTGTAAATAATAAATGTCAATTACCCTTAAATATGACTAATATTGGATATCATTATTATGTAAGTGATAAAACTAGTGAGCCTCTTTGTTATAATTGTAATAATAATCAATTTGATTCAACTGCGTCAGAATTAGGAAATTGCTGTCATGAACAATTTGATAAAAAAAAATATCCTTTTCTAAAAAGTCCGGATTATGCTTTTACGGATGATGAACTACTTCGTAAAAATTATGATTTACAAACAAATTTTGTAATCAAAGGAAAAAATAAGTTTCAATTTGTTCCAAAAAAAAAAGATTAAGTCTTCTATTTTTCCGTTAAAAAACCATTATTTTCTAATGTTTTTTTATTACATTGTTCTACGCCCACTAAATATTGACAATTTGGATTATCATTATTTGAAATATAACCGTATTTTTCAAATATTTTAATGGTAGTATGATGATAATGTAAATAACGCGATATATTAGGACGAGGGCCAATGCGATTAATTTTAAATTTATCAGGTAAAATATGATTAATTATTTTAATATTTTCTAAAAATAAAGTGGTTATATTTTTAATTGTTTCATCATTAATTTTATTATTTGTTATTAAATAATGTTGATAACTTAATATTGGTATATCTGGGCGATTTCTAGAATAATAGTAATTACCAAATTTTTTTGGCAAATAATTTGATGAAATTTTGTTTAAATCATAAGTATCTACGTCGAAAAAGCTATTTTTATTTAGAAAAATATTTTGTAATTTAGGTTTTAATTGAAATGGAATAATAATAATTTCTTTTTCGTAATCATAATTAAAAAGTTCATTTAAACGTGTACTAGGTAAACTTAAACCATAAATAGCAACTTCAACTTCATCATTTTTTAACCCATCTTGTAACTCTTCTTCCGTGTCATAAACTTTAATAATCATATCTCCTTTATTATAATTTAAATCATTCAATAATTTATCAATATAATAATAGATACTATTTGTTTTATACATAATACCAATTTTTGTCTGATATGGTAATGTATCTAAACTATAAATTTTATATTTTAACTTAGTTAAAGGTAATAAATATGATTTATATATGTTTGAAATAACAAACATATTATTTAATTTATTGCGATTTTTATAATTATAATAACTAATTACCAATAAATTAGTAAAAGTTAAATTTATTTTATTTTCATATAATAAGTTCAATGCTTTTATACGGTCATTAATTTCTACTGAAACAATTTTGTATGTTAATGTTTTATTAATAATAATTCTAGAAATAATATTATTAAATTCAAATGAATAGTTATTCGATCCAATAATAATATCATTAAAATCAATTTTTTTTTTAAAATAACTTTTATTATAATTATGATTTTTATAAAAATTACTCAATAAATTAGAATCTACATTATAAAAGGGTAAATAATACGTTAAAAAGTGCTCTTTTTTATTTGAAACAACTTGATTTAAAGTATAAAATAAAACATACATAATTAGAAATAAAATAAATATTGGTAAAAATGAATAGGTCATCTATATATTATTTCTATAAAATATAAGGAAATAAAAAATTAAAAATATATCTAAATAATTAATATATAATGATATTTGATTTAAAATACGTTATTTTTATTTACATCATATTTATTATTCTATTATATTTATACAAACCAAGTATTCTCACATTAGGTGATAATAAAAATAAAAAATTAATTTATTTGGTATTTCTAATTATTATTTTAGCTATTATTTCTTATTACATTAAAGTAGTTATGGAATATTTTTTTTAAAAATATCAAATATACTAAATAATGAAAAAAAATATTTCATTAGTTATTCAAAGGAAAAATGAAAAAAAAAATATTTCTATTTTTTCTTATCCCATTGTGAAAAATTTCGTAAATGATCATTTTTTAAGAAATAAAAAAGATAAACCTTTTACAATCCCCCAACGTTCTTTTTTTACTGTAATAAATCAATTTACACAATTTGTAATTTCTAAAATCAAATTAATTACTCTATTTTTATTGGTATTTATTTCTATGATTAAATTGACTTAAAGTAAATTGTTTATATAAAAAGTATAAATTAAAATGAGTAGTTTAGAAAATAGTTCCCTAGAAGCCTCTGAAATAGCTAACTTAGCAATTTCTAATGATAATGAAGAACAATCTGAAATAAGTGTCGAAGAAGAACAATCAGGTGGCGATGAAGATAATGACGAAGAAGAATCTAATGTTGATGATGATGAGAATGATGAAGAATCTGATGATGAAGAAGATAACCAAAGTGCAGGTAGTAGTAATGTAGCTATTGATCTTTCCGAAAACGAATTCTATAAAGGTATGTGTACACTTTTGGAAGATCAAGAAGGAAATAATATTCTAGAATATATTAGTTTGCTTCATTCTGAATTAATTGGACACAATAAAACGATGAAAGCTATAAAAAAGGATCTTTCTACTATTGCTGAATGTGCTAAAGTTATGACCCAGCAAATGAGTAAAGGTAAGAAGTAATTTACTTTTTACTAAAATAGTTATGAAAAAAACAAAAAGTGAATATATTTTAATTTAAAATATTTCTCTATTATTTATTATAATATGAATTATTACAATAAATATACCTTGATAGAATCATCAAAATCCTCTTTTTCCATTTTTTCAGGAAAATTAGAAAAAAAAGACGATATTTTTTATGTGAACGATGTGGAAGTAGGAAATAATCGAGGTATTATTCATGATATTGTCCATGTTAATAAAGAAACAAATGAAGTAATTAATATTCAAGAACGAAATAAAAAAAGTATTCCCGGAATATTACAACTTCAATCGAAAATGAAATATGGAGTTAAAAATAATAAATCTATTTATTTATTTAAACCATGTAATAAACAATACCCATATTTTTATGTTTGTTCTTCTTCAAAAGCACAAAAACAAGTTTATGCATTAATTGAATTTAAATCATGGGAAACTAATGAAAAACAACCTTTTGGTACAATTATAGAAATACTAGGACCCATTGGACAAAAAGAAAATGATCTAAAAGCGCTACTCTATTATTATGATTTATTTCATAAGCAACAAAAGGCTAATCCACTAGAACTTCAAACACATCAGCAAATGATAGAAAATATTTCCTTAAAAGATATTGAATATTCTATTTTTTGTATCGATCCTATTGGATCTATGGATCTAGATGATGGATTTCACTACCAGTCTCATGAAGACTACGAAGAAATTGGAATTCATATTGCATATCCCTATAAATTTTTATCATCATCTTCTTTAATCACTGAATTATTTCAACGCGTATGTACATTGTATGTTTTTCCAAATATTGATTTAATTTCTTCTAAATATGCAACTAATTTATGTTCTTTCTTGAAAAATCAAAATCGATATGCACTTAGTCTCATTCTAAAAATAAAAGACAATCAACTAATTGATTATCGTGTAAAAGAAACAATTGTTCATGTTCAACATAATTATCATTATGATCAATTTGATGAATTAATCTCTAATTATCAACAAAATTACAAAAAAGATAAACATGAACAAGCCTATTTATCTTTTTTAAGAACAACAAAAGCATTTTTTAAATTAGAAAAAATTGACTCTCATAGTTTAGTGGAAAATTGGATGATTTTTATGAATAAAACAATGGCTTCGTTATTAATTAAAAATCCTATTTTAAATAATGTAATTGTGCGAGTTCATCAATCAAAATATGATTATGAAAAACAAATAGAACAAAAGCAAGTAAATCAAAATAAAGAAGAAGATAAACAAGAAAATAAAGAAGAAAATAAAGAAAATAAAGAAGAAAATAAAGAAGAAAATAAAGAAGAAAATGAACATTTTTTGGATTATTTACGTTACTTAGATGAACAAAGTGCCTCTTATGAAATTTATGATGTATCTAAAGAGCAAGGTCATTCTAAAATGGATAATTGTTTATATACCCATTTCACATCTCCTATGCGAAGATGTGTAGATTTTTTCAATCAAGCGTTATTTATAAATCATAAAAACTTATATGACCCAACTGAATTACAAAAACACATTGATTTTATAAATATGTATGAAAAAAGATTAAAAAAGTTTTATCGAAAACAAAGACGCTTAGAATTTATATATTCCCATCAAGAAAAAAATCAAACACTATATACTAGTGGATATATTTCTAAAATTGGAGATAATTATATACGAGTCTATATTCCGCAATTTCAATTGGATGAAAAAGTACTTTTATTTCATCATAAATTAAAGAACATAATATCTATAGAAAAAAATGAAACATCCATCAGTTATATTTATGAACAAAACAAATACTATTATCAACTTTATCAAAAAATTAACATAGAATTATTTATTTTATCACAAGAAGAAAATTTAATGGAAAAAATCAAAATAATGATTGTGTAAAAATATCAAAAAATTTTTCATACTGTAGAAGTATATGGGAAATCAAGAATCTATCCCGGTAAATCCAAATGGTCAGCTTAAGAAAAAGAAGAATCCATCTTCGGAAAACCAAGTAAGATCAAATACTAAGAAAAAAAATTCTCAAAAAAAATCAACTAGTGTATCCAATACTCATTTTCCTATTTCACCACAATATTATCAAGAAAATACTTCTTATAATCAACAACTTTCTCCAAATCGCCAAATAATTAATGGGCAAAAATATGTTCAAACAAACAATAATTTTGATCATCAAAGAAATAATATTGTACATATTCCGAATCAACAAACATATCAAGATTTTTCAAATTATAATTACGAATTAAAAGAAAAAAATACACAAATGAACAATGAATTAGTAAATCGACGATTATTACAAGTTCAAGAATCTCCATCTAAAAATCCAGATCAATTTATAAATTATCCTTCATCTTCAAATGATCAAGTAAGTGCTCCTAAGCCAAGCTTTGATAATATTAAATTTGATCCACATAATTTTAACGATAATGTTAATCATTATAAAGAAAGTTTACAACAAGAAAAGAATGAATTCAATGAACAACAAAAGCGAGAAAAAGAAAATTTTGAAGAACAATATAGCAAAAAATCAGAATATTTAAATGAAAAAATACGTATGTTTGAAGAAGATTATAATCCTTGGGAAATTTTAGGAATGGAACACGATAATGACTATGATATTCAAAATATTAAACGTGCATATAAAAAAAGAGCATTGAAATATCATCCTGATAAAAATGTAGGAAATAAAGATACATCTGATCTTTTTAATTTAATTACAAATGCTTATATTTATTTATTAAAAAAAGCTGAAGAAGTAAATGAACATGAAATTAAATTAAATCGTCAAGTATCTAAGCAAGATTATGAAGACAATATTAATGAAAATGTCGTCAATATTCATTTAGATAAAGATAATTTTAATTTAAATAATTTTAATAAAATTTTTGAACAATATAAAATAAGTGATGAAAATGATACAGGATATGGCAATTTAATGAAAGATAATGATAATTCTTCCGAACAAAAAAAATTTAATTCTAAAGTAAGTCAAGATGTATTTAATGCTCATTTCAATGAATTGAAAAAAAATAAACATCAGGATCAGTTAATCGAATTTCAAGAGCCCAGCGCACTACATTCTTCCAGTGGTCTTTCCACAGAATTACTAGGTTCATCAAGTTCTGATGGGTTTGGATTTGCGAATAGTAACAATTTATCTTATACGGATATTAAATCTGCTCATTTTGATGAAAATTTATTAATTGATCCAAATAGTGTAAATTATAAAACCTATAATTCCGTGGAACAATTAGAAAGTGATCGATCTACTGTTTCTTTTAAAGCAAATAAAAAAGAAAAAGAAATATATAAAAAAATTGAATTTGAGGAAAATGAACGTGAAAAAATGCGACAATTACGTGTAAAAGAAAAAGATGGATTAATAAAAAATCAATTTAAAAAAATGAACCATAAATTAATTGTTCATAAAAAATAGGTATTTTTAGGTATATTTACTTTATCTTAGTAAATAACTAAGATTTAGGCGTGTAAATTTAAATAAATTTTTTTAAAAAATAGAAAACTATATTTTATTCTAATAGTATAAAATATATTCCATTTAACTTATCATGACACATACAAAATATAATAATCATTCAAATAATCTAATAAATAATAAATTATATAAGCATTATTCAAGTAATAGAGAAAATAATATTTTAAATAATAAAATTGATTTTAACTATGGATTATGTAGTTTTACTGAACGAAGTGAATTATTAAATGGAAAACAATTTGTAGTTGAAGATCTTGAAAAAATAGTATTAAATTGTGATATTGCTTTAGGAAATATTCTTACTACACAAAAAAAACTAACTTCTGATTTTTGTGCAAAATATTTTTTAGAGCCTAACAATAAATATGCAACTAATAAAAAAGATAATAAAATAGAATTCCATGAAATATTAAGATATCAAAAACATTTACAATTTATAGATTTAAATAAATCTTATCGTAAATTTTATCAAGATGATATTCCCTATAATTATTGATTAAGTTTTATAATTTAATAAATAGAATAAAATACATAGAAAGTATATAGAAGTATATAAATAATAATGAAAAGAAAATAAAAATAATTATAAAAAAATTGAATATTCCTTTTTACTTAAATATATATTCTTTTTAATAATATATTATGCATTTTCTATTTTATATTGGATTTTTTTATTTTATATTCCATAATTATACCTCAAAAATATGTCAATTTTTACTTCATTTTTTAGGATTTCAA
>Ga0181555_1002310_pt1 | contig 16068 bp, 17 predicted proteins | sample 011ome_15_FD_145601 | JGI IMG/M metagenome (GOLD analysis project Ga0181555, IMG submission 145601) | Coastal salt marsh microbial communities from the Groves Creek Marsh, Skidaway Island, Georgia - 011504AT metaG (spades assembly) | ecosystem: Environmental > Aquatic > Marine > Intertidal zone...
TATAAAGATTTAACTTTATTTTTAAAAGAATCTAAATCTATTTTTAAATATGTTGATTTAGCATTAGAAAATAAAATTTTCACCATTTAATTATTAATTTTAACGCATGTCTAGAGATTTAAGTAATTATAGAGATAAATATCTCAAAGGAGAGCTTATTGAAAAGAACCTACCAAAAGATCCATTTGATTTGTTCAATAACTGGTTTGAAGATTTAGAAAAATATGGTAACGAAAGAGAAAATAATGCAATGTCTTTGTCAACTGTTAATGAAAAAAATGTACCAACTACAAGGGTTGTTCTTTTAAAACAATTTTCTAAAAAAGGTTTTATTTTTTACACTAATTATAACAGTAGAAAAGGTAACCACATAAAAAACAATCCAAATGTTTGTGTTTCATTTTATTGGCCATCAATGGAGAGACAAGTTATAATCAATGGAAAGGTTATCGAAATTAGTAAGATTGAATCTGATAAGTATTTTAATTCTAGACCAAGATCTAGTCAATTAGGGGCAATTATTTCAAATCAAAGTGAAATTATACCTTCAAGAAAATATTTGGAAGATAAGTTAAGTAAAATCGACTCAAATAATAACGATTTAACCAGACCTAGTAACTGGGGTGGCTATATTATAAAACCAGAATTGTTTGAATTTTGGCAAGGAAGAGATAGTCGCTTACACGATAGAATAATTTTTTCAAAATCGAAAACTAAGTGGACTCATAAAAGATTGTCCCCTTGAAAAGATTAATCTTAATTAGACATGCAAAATCTTCTTGGAAGTACAATGTTAGTGATATAGACCGCCCTCTTTCCAATAGAGGATACAATGACATTTTTATTATGTCAGAGATTTTAAGAAACCTAAAAATTAAATTTGATGTTTGTTTTTCTAGTCCAGCAAAAAGAGCTTCAGATACAGGAAATAGTTTTTTAAAAAATTTAGATTTAAATGAAGAGTTAAAGTTAAACACAAAGTCAGTTCTTTATGATTTTGAAGGAACTGATACTAAAAATTTCATAAAAAAAATTAATGATGACTTTAATTCAGTACTTATTTTTTCTCATAATGATACATGTACAAATTTATTAAACCATTTTTCAAACTATTCAAATGTTCATGTTCCAACATGTGGAATAATAATTTTTGAATTTGATGTATCTTTATGGAAAGAAATAGAAAGAGGAGAATGTAAATATTATTTTCCAAAGAATTTTAAATGAAATCTCAAAAAAATCTTTTCATTAACAGAGAATTAAGTTGGCTTGAGTTCAATGAAAGAGTCTTATCTGAAGCTAATGACCCAACAGTTCCTTTAATTGAAAGAATAAGATTTTTAGGTATTTTTTCAAATAATTTGGATGAGTTTTTTAGAGTTAGATACGCAACTGTAAAAAGAATTGCTGTTAGTTCAAATTCCGGCAAAAGACTTTTTAAAGACAGAACAGCAAAAGAATTGCTTAATGAAATTACATTAAAGTCTAAAACCCTTCAGGATAAAAGTTTTAAAATTCTTGATTCTATTATAAAGCTTTTAGAGAAAGAAAACATATTTTTTATAGATGAAAATTCTGTAGAATCAAACCACAAGACTTTTATAAGTGATTATTTTTTTGAATATATAAGTCCATCGATTGATGTTATTATTTTAAATTCAAAAAAAAAGTTTCCAAAGTTTAAAGACAATTTATCTTTTTTAATTGTTAGAATGGGATTAGAAAACAATGAAATTCAAAATGCCATTATAAGAATTCCAAAGACATTAAATAGATTTGTGCAATTACCCTCAAAAAAATCTATAAATCAAATAATTATTATTGATGATATAATTAGACTTCATTTAAAAGATATTTTCAAAATTTTTAATCCAATCACAATTGAAGCCAATATGGTTAAGACTAGTCGTGATGCTGAACTAGATTTTGATGACGATATCTCAAAAAGTTTTTTAGATAAGATAGCTCAAAGCGTTAAAGAAAGATCATCCGCAGATCCTGTCAGGTTTGTTTATGACCAAAATATAAATAAGGATACTTTGAGTTTTTTAACCAAGAAAATGGGTATCAATACTGAAACAGATAGTGTTATTGCTAGTAGGAAGTATCACAACAGAAGAGATTATATGTCATTTCCAAATATTAATTCAAATCTTACCTACAAATCAATTAGCCCGGTTAATATTCCAGATTTTAGCCATAGTGATAATACTTTTGAAAAATTAAAAAATAGAGATTACCTTATTCACACTCCCTATAATAAATTCTCTTACATAATTAGTTTATTGATGAAATCATCAATAGATCCAAAAGTTAAAAGTATTTCTATAACTATTTATAGATTATCTAAACTTTCAAAAATTGCTAGTGCGCTCATAAACGCAGCTAGAAATGGTAAAAATGTGAAAGTTCAAATTGAACTTCAAGCTAGATTTGATGAGTCAGCCAATATTAAATATGCTAAGGAAATGCAGTCAAATGGAGTTAAGTTAATTTATGGATCTCCAAATTTAAAAGTTCATAGTAAAATATGTCTTATTGAAAGACTTGAGAACGGCATAATAAAAAAATATGGATTTATTAGTACAGGAAACTTTAATGAATCAACAGCAAAAATTTATACTGATTTAACTTTATTTACCTCAAATGAAAAGATCTTGAGTGAAGTTTCGGATGTTTTTAAATTTTTTACTGCTAACTATAAAAGGTATAATTTTAAAAATCTAATTGTCTCTCCTATAAACACAGAATCCAGATTAAAAAAACTAATTCAAAATGAGATAACAAATGCTAAAAAAGGTAACTCTGCATGGATTAAAGTGAAAATTAACAATCTGACAAGTCAAAGTATTATAAAATCATTGTATGAAGCTAGTAGAAATGGTGTTAAAATTCAAATGATAATAAGAGGAATTTGTTGTCTAATTCCTGGAGTTAAAAAAATGAGTGAAAATATCGAAGTAATTAGTATTGTCGATAGGTTTTTAGAGCATACTAGATTTATGATTTTTAATAACAACAACAATAATAAAGTTTTTATTTCTTCTGCTGATTGGATGACTAGAAATTTAGATAATAGGGTTGAGGTTACCTGTCCAATATTGCAAGATGATTTAAAAGATGAAATAAATCATATTTTTGAAATCTACTGGAATGACAATGTAAAATCAAGAGTTGTAAATTCTAAAAACAAACATAGAAAAACTAAATCTAAAACAAAACATAGGTCACAACAGATGATGTATGAATACTATCTAAATAAAATTGAAAAAAATTAAAAAATTTGCTACCATTGATATTGGTTCAAACGCTATTAGATTATTAATTTCTAATATATATACAAAAGATTCTAAGATTTTTGCGACTAAAAATTCTTTAGTAAGAGTTCCAGTTAGGTTAGGTCAAGATGCTTTTAAAAAAGGAAAAATTTCAAAAATTAATATTACAAGATTAATTGATTCAATGAAATCGTTTCAACTAATCATGAAAGTTCACAACGTTGAGAAATATTTGGCCTATGCAACATCTGCATTGAGAAGCTCATCGAATGGTGAACTTATTGTAAATGAAATATTAAATAAAACAGGTTTAAGGGTTGAAATTATTAGTGGATCAAAAGAAGCTAAAATAATTACAAATAATAATAAATCTTTCTCTGGTGAAAAAACATTTTGTTTTTTAGATGTGGGTGGTGGAAGTACAGAGCTGACACTATTTAAAAATAATAAAATCATTAACTCTAAGTCATTTAAAATTGGAGGAGTGAGGTTGATTAATAATTTAGTCAAAAGTTCTACATGGGAAAAACTGGAATTATGGATATCCGAGAATTTATGTAACCAAAAAGACATTAGACTTGTTGGCCTTGGCGGAAATATCAATAAAATCTTTAAAATTTCTGGTAATAATATTGGAGTTCCTCTCAAAAAAGATTTATTGGATACTTCATTAGATAATTTAGAAAAGATGTCTGATTTTGATAAAACAATAAAACTAAAATTAAACCCAGATAGAATTGATGTTATAGTACCTGCAGGGAAAATTTATCAATTTGTGATGGATAAATTAAATTCTAAAGAAATTTTGGTACCTAAAATAGGTTTAGCTGATGCAATGGTGCATGAATTAATAAAATAATTATAAGTTAAGCTTAAACTCTTTTCTTAAGGTTTCAATGTTAGGGTTTAACTTTTTTAATTTATCATATTTTTCTGTTGGTGTGTAAATGAATTTTTTTTCTTTTAATTTGTTTACTTTGACTTCAATTGAAATATTATCATTTTTTAAATCTTTCTTTAAAAAATCTATTAATTCATTTTTGTTTTTATTTAACTCAAGCTTACTAGTGTTATTTGTAAGAGTATATTCGATTTTATCATTTTCTTTAAGTTCAGGGTTGCTTATTGAAAGAATACTTTCTAAATTTTTTCTACCTGAGTTACTAATTTTTGTTTGAAATTTTTTCCAAGATTGTTCAAGTGATTTTTGATCAAATTTTGAATTATATGTTTTGCTACTTTCTTCTTGATTTATTTTCTCTAAAGCTAGATTTTTAATAACTTTTTTTGCTTTGAGCGAGGATAATGAAAGTCCAGAAATTTCTTTTTTTGAAATTATACTTTTCTTAACTAAAGATTTTTTCTCAATTTTAATCGAACTGGAATTATTATTCTTGTCATCTGTTTTTTCAGGTTTTGATCCTAGATTTGATAATTCAGATTTACTTAAGATTTTAACTTTTTTTTTTAGTTCAATATTATTTATCGAACACAATTTCATAAGGCAAATTTCTGTAAGTAGCCGTTGATTTTTACTGTTTTTATATTTGTAGCTGCACTCTTCACTCAAATTTATTGCAGACAATAAAAAATTATCTTCAATTTTATTAGACTGTTCTATGTATAGATTCTTTAGGTTAATGTTTTGTTCCAATAATTTTTGACTTTCAGAGGATTTAGATATTAGTAAGTCTCTAAAGTGTATGCATAGACCATCAATAAAATGTTGACCATTGAAACCTTTATTTATAATATCGTTAAAAAGTAAAAGACAACTAGTTATATCATTTTTTAAAATTAAATCTGTAGCCTTGAAATAAGTGTCATGATCTAAAATGTTTAAATTCTTATAGGCTAATTCCTTTGTAATGTTGCCATCAGTAAAGTTAACTAGTCTATCAAATATCGATAATGCATCTCTTAAAGCACCATCGCATTTATTGGCTATCAAAAAAAGTGAATCTTCATCATAGGAAATATTTTCTTTTTTGGCTATTGATTCTAAATGATTTTTAATATCAATTATTTTTATTTTTTTAAAATCATAAATTTGACAACGTGATAAGATAGTTGGGATAACCTTATGTTTTTCAGTGGTTGCAAGAATAAAAATTGCATATTTTGGAGGTTCTTCTAGTGTCTTTAAAAATGCATTAAAAGCTTGTCCTGAAAGCATATGAACCTCATCGATTATATATACTTTATAATTTCCAGTTTGAGGAGGAATTCTTACTTGATCAATTAAATTTCTAATGTCATCAACACCATTATTTGATGCTGCATCTAACTCAAAAATATTATAGGAATAGTCAATTGTTTGATCAGCACCATTTATTTGTTTTGCCAGTATTCTTGCACAAGTTGTTTTTCCTACTCCTCTAGGTCCGCAGAACAACATCGCTTGAGGAAGCTGATTGTTTTGAATAGCATTCTCTAAAGTTTTAGTGATTGAACTTTGGCCTACAACCTTTTCAAAACTACTTGGTCTATATTTTAAAGCAGATACTGTAAAATTTTCCATTGCTACAAATATAAAAATACACTATAGATTTGGTATAATTTAAATATTTAATAATATTTTTTTATCAACATATTTTTAATTTATTTTTGCAGGAGCAGGCCTTCTTATCGCTTTTATTTTAAAAGAGGAAAGTCCGGACACCAAAGAGCATTATAGCGGGTAACACCCGTCACTATTTAAATAGAGGACAAGTGCAACAGAAAGAATGTACAGTTAGGCTGTAGTGAAATCATGTAAACTCTATAAGGTGAAACGTCACGTAAACCAACGCTTGAGAGCTGCTCGTTCAATGTTGGAGGGTGGGCGGTTTGAGCAAAATAGTAATATTTTGTCTAGATAAATGATAAGACACGACAGAATCCGGCTTACGGCCTGCTTTTTATTTTAAAAAAAATAGACTGTTTGGCCCTTCGTTAAAAATCAAATCCATTATACTTAAATTATTTATAAATCCATTTTTTTCAGAAAAAACTTGAATGTATTTTTTTAGATTTATTTTTCTTTCAAGTTTATGGTTAATTAAGTGTCTTAAATCAATATCATCTACATATTTTTCATTGAACTTGGAAGAAATTTCAAAATGGATTTTAATATCTAACCAACTACATACTATTTCAAAAGTTTTGAAGTTTAACTGCAATAGATTATCAAACTTGTTATTAAACAAAACTTCAAGAGAATCTCTGTAGTATTCAAAATAGGGGGAGGAACTGTAAGCTGTTTTAATAGATTTCCAATGGTTGTCTTGCCATTTAATTGAATTGTCTATAATGGAATCTTTTAAAGAGAATTTATTAATTGAATGTTTAATTGGAACTGTTAGTTTAAGAACTCCGTTGGCTGAATGAATAAAGGTTCTGTTTCTATAAGATTGCTTTTCATAATTTTGATGAATATCCCAAAAAATTTTAGAATTATAAATTTCCATCCAGTGCGAAATAGGACCAAAATAGGGTGGGATGAGAATTTTTTTTTGAAGCTCCAAAGCTTAAACTTTTTTCTTCTTTCTTTTTTTAATTTCAGCAAAAATCAAATAAATTACTAATGCAATTAAAAAATGCCATCTGTAAGATTTTGGCTCACCATCTAAATTAACTGTTGTAAATACACGATTCCATCTAATTTTCCAGTTTTTGAAACCATCGTTAATCCCATCAATACTGAACCAAATAAAAACTGGCTTACCAACAATATGATCTTCTGGAACAAATCCCCAGCTTCTACTGTCCTCAGATTTATATCTATTATCTCCCATCATCCAATAATAATCTTGTTTAAAAGTATACTCAGATTTTATTTCACCATTAATTATGATATTATCATTAGAGTCAATTGACAAACTATTTTTTTCATAATCTCGAATAGCTTTTTTATAAACAGAAAGATTGGATTTGTTTAATTTGATAGTTTGATTTTTTGAGGGTATTATAATTGGACCAAAATTATCTTCGTTCCAATTGAATTTTATATCATTAGGAAAGAACGCTGTATTGTATGACTTTGTTGTCTTATAATTCCTTTTTATGCTGTCTACAATATTAGATGTTCTAATTGTTTCTGCTTCTTTTTCAGTTAAAAACAAATTGACCTTTTTGTCAGTAATTTCAACCATTGAAATTCTTAATTTTAATCTAGTTTCATATGGAATTCCTGAAGATTTAGTTAATACAACAAAATTATCAGGATTATTATCGATTAAAGAAATTAAATACGGTCTTATGCCTTCAAATTTTGACTGAGTTATGTCCTCAATCTTAAATTTTCTTTGAACATCCTTAATGCCAATTTCTAATAATTTTGATGAGGAAACTCCTTTGTTATTGTAAACTGTGTAATTAAAAATTGGTTTTGCTCTAAATGGCATTTTACTTTTTTCGCCATTAATGTAAATCTTACCATTAATTATTTCAAGAGTATCAGATGGAATTCCAACACATCTTTTTACATAGTTTGATTTTTTATCAATTGGTTTTTTTACCCCTTTCTCTTTAACAAAAAATTTTCTCACAGTATCTGCAGGCCAATTAAATGTTACAATTTCATTTCGCTTGATATTTTGAAATCCTGGTAGTCTAAAATATGGTATTTGAGGTTTGTTTAAATAGGATCTTATACCAGTTCCTACTATTGTGTCATGAACCATAGGGAAAGAAACCGCTGTTTGAGGAGCTCTTGCTCCATAATGGAATTTACTTACAAATAAAAAATCTCCAATAAGTAAGGATTTTTCTAGAGAACCTGTAGGAATAATATAAGGTTGAATAAAATATGTATGAACAAAAGTGGCTAATACAACTGCGAATATTATAGAACTGATCCATTCACCAAAAGCTGTTTTAGGATTTAAACTTCTATCCTTTAGATAATTTATTTCAGAAGAATAATTTATTGAATACAGAAATAGTCCAAATGTAAATATTGTCAATAAGGTATCAGTGATGGAGTTTTTTCCAAAACTTCGAGCAGTTTCTACCCAAACAACAGGAAAGATAAGCAGGTTTATAATGGGAATAAATAATAAAATTACCCACCACCCGGGTCTTCTTATTATTTGCATAAGTATAATTGCATTATATATTGGAAAAAATGCCAAACTAGGATTATAACCAGCAGATTTATAAAGTTTCCATGTTCCTACTCCATGAACAAATTGAATAATTATAAAAAATATTAACCACTCAAAAATTGTCATAATTAAAAATTAAGGTTTGGGTCTTTAATTACATCTGACATGTTGAAAACACCTTTTTTGTCAATAATCCATTCAGCTGCTACAACTGCTCCAAGAGCAAAACCTTTTCTGTTGTGAGCGCTATGCTTTATTTCGATTGAATCAATTTCTGAGCTGTAAGTAACCGAATGAGTTCCAGGCACATTAGCTTTTCTTAACGATTCTATTTCAATTTCTGAAGTATTATTTTTTTCAAAAGTCCAACTTAGGTATTTTGAATTGTTGATTATGTCTTCCGCAATGGTTATGGCAGTTCCACTAGGTTTGTCTAATTTCTCAGTATGATGTGTTTCACTAATTTTTAATTCATAATCTTTATGACTGGAAATTAGTTTTGCTAATTTTTTATTTAAATCGAAAAATAAATTAACACCTAGGCTGTAGTTTGAGGAATACAAAAAAGAGGTGTTGGTTTTTTTTGAAAATTCTACAATTTTTTCATAATCATCAAGCCAACCTGTAGTGCCACAAATTATTGGGACTGATGAATTCAATGCAAGTTTTATATTATCTACAGCTGAATCTGGAGTGCTAAAATTAATAGCCACATCTACATTATCAATTGAGGTTACAGTGTCATTTTTATCTTTAATTATTGATATGGAATGTCCTCTTTCAATAGAAATTTTTTCAATTTCTTTACCCATTTTACCGTAACCTAATAAAGCTATTCTCATTTTTAAAAATTCAAATTTAATGATATTCCAATTGATTGTTCATAAAATTCAATATCATTATTGATATAGGGTTTGATTGTTAGAGATTCATTTACGTTATATTGTTTTAAATGGGCATCTATATTAGCATCTAAAATATTTAAAATGTAAAATCCAACAATAAAAACCATTGATAAATCTCTATTTTTTTTATGAAATTCAGCCCCATCTAAAAGTCTATCGTCATCAAGAATTAAATTTTGATATGGATCGTTTTTATAGCCAGCTTTTCTACTTTTGTAAGCATTTCTATAATCCCAATATTTTTTTTGATTAAAATCGTAAGAATATACAGAGGTGCCAATTGCAGCGTATACAATAGGTATTTTCCAATATTTTTTATTAAAACCTTGACCTAAACCAGGAAGAACAGCGGAGTAAAATGCAGCTTTTGAGGGTGCTGTTGGATCTAACTTGTCAAAATCAATTTCTTGATCTTGAGCATAACTTTTTAATGAAATAACAAGAGCAATTATTGATATAATAAAATTAATTTTCACCAGAAATAATCTTTATGATTCTTTTATATTCATCAATATCATTAAATGGAATTGAAACTGTCCCCTTGTTATTGGATTTTAACGATATTTTAACTTCAGTTTTTAATTTTTTATTTAAAAAACTCAAGTCCTTTTGAAAATTTGAGGGAAGATTTTGTTTTTTTAAAGGATATTTTTTTTGTTGATTGTTTGAAATTAAATTTTCAGTTTGTCTTACTGATAGAGTATCTGAAACAATTGTTTTATATATTTTTAATTGATTTTCAATATTTTCCACTGAAGCAAGAGCTCTTCCATGCCCCATTGAAATAAAACCATCTCTTATTCCAGTTTGTATAATAGGATCTAATTTTAATAATCTCAAATAATTTGAAACGGTTGATCTTTTCTTTCCTACTCTTTTGCTTAAATCCTCTTGTGAAAGCATAACCTCTTCGATTAATCTTTGATAACACAAAGCTATTTCGATAGGATCTAAGTTTTTTCTCTGAATATTTTCAACCAGTGCCATTTCAAGCGATTGTTGATCGTTGGCAATTCTTACATAGGCAGGAATAGTTTTTAACTTTAATGATGATATAGCTCTAAATCTTCTTTCTCCAGAAATTATTTCATATGATTTAAATCCTGTTTTTCTAACAGTTATTGGCTGTATTATTCCTAGTTCATTAATTGAGTTTGATAGTTCAATTATTTTTTCTTCTTCAAAATTTGTTCTAGGCTGAAATGGATTTACCTTAATTTGATTTATTGGCAGATCTATAATATTTCCAATTAATTTGTCAGCATTTGTATCATTAATAGAATTAATGTCTTTGGCTGGATCGTTTAATAGAGCTGAAAGACCTCTTCCTAAAGATTGTTTTTTATATGCTTTTGCCATTTATTTATTTTTATTAATAAGCTCATGAGCTAGTTTAATATAATTTTTTGCTCCTCTACTAGTGGAGTCGTAATCAATAATGTTTTTACCGTGGCTTGGAGCCTCTCCTAGTGTAACATTCCTTTGTATTATAGTCTTAAAGACCATATTATGAAAATGTTTTCTAACTTCTTCAACAACTTGATTAGAGAGTCTAAGTCTTGAGTCATACATTGTTAGAAGAAGTCCTTCGATGTTTAAGTTTGGATTATGAATTTTTTGTATGCTTTTAATGGTATTCAATAATTTACCAAGACCCTCTAAGGCAAAATATTCACATTGAATAGGTATTATTACTGAGTCAGATGCAGTTAGGGCATTCAATGTAATTAATCCAAGAGAAGGAGCGCAATCAATTACTATAAAATCATAATTATTTTTAATAGCATTTAATGCTTCTTTAAGCATAAATTCTCTATTGTTATGATTTACAAGCTCAATTTCAATAGCGACCAAATCAATATTAGAGGGGATAATATCTAAGTTTGGGGTAGAGGTAGGTACAATAATTTTGTCAACTTTTTGTGTGTGTTCTAATAAATGATAAGAAGAGAATTCAACTTTATTAGTATCTATTCCAATTCCAGATGTAGCATTAGCTTGAGGATCCAAATCAACTAATAGAACTTTTTTTTCTAATATGCCTAGAGATGCAGAAAGATTCAGAGCTGTAGTAGTTTTCCCTACACCACCTTTTTGATTTGAAACTGCAATTACTTTACTCATCAAATAAAATTTATTTTAAAAATACAATTTTTTAATGTCAGAAAACGGAAGAGAATTCGGATTTTGTTAACTAGTTTTTAATACTGTCTTTGTATTCTAAAATAAATATTTCTTCACCATCTTTTTTCATAAAAAATTTTTCTCTTGCAAAAGCTTCATATTTATCTAAATCTTTTAAATCATCAATAAATTTTTGATCTTTAATAATCTCTTGCTGTAAATTTTCTTTTTTAATTTTCAGTTCCTCAATCTCAGAATTTAATTTACTATGAAAAAGATAAGAGTTGGTGTCTATAAATAACATCCAAATAATAAAAATAAAACTCACAATTATGTAAAAATTAGTAAATGTTTTTACGTATTTATTAGATCTGATTTTTTTAATAAATGAATTAAAGGATTTCATCAATTTTTTCTATAATTTTTTTAAAGTTTATACTATTTGCATTCATGATTAAATCAGAGTGTTTTTTTGATGGTTCTATAAATTTTTCATACATAGGTTCAACCATATCAAAATAACGTTTTTTTATTTCTTCAATAGATCTGTTTCTTTCTTTAGTATCTCTTTTAGTTCGTCTTTTAAGCCTTGTTTTTGAATCAAGATCTAAAAAAAACTTATAATCAAATAATTTAATCAAATCATCGTTGCAATAAACATGAATTCCTTCAACAATAATAATTTTTTTTGGTAATACTATTTTTGTTTTTTTTAGTCTTTTATGAGTTTTGTATGAGTATATAGGTTCTTTAATTTTTTGATTGTTTTTTAGTTTTTTTAAATTTTTTACAAGAAGTTCAAAGTCAATTGAATCTGGATGATCAAAATTAATCTTCGAACGTTCTTTAAAATTTAATGAAGAATGATCTTTGTAATAAGAATCTGAAACAATACAAACCACACCGATTTTTGAGAAATATGACTTAATCTGTTTTGCAAGAGTGCTTTTTCCCGAAGCTGTTCCACCACAAATACCAATTAAAGGCATATTATTTTTTTAAACTTTTAACGTATTTTTCGTCAATTATTTTATCGTATTTATTTCCCCAAGTATTTAAAGTGTAATTCATTATATCAGCAATTTCATCATCATAGAGACCCATTTTTTCCATTCTAGAATTGTATTTTACTCCATTAACAATTATTTCTCCATCAATTCCTCCAAATTTTAAAGCTTTAATACTTTCTTCCATATGATTAAATAAAAAATCAGATTTTGCAATTGGGGGAATGATTCCTTTTTGACCTTTACCATCAGGCATATGACACCTAACACAAAAGTCTTCGTATAATAATCTACCTCTTTCAATTGATTCAGTTATTTTAATATCTTGAGATAAGATAATAAATGGCAACAACAGAAATACAAAATTTAAAATTTTCATTTTTTTGGTAATATTTTGTAGACACCTTTGTTTTCAATAGAAACATAAACATATCCATCAGGACCTTGAACAATATCCCTTGGTCTTCCAAGACCTTCAGCAATTTTTGACCTCGATACTACTTTATTGTTTTTAATACCAATTCTTTCAATGTATTTAAAAACTAAAGCCCCTGCAAGTAAGCTTCCTTTCCAATCAGGGTACATTTCACTAGAAATGTATTCAAATGAACTAGGAGCTATTGATGGCAACCAGTAATAAAGTGGTTGTTCCATTCCAGGAAGACTTTTGTTTTTTGTGATGGTAGTTCCGCTGTAATTTTTTCCATATGTTATTTTGGGCCAACCATAATTCTTTCCTTTTTCAACAATATTTATTTCATCACCTCCTCTTGGTCCATGTTCATTAGTCCAAATTTTTCCAGTTTTAGGATGTTTAAATATTCCTTGAGGATTTCTATGTCCATAAGAATATATCGCTTTTTTTGCATTTGGAACATCAATGAAAGGATTGTCGTCAGGAATTGTACCATCATCATTAATTCTATAAACTTTACCACCATCAACAGAGATATCTTGTGGGTTTACATTTCTATTTCCTCTGTCACCTATTGTAAAGTAAAGATAGTTTTCGTTGTCAAATGCCATTCTACTACCATAATGTTGACCTTTTCTAGAAACAGGCGATCCTTTATATAGAACCTCTAAATTTTTTAATGAATCATTTACTAATTGAGCTCTAGCTATGGCAGTATTGCCTCCATCGTCTCTATTTTTCATGTAAGCGTAGGATAAATAAACTAACCTATTTTTATTAAAATTAGGATGTAATTCTAAATCTAACAATCCCCCTTGTCCTCTTAAATAAACTTCAGGAACGCCCTTGATATCTTTTTTAATTCCATCTTTATAATGAATTATTGAACCTGATTTTATTGAAGCTAAAATTGAATTATCATCTAAAATTTCTAATCCCCAAATTAAATTTTCGTCCTCAAAAACAACTTCCATTTCATAATTCTTTTCATCAACAATTATAGTATCTTCTCTCTCGTTATCTAAAGGTTTTAAATCTTGAGCACAAGAAAAGTTTAAAAGAAAAAAAGTTAAAGTAAGATAGATTGATAGTGTTTTTTTCATAGAGATTAATTTTTAGTTTCCACCGCTTTCAGCTAAAATATAAAGTATATCTAAAAATAGATTAATTATGTCTAAATATAAATTTACAGCAATCTGAATTGCCGTGGACCATGAATCGTCACCAGCATTCATTTGTTTTTTTAACATATCAAAATCATAGAGTAGATATCCAGTAAAAATTAAAACTCCAAAATAAGCTCTAACAAGTGAAAATTTCCTTGATTTGAAAATAAAATGGTTTAATAAACCCATTATTATAAGTATAAGTAACGCTGTAAATAGAAATCCACCCATTACACTAAAATCAACAGAAGAAGTAAAAACAATACTAGCCGTTGCTATTACTGCAATAGTTGTGGCAGACATGGCTTGGAAAACTACATTTTGCCATTCTTGGTGATAGTTGTCTTTTTTAAAATTATTTGATGATTTTATTTCATCGACAATTGATTTATATTTTTCAGATTCTATTTCAAATAATTCAGTTGGATTTGATTTTTCGTAATACATGGTTTTTTTCTCATCCTCAGCTCCAAAAATTTTATCAGTAAATGACTTTTTGTTAGTAACAACAGTTTTACTTTTTACACCAGCCATTTTTAGATACTTTTTCATTTTGAAACTTTCCCCAATTGCAGAAATCGTGGGCCCCATACTCCATCCGATAAATCCTGAAAAAATTGCGACAAGTATTAAATTGGTGGGATAATTTTCGCTAAAAAACATTATAGCAAATAAAGATGCAAATGACCCTAATATTGTAATAAGGGCTTCTGATGTTGTTTCGTATGCTTTATTTATTCTTGAAAAAAAAGTAGTTATGATTAGCATAAAACCAACAATAAAAAAAGTTTTAGCAAAAAGTATGTCGTACATGTTTTAGTTTTTTAATGTGTCGGGATGACAGGATTTGAACCTGCGACCCCACGGCCCCCAGCCGTGTGCGCTAACCGAACTGCGCCACATCCCGATATTACAAATATAGAATTATTGATATATTAGTAGATGATAATTAACTAAAACTATAAAAATGAAAAAAATACTAATACTAATTGTTGCTGTGGTTTTTACTGCATGTAATAATACACCAGCTAATTTTGATAACTCTGAATGGGGTGGAGTAATATCACCAACTGACGAAAGAAATGATAAGCTTAATAAATTTGTTGATGCATATGCAAACAACGATTTTGAATCTGTTAGAGATTTATTTGCAGAAGATGCTGTAATTCAAGTAAATGACGATACTATGACTGTTCAACAGATGTTTGATGGGTTTTCAGCCGGACACGACTTCTTTGATGGTATTAATAATATCGATCGAAGAGTTAATACAATGTTTTATAATAATGGTTCAATATATACTAACTATTGGTATACATGGATAGGTACAAATAAAAGGACAGGTGAAGAACTTTCACTCAAGGGTCATGCTTATTTCCAATGGAAAGATGGAAAAATTATTGAAACGTATAATTCATTTGATCCTACTGAATATGCTAAAGTTTTTAATTGGGTCGAGGAATAATGTTATTTTTATTTTATAAAAACTCTTCACATGAAGAGTTTTTTTTTGAATAACTATCAATAATTAATTAAAATATTCTAAAAATCAAGGTTATGTCTAAATTAAATTATTTGTTAAAAATTAAATTCTATTATTTTTTATCAATATGTCTTATTTTATTTTCTTCCTGTAATTTCAATAAAGTAGTTGATTATCAAAAAACTAAAAAAATTCCAGTTGTTGACACTTATTATGGCAATGAAATTATTGATAATTACAGATGGCTAGAAGATGATCTTTCAAAAGAGACTGGTGAATGGGTAGACAATCAAAATCAAACGACGTTTAATTATCTTGAAAAAATACCATATAGAGAAGAATTAAAAAATAGGTTAAAGAATTTATGGGATTATGAAAAAGTTTCTGCTCCATTTAAACATGGTCAATATACATATGTTTTTAAAAATTCTGGGCTTCAAAACCAAAGGGTTTTGTATAGATCAGGTAATGATTTAAAACAGGAATTGTTTTTAGATCCAAATAAATTTTCTGAAGATGGAACTACTTCTTTAGCTGGATTAAGTTTTTCAAAAGATGGATCCCTGCTTTCTTACAGTATTTCTGAATCTGGAAGTGATTGGA
>Ga0181555_1002332_pt1 | contig 15940 bp, 14 predicted proteins | sample 011ome_15_FD_145601 | JGI IMG/M metagenome (GOLD analysis project Ga0181555, IMG submission 145601) | Coastal salt marsh microbial communities from the Groves Creek Marsh, Skidaway Island, Georgia - 011504AT metaG (spades assembly) | ecosystem: Environmental > Aquatic > Marine > Intertidal zone...
TTTTTGCCAGCCTTGGAACAGGCCCAGGCAAATTAGGACCTGACGCTGGCTTTCGGATAGTCGTGGCCGTTTTGGTCCGTGACATGACAAAGACCGCTGCATAACGCGTAAACCCAATAATCCTGCCCCACCCGGCGGCACCGCCGGGTAGCGCCTGCCTGCCCCTCGGCAGGCGCTTGCACCCTATCAACATTTTGAGCTTCTTGTTTTTTGCTCCGCGCAAGCACATTTTGCAGCGCGACCATTTTGCGCCTACCCAGTCAGGCGCTACCCTTTTCTGACAGGGGATCGGTGGTCAGACAGATGTCTTTGCCATGACAACACTGCATTCAGCCCTACCAAAAATCAGCAGTGCGTATTGCAATAAAAAAAGGCCCGCAAAAAGCGAGCCTTAGTCTTGGGAGAGGTTCACTTAGTAGTGAACAGAAAGGCTATCGATCGGCGTTGTTTTGGGCGGTGCGAACTTGGTTAAGTCGATGCCCTCAACGGCGGCTTTATATTCGTCTACAGACGGTGTGCGCCCAAGGATCGCGGACAACACAACAACAGGGGTTGATGCCAATAGCGATTCACCCGCCTTTTCAGGTGTATCCTCAACCACGCGGCCTTTGAACAGACGCGTTGATGTGGCCAGAACCGTGTCACCCTTGGCCGCCTTTTCCTGGTTGCCCATACATAGGTTACAGCCAGGGCGTTCCAGATAGAGTGTGTTTTCGTATTCTGTACGTGCCGTTGTTTTTGGCGCTGAATCGTCGAATTCAAACCCAGAATACTTTTGCAACACTTCCCAATCGCCTTCTGCCTTCAACTCATCAATGATGTTGTAGGTTGGTGCTGTCACAACAAGTGGTGCGTTGAATTCAACGGACCCTTGCTCTTTTTCGATGTTGCGCAGCATTTGTGCGACGATTTTGATGTCGCCCTTATGCACCATGCAGGACCCGACAAAGCCCAAGTCTACTTTCTTTTCAGAATTGTAGAAGGACACAGGGCGGATGGTGTCGTGGGTATAGCGTTTTGACACATCTGCGTTTGTCACATCGGGGTCAGCGATCATGGGTTCGTTGATCAAATCCAGGTCAACCACAACTTCTGCGGCATATTTTGCACCCGCGTCAGGGGCCAATGCAGGTTTTTCGCCTGATTTGATTTGCGCAATGCGTGCATCTGCGCGGTCCACCAACCCTTGCAACATTTGGGCATCGTTATCCATGCCCTTGTTGATCATGATTTGGATGCGTGATTTTGCGATTTCCAAGGATTCAATCAGGGTTGCATCCTCTGAAATACAGATGGATGCCTTGGCCTTCATCTCGGCTGTCCAGTCGGTGAATGTAAACGCCTGGTCTGCCAACAATGTGCCAATGTGCACTTCGATGATGCGGCCTTGGAATACGTTGTCGCCGAATTGATCCAACATCTGCGCCTGTGTGGCATGCACAACGTCACGGAAATCCATGTGATCGGCCATTTGGCCCTTGAATGTCACTTTCACAGATTCTGGGATTGGCATTGTCGCCTCACCCGTGGCGAGTGCCAAGGCAACTGTGCCTGAATCCGCGCCAAATGCGACACCCTTGGACATACGTGTGTGGCTGTCGCCACCGATGATGATTGCCCAATCATCGACTGTGATGTCATTCAGAACCTTGTGAATAACGTCTGTCATTGGGTGATAGACGTCTTTTGGATCGCGGCCAGTGATCAGACCGAAATCATGCATGAATTTCATCAAACGCGGTGTGTTTGCCTGCGCTTTGATGTCCCAAACTGATGCTGTGTGACAGCCTGACTGATAGGCACCGTCCACCAATGGGGACAGAACCGTTGCTGCCATCGCCTCAAGCTCTTGAGAGGTCATCAAACCAGTTGTGTCCTGTGATCCAACAATGTTCACTTTCACGCGCACGTCTGATCCTGCCAGCAATGGTTTGTCAGTCGCAACACCAACTGAGTTTGCGTTAAAGATTTTTTCAACCGCTGTTAGGCCCTGACCATCACTTTCGATTTCCTTAGATGCGGCAAAGGCAGATTTTAGTGGAATACCAAGGATATCACAGGCAAGGCTTTGCAGCTTTTTACCAAACACAATGGCATAGGATCCGCCCGCCTTCATGAATTCGGTTTTCTGCGGGGTGAAGGATGCGGACATATCGACCAGTTCTTCACCATCTGCGCTGTATAGCTTTTTCTTTTTGGAATTGATCGTCAGAACCGTGCCCGTTTCGACCGAATATTTTTGTTCCAAAATGGGGTTGCCATCGTTGTTCAGGATCGGCTTGCCATCTTCGCCCATCTTTTTGACCCAGTTTTTCAGATCGACACCAATGCCACCTGTTACCCCAACAGTGGTTAGGAAGATGGGGGAAATACCGTTTGTGCCTGCAACAACGGGGGCAATGTTCACAAATGGGACATAGGGGCTTGCTTGTTTGCCGGTCCACAAGGCCACGTTGTTCACACCTGACATACGGGATGATCCGACACCCATGGTGCCTTTTTCCGCGATCAACATCACGCGTTTATCAGGGTGTTGAAGTTTCAGCGCTTCAATCTCTTTTTGCGCTTGTTCAGAGATCATGCATTTGCCATGCAATTCACGGTCAGAGCGAGAGTGCGCCTGATTACCAGGTGAAAGAAGGTCGGTTGAAATATCGCCTTCTGCAGCGATATAAGTGACAACTTTGATTTCTTCTTCCACGTCTGGAAGTTTGGTAAAGAATTCCGCGTCTGAATAGCTTTCTAGGATGTCTTTTGCGACGGCGTTTCCTGCGTTGAACGCCTCTTTCAAACGGTCTGTGTCCGCGTCGTATAGGAACACTTGCGTTTTTAGGACTTCAGCGGCTTGCGCTGCCAAATCCGCATCATCGTCCAGTGCCACGTCCAACAAAACGCGCACAGAAGGGCCGCCCTTCATGTGGGATAACAATTCAAACGCAAACTCGACTGAGATTTCTGCAACCTGCGTCTGGCCCAACACGATTTCCTTTAGGAACTCTGCCTTGACGCCTGCTGCGCTGGTCGTACCTGGAAGGGTGTTGTAGATGAAAAACTTCAAAGATTGCTCACGATGCGCGTGGCCCGTGTCTTTGATTTGAGCGATGATTTCTTCCGTCAATGCGGCGTCATCAATGGGTTTTGGGTTCAAACCTTGCTCTTTGCGTTTTTCAATTTCTTCCAAATATGCAGCGTACAAGCTCATGGGTAACTCAACTTTTCGTATCTGTTTCAGTCCAAATATGACCCTACGTCCAATGGGGTTGGATCGAATCATATCGCATTCTGTATACCTATGTATGCAAAGCCGATTTGAGGTGCAAGAGCTTTGCCATAAAGGTTGCGAACGCAGTGATCTCTTACTGAATTTCGGGATACCAAGCAAACCAAACAGCCGTAAATCACAATAGATGCGACCATAGGCATCACCAGACGTGGCCAAGGTCACAATCAGCACTTTTGCAGGGTTTGTCACAATTGCTCTCAAATGGTTGATTGGAAATTGTGGGGCGAACCCGCTATGTAGTTTTTGAGCAACGAGTTTAGGCGCACCATGATGAATATCCGATCGACAATTTTGGGTCTTATCACATTGTTGATGCTGTCCGTCGGGCAGGCACAGGCAGAGCGTGCCTTGGCCGTGGTCGAATTATTCACGTCCCAAGGGTGTTCATCCTGCCCGCCCGCAGATCACGTTTTGGGTGAATTGGCCCAAGAGCGGGATATCATCGCGCTTTCCTATCATGTGGATTATTGGGACTATATGGGGTGGAAAGATATCTTTGGCAGCCCCGAAAATTCACAGCGTCAGCGCGTTTATGCGCACCGTATGAAGAAAAAGAACGTCTATACCCCGCAAATGGTCGTCAACGGCAAGGCGGATGTTGTCGGGTCGCGCCCGATGGATGTGGCCAAGGCCGTGATGAATGCGAAAAAACGCACGATGCCTGTCTCTGTTAAAATCACACCTGTGGCGCAGGGGTTGTTGGTTTCGGCGGCGTCAAATGGACTGCAAAATGGGACATATGATTTGATCGCGGTGGCGATCACGCCCAACGCAGAGGTGCAAATCAAACGCGGCGAAAACCGTGGCAAAACCATTCGCTATGTGAACGTGGTAAGGGATTTCAAACCGATTGGACAGTTGTCAAATGGACAGGCCCGCCTAACGCTACCTGCGGTTGATGGGGCCAAATTGGCGGTTTTTGTTCAGGCGCAGGGGCAGGGGCCAATTGTTGGTGCGGCGCTTCAGGATTAATTGTCGTCCAGATCAACAAAACTGATTTCATCTGCTGAAATCTGTCCCTGAGTACCAGATACAAGCGCGGTAACGGCCGGTTCACCTTCTTTGGTTTTGACGGCACCGCGCTCTTCGATTTCCTCGCGGGTGGTTTTAGCCATGCGTCGGGATAATCCGCTTGGGATGAATTCGCTGACCTCTTCCGTGCCATTTCCGTTTGCATGACAAAGCGCAATGATCATATCGGTTTGGGTCACGGTTTTCACGGCCGTTTCCACATCAACCGCTGCAATGCGTGTTGGAATCTCTTCAAAGGTAAAGACACCCGCAAGCACACGTTCGGCCAATTCAGGATCGGTTTCGCGCAGGCCATTCATGACCTCATCACGCAGATCATCAGATGCGGCCGTTAGAATTGCGGCAATGCGATCTTCGGGCAGGGTGGCAAAGGCACGTTCGGGTTTATTGTCCAGCTGTGCCATCAAGCTTTGACCAATGCGATCAACTGCCTGTGGCGTCACCCCCGCAGTTTGTGAGATGGCAAAGCTGATTTTGCGGGCGCGGGGCCCCGGCATTTCGCCAAGCAATGCGGCGGCCTTGGTGACATCCAGTTTTGACAGGACCACTGCGGCAATTTCCGTTGTTTCCGCGTCCAATAGTTTCAGCAACTCTTTTTCATCTAACTGTTTGATGCGGCCCCAGGGATCTTCGAATAAACGCACCACTGCATCCTGACGCAGACGCCGCGCAGTGTCATTTGTGATTTTCCCCTCAAGCAGGCGTAGCGCCGATCCCAGTCCCCCTTGGGCTGTCAATCCAATGCTGTCCAATTCATGGGCAAATTCTTCGATCACCTCGGCAAGGGTTGCGCGATCAATCAGGCGCAAATCGGCAATTTCACGGGTCAAATCCGCCTGCAAAGATGTGGGAAGTGCTGCCAGATCAATTTCGGCCCCTTCTTGCATCAGAAAACGGACAACAATGGCCGCTTTGGTGCGAGCGCTCATGTCTTGGGTCAAGGGGGCGGGGACGGGATCAAGAATGTCGATGTCTTGGGGCATGGAACCTCGGGGCACTGTTATGCCCCAAGGCTTAGATCGTAGCAGTTAAGGAATGCTTTCCCAAACTGGATTATTCGCCGAAAACACGCGCGAAAATCGTGTCCACGTGTTTTGTGTGATAGCCTAGGTCAAATTTCTCTTCGATTTCCTCGACAGAAAGCGCCGCTGTCACGTCCGCGTCGCCCAAAAGTTCGGTTTTGAAATCTTTGCCTTCTTCCCAGACTTTCATCGCGTTACGTTGTACCAAACGATAGGCGTCTTCGCGACTAACGCCCGCTTGGGTCAGGGCCAAAAGAACGCGCTGTGACATGACAAGGCCACGGAATTTGTTCATGTTGGCCAACATATTATCTGGATAGATCACCAATTTATCAACGACGCTGGTCAGACGAGATAGGGCAAAATCCAGTGTCACGGTCGCATCTGGGCCAATGTTGCGTTCCACAGAACTGTGCGAAATATCGCGTTCATGCCAAAGCGCCACGTTTTCCATTGCAGGCACCACAGCCATACGCACAAGACGCGCCAAACCTGTTAAGTTTTCTGTCAAAACAGGGTTGCGTTTGTGCGGCATCGCGGAAGACCCCTTTTGACCCTTAGAGAAGAACTCTTCGGCCTCTAACACCTCGGTGCGCTGCATGTGGCGCACTTCGGTTGCGATGTTTTCAATCGAACTTGCCACAACGCCAAGGGCCGCAAAAAACGCCGCATGACGATCACGTGGAATGACTTGGGTGCTAATCGGTTCCGGCTCTAGGCCCAATTTTGCACAGACATGTTCCTCAACCCGTGGATCAATGTTGGCAAATGTGCCAACTGCGCCGGAAATTGCGCCTGTTGCGATTTCGGCACGTGCGGTTTCCAAACGGCGTTTGTTGCGATCCATTTCCGCATAAAACCGCGCAAACGTTAGGCCCATTGTTGTGGGTTCTGCATGAATGCCATGGCTGCGCCCGATGCGCACGGTCATTTTATGTTCCTGCGCTCGGCGTTTCAGTGCCGTCAAAAGTTGCTCCATATCAGCGAGCAGAATGTCAGCCGCACGCACAAGTTGGATGTTAAAACAGGTGTCCAAAACATCCGAACTGGTCATGCCCTGATGCACAAATCGCGCCTCTTCTGAACCGACATGTTCTGCAAGGTGGGTCAAAAACGCGATCACGTCGTGTTTTGTGACGGCTTCAATCTCATCAATACGGGCCACATCAAATTCAACGTCTTTTGCTTTCCAAACCGCATCTGCGTTTTCGCGCGGGATTACACCAAGATCAGCCATCGCATCGCAGGCATGGGCTTCAATCTCGTACCAAATGCGGAATTTTGATTCTGGTGACCAGATTTGTACCATGTTAGGACGCGAATAACGGGGGATCATGAGATTACCTTTCGTAACGTGTGGGTTGGCCCCCTTTACCTCTGATTGTAAAATTGGGCAAGTCGATGCAACATTCTGCGTCAATTCACCCATTGCGTTGATTTTCCATCATTTTGCGGATTAACCCTAGGTATTATTTCTGAGGCCCAAAAAGATATATGGCCAAAATAAACTGGTCCAAAGTAGTGAATTACCGCGCCCGTGAAATTCAAATCCGTATGCCAGGATGCCCCACGCATTACACAAATGTGCAGCGGGCCATGGATACCCTGAAAAACCCTGCGTTCTGGATGTTTGTGGTTGCGGTGGTTTTGATCAATACCTTCATCAGTCCCAGAAATTTGGATAATTGGGGTGGTTTTATCCGTGTCACGGGTATCGTCAGCGTTGCTGCGGTTATGTATGTGTCGTGTCATGTGGGGTTATTGTACCTGCATGCACGCCTCTTTTCGGAAAAACGCACGGTCGTTTATTATCCGCTGTTCTGGATATTTTTAATTGTTCTTGTCGTTGTTTCATTCGTTGTTTGGATGGCCCCGATTTTAGAACCCTATGATGTTCCAAACTTTAATATTGTTCATGAAATGTATCCGGTGGTTTTGACCCGCTTGATGATCTTCGAATGGCTATTTTATTGCTTTTTTCTGCCGATCATCGAAAAACGCGGCGCAACACAGGGTATCGAAACCGTGGTTTTGGGGGAGCACACGCTTAAGGTTTTGGATATTCTTTATGTTCAGGTGATGGAACACCATGTGTGCATTTACAAGAAAGAGGGCGAGTTGGTAGAGCGATCCCGTTTTCGCGATCTGATGCAAATTCTAAATGATATTGACGGCGTGCAACCGCATCGGTCCTAGTGGGTGCCCACCCATGCGATCCTGCATCTGGAAGGGGATGCAGATCGTTTAAACATCGTCTTAACCAGTGGTGATAAAATCGCCGTGGCGCGCACGCGCCGCAGCGAGATTGAAGATTGGGCCAAGGAAAAGACCTTGCTGATCCGTGCTTTGGATTAGGCCTGTCCCATTAAAACGGGATCGAACGGATATTTCGTTAGGTTTTCGTATCCATCCTCGGTGATCAACACCTGATCTTCCAGTTTGATGGAAAAATCTCCGCCCTCTGGACTGACCAATGCCTCAACACACAACACCATGCCTGCCTCAAGCGGGTAATCATAGGCGCCTTCGACAAAGTTGCTGGGATAGGCGATCAGTGGCCATTCATCACACAGACCAACACCATGCATCATGCATCCATATTTCTGTTTTTGAAAATGATCGTCCAGTTTGTGACCGTTAAAGGTCAAATCGCGCATATGAACGCCAGGTTTCAACATTTCCATATTGGTCATGATGTGTTCATGGGCGTGTTGCATCGCATAAATCATATCGGGGCGGGGGGCCTGATCGCCAACCCACCACGTGCGGCTGATGTCCACGCAAATGCCATAGGATCCAACCAAATCCGTATCAAAGGCAACGATTTCATTGTTCTGCACAATGCGCGGACCGCATTCCTGAAACCAGGGGTTTGTACGTGGACCCGAGGCCAGAAGCCGTGTTTCAATCCATTCACCGCCGCGTTTGATATTTTCGGCGTGCAGCACCGCCCAAACGGCGTCTTCACTCATGTTGCCCAATGGGACTTCACGGCGCGTGATCCGCTCCATCTCGGCCACGGCGTTTTCACACGCAACAGAGGCACAGCGCATCGCCAAAATTTCATCTGGTCCTTTGATGGAACGCGATTTTTCGGTGACTTCTTCACCTTCCATAATTTCAAACCCCTGTGCCTCTAACGCGCGCAGGCCGTGCAGCATGATTTTATCAACCGCAAGCCGTTTGTTGCCGCCTGCATGTTCTTCCATCAATGCGCGCACTTCGTTTGAAAACACATCTGCGGCCACGTCTACTTTGTCGCCACGATCAAAGTAAAACAAATCCGCGCCCGACCGTTGTTCGCGCACCAGTGGATTGAATTCCGACAGGAAGGGAGAGTTTTTGTAATCCCAAATCACCATATACCCATCCGCACACAGTAAAACCGCACGAAACGGGTTATGTGTATTCCACAACTGCATATTCGTGCTGTCGGTGGCATAGCGAATGTTCAGTGGATCAAACATCAATAATCCACCATATCCACGATCAACGATATGCTGTGTTAGACGTTTCCAACGATATGCGCGCATCCGTTCCAGATTGGGCGGCTGTAACCCCGCATCCTCCCACTCGCGAAAGGCCAACTGGGTTGGGCCAATTTCAACGCGGTCGTTATCATTGGGGGACCCATCATCCAGCGTGGCACCGCGGGTTGGATCAATCTTACGGTAATCGCGGAAGTGATCGTTCATTGCAAAACTCCGAATAGGTCTTTTGTTATGGTGAAGCCAACAAAGTGTGCAGAACCGTCAAAAACCGACGAAATTTTTGTCGCGAATATGACTCAATTTTCATGCGCTACACTTGATGAGTTGCAGAACGCGTTTGATCGGGTCATGCTCAGAAGTGACCTGATGAATTCAAAGCATATGATCATGATTTTACAAAAATCCATCCCCTTTGACGCCTCATCCGAAAAACCACTTCCCGGGATATCACCATTGGACCCGGATCAATGGTTGATGATAGATGATTCCTATGGTGCGCAGATGTTGCTGCGTCAGGAATTGATCACAACCAAACGTGACCAGGTGATCGCAATTGACCCCGCGGCGCTGCCTGCCGCACGGGAACTATTGTGGCAGGTGGTGGATTATTTTACCCGCACATGCGCGATGCAGTATGTGGATGGCGTGATACAAACCCCTGATGGGCGACGCGTTCCTGTGGATTATGACGACCCGATGGGATGCATGGGGCAAATTGCGCAAAATGATTTTGCGATTATGGAACAAAGGGGGGAGGAACATGTCCTGACGGCGGCTGTGTTGTGTTTTCCGGCCAGTTGGCTTTTGGCGGAAAAATTTATGCGGGGTTTGGTTGGCATTCATGATCCTGTTGATCCCTATGACGATCAAATCGCAAAACGCGTTCAGCGCCTGTTTGATGGCATTCAGGTGGATCGCCCACTGTGGCGGTTTAATGCATTGCGCTATGCAGATCCCGCTCTGTTTCAACCGCGAAGCATGTATGCCCGCCGCCCAGGTGAGAAACGCCACATCGCGCGCTACCTGCGCAGCGAGCGTCAAACCTTGATCCGCCTGCCCAAAACCGGCGCTGTGGTGTTTGGCATTCATACATTTGTGGTGGATACTGAGGCCTGAGCGAGAGGCGAAAGCCCGCTTGGTTCAACTTTGCGGTGCATGTCCATTTGCATTTACACTATTGCACCGTGAAATCCCTGTGGGCTACGCGATCTCTTGGTGATCGGAGAGATGGGATAAAAGGAAGAAACGCATTTTATGCGGGGCAGTCCCGGTGGCGTATGGGGTTACACCCGCGACGTCAGACACATTAAAGCATATATTGATTGAAACAAGCCACAATGAAACGGCGCAGAAACGGCATGCGGTGGATGTGGAGGGCTGCATTATGACGACCTATTGCTGGGTGCGTCAGAAATCAGGGGAGTTTCAACTTTTGGTTGTACTTTCAATTTGACATTACAGGGGCCGAATTGCCCTGTAACCGTGGAGCGCAATTCGTGGCGATGCCCGGGCCAACGGGGTCACAGGATACGGCGTTTGTCTATTTTCAGATGCGCAGGCCCTTTGAAGCGCGCTTGAAAAATTCAAACCTACGCGGAAAAGAGGAAGGGTCCATCCCATCCCCACGCAATGATGGCACAATGCATTCCTATGAAACTTCGGTCAGTTTTTTCTATATGCATTACGGACAGGAACTGATTGCAAAGGCTGATCGTTTTACACGTCCCTTTGAAGACTATCGCGCAGAACACTGTTTGTTGCTGGGGTAGGGGCGTTGGACTTGTTTCCAATGGGCAAACCCGACCTGGTTGCTGACAAACACCGAGTCGTTTCCATAAAAAAGCGCCCCGCAAAATGCAGGGCGTTTTCTATGTCGACAAGACTGCGAATTAGCAGCTGTAGTACATACCATATTCCACAGGGTGTGGTGTGTGTTCGTATGTTTCGATCTCTTCCATTTTCAGGTCGATGTAACCGTCGATTTGATCTTTGGTGAATACGCCACCTGCTGTCAAATACTCGTGATCTGCCTGAAGGGCTTCCATCGCTTCGCGCAATGAACCACATACTGTTGGGATTTCTGCCAACTCTTCCGCAGGAAGATCGTATAGGTTTTTGTCCATTGCTTCGCCAGGATGGATTTTGTTTTTGATGCCATCTAGGCCAGCCATCAAAAGTGCCGCGAAGCATAGGTATGGGTTCGCAGAGGGATCTGGGAAACGGGCTTCTACGCGCTTTGCTTTTGGTGACTCGGTCCATGGGATACGAACACAGCCTGAGCGATTACGTGCAGAATAGGCACACATCACTGGTGCTTCGAACCCTGGGATCAAACGCTTGTAAGAGTTTGTTGATGGGTTTGTGAAGGCGTTTAGTGATTTCGCGTGCTTTAGGATACCACCGATGAAGTAAAGTGCTTCGTCAGATAGATCCGCGTATTTGTCGCCTGCAAACAATGGCTTGCCATCTTTCCAGATAGACATGTTTACGTGCATCCCTGTGCCGTTGTCGCCTGCGATTGGCTTTGGCATGAATGTCGCTGATTTGCCGTAGGCTTGTGCAACATTGTGGATCACGTATTTGTATTTCTGCAGCTCGTCCGCTTGTTTTGTTAGGCTGTCAAAGATCAGACCCAATTCGTGCTGACAGGACGCCACTTCGTGGTGGTGCTTGTCAACTTTCATGCCCAAACGCTTCATTGTTGATAGCATTTCTGAACGGATGTCTTGGCCGTCGTCCACTGGGTTTACGGGGAAATAGCCGCCTTTAACACCCGGACGGTGGCCTGTATTGCCCATTTCATATTCTGTGTCCGAATTCCATGCCGCGTCAATTGCGTCAACTTCGAATGAAACTTTGTTCATAGAGTTTTGGAAGCGCACATCGTCAAATAGGAAGAATTCTGCTTCTGGGCCCATGAATGCCGCGTCACCAATGCCTGATGATTTTAGGTATGCTTCTGCCTTTTGTGCTGTGCCGCGTGGGTCACGCTCGTAGGCTTCGCCTGTGTCTGGTTCAACAACTGAACAATGCACACAGATTGTTTTTTCCGCATAGAATGGATCGACGTAGGCACTTGCTGTGTCGATGATCAATTTCATGTCTGACGCTTCGATTGATTTCCAACCTGCGATAGATGATCCGTCAAACATAAAGCCTTCTTCGATGAAGTCTTCGTCAACCTGATCTGACATCACTGTTACGTGCTGAAGTTTGCCGCGAGGGTCAGTAAAGCGGATATCCACATATTCCGCGCCTTCGTCAGCGATCATTGCGAGCAAGTCTTTTGCGCTCATGGTTTTGTTCCTCTCTATCGTGAAACTGTTAAATTAAAGGGCGTCCGAACCGCTTTCACCGGTGCGGATGCGAATGGCTTGTTCGACAGGGCTGACAAAAATTTTGCCGTCCCCAATTTTCTCTGTCTTGGCTGCGTCTACGATGGCTTCGATGGCCGCGTCAACTTGATCATCGTCTAAAACGACTTCGATTTTCACTTTTGGTAGAAAATCGACGACATATTCGGCGCCACGGTACAATTCTGTATGGCCCTTTTGACGACCAAAGCCTTTGACCTCGATCACAGACAAACCTTGAACACCAACGTCCTGAAGGGCTTCTTTTACCTCATCCAGTTTAAACGGCTTAATAATGGCCTCAATCTTTTTCATTGTTGGTCTCCTCATTCATTCCTGAATGGGGTAGATCATATGGGATGTTCTGCGCATAGTGATTGGGGTGTTTCGGCTCAAAATGATGGCAAAATCCATCGTCAGATGGTAAATTTTGTGCAGGGTGATTAATTTTTAAGCAAAATGAAAACAGCCGAAAATTGATTTGCCCAAAAAACGCAGAACATAAGATGCATTCTGGCCTTAAAAATGATCGGTTTTCACGCGAGACGTTAACAAGTGTTAAGAATCGATGTGGTGTGTTGATATGATGTCCAGAGTAATGAGTAGGTTTTTTGCTCATCTTTACGGTGTGTGTTTATCGTTCATTTTGTGGTGACGGTGTTAATTGCCTCGCTCGCGCTTGCGGAAGAGCCGTAATTATTCCGTCCAGATTTGAACCAGACCCATGCAGGGCAGGGCATTGAAATTTAAGCTGTGAAAAAAAATTCACTTTCGTGCGTTTTTGCTCTCGACATTCTGAAATAAACTTTGCTAATCACCCCCCACACGACGAGGTCGTGACAGTGCGGGTGTGGCGAAATTGGTAGACGCACCAGATTTAGGTTCTGGCGCCGCGAGGCGTGGGGGTTCAAGTCCCTCCACCCGCACCACTTTTTCAAGATATACTATTGATATTCCTTCGAATTTAACCATCGGAGGTAATCACCTTGTCACACATTCAGTACACAATCTGCCGTTCTGGCACTTATTATTACAATCGTCGTGTGCCATCTCACGCAGTGGAAGCATATGGTTCGTTCATCAGGCAAGCATTGTCGAAGTGCCCAGATGAGGCAGCTGAATATGCGAAACGTCTGGGTTATGTACTAGAGGCTTCGTGGAGCAATAGGACAACGATACAACCTGTCGACGTTGCTACTATCATTGAAAGTTTCAAACCTAAGTCAGTCTTATTATCTGAGATGGCAGAAGAATACTTGGCCCTTCGAGAGATAGATCAGGTTCCGCCTCGTTCCGCACTTTCAACATTCATCTCTTTGGCTGGTGATAGAGATGTGGGGACTTACACAAGAGAGGATGCCAAGCTATTCGTTCATCACCTACAATTGAGGGGAAATAAGACTGCTACCATTAGGCGTAGGATTAACAGCCTGTCTGCTATTCTCAATTATGCTTATGCTGAGTTGGATTTGGATAAACGTAATCCATTCACCAGATTGATAATTCGGAATGAGGGACAAGATGCCTCTAAGAGAGGCACTTACACCAATGAGCAGCTTAAAGATGGATACGACAAGGCAATAGCTTCAGGCAGTCAGGTAAAGCTCTTGATGCCACTCTTGGGTGAAACAGGCTGCAGACTGGCTGAGATCGTTGGATTGGAACTTCGAGACATTAATATGGAGAATGAGCTAATTCACATCAGACCCAACTCCATCAGAAGACTTAAGACCCGTAATAGTGAACGGACGTTGCCGTTGGTGGGGTATGCCAAAGTGGCGATGGAGCTTGCACTCGAACAGGCAGTCGAAAAGTACCTTTATCCACGATACCTGAAAGACGGAACCTGTCGTGCCACACATGCCTCAAACGCCCTAGGGAAGTGGTTAAAGAGAGATTTTGGACCGCCCACAGCTTACGACACACTTTCAGGGATCGCCTCAGAGCCTCTGGATGCCCATTAGAACTGATAGATCAAATTGGTGGATGGTCATCTATTGGAACTATCGGATCAAAGTATGGACAGGGGTATGACTTGGATGCGGTGAGGGAGCAGTTAAACAAAGTTAACTTGGCCTGAAAGAGACAGTATGACGCAACTACAGACCATAATCAACAATCATATGTCACTTGCATGTCGTTGTGGGCATAGGAAACTGGTGTCGGTCAAAAAGTTGATCAGTAGTTTCCTTACTATCTTTCAACGATGTAGCTAGTCCAGTCAGTCTGGATAAGATTTGTCCGATCATCCTGTGAACTTTCCATTAGGTAACTTTGTGATTTTATGCTACAATTCCACCAGCCAGCACGGAGGGATGCCACATAGAATGGTTCGATCCAACGGCAAAAACTACAGGCGACAGAAGACTTACCCATGGCGCATAGGCGTATGTGCGAATGAGTATTTAAATCGCTGATGTGATCCTCAAAGACTCAAATTTCACTCAGTGGTACTGTGGGGTCAGTGTGCCTTTTTCGATGTAATTGCGTTGACCTCACTTTATAATTTGGTATTTGCCGCAACATATGACTCAGCGGCAAATAGATCGCTGATGTGACACAGCAGTCCATACCTTCACTCAGCGAAACTGTGAGGTCGGTGTGCTTACGTTGGTTAGAAGATTGCTCGACCTCACCTTTTTATTATGAATTTGTCGCAACAATTGGCGCAGCGGCAAATAAAGTGAGGCCGATTGTTTCGTCCCCGAAAACGCACCCAATTGGCCTCACTTTTTCAGAAAGTTCAAAGACTCGAAAATCGATACTCGAATCTAAGATGTGCAACATGTGGAGGGAAACCGATGTTTATGACAAATACAGATTGGGAATTTACGGATGCTGAAACTATGACAAATGTTGCGCATTACATGTGGCCAGCGATTAAAAAAGCTGGGGCAATTAGCTTTAGGGCTGCCCAAACAGGCGCCAATACTGCTCGAACGTATATACTTTGGCCAGACGCCGAAACGGCATATGAGGCAATTGATGAACTAAGAGCAACAGCCAACAAAATGACTGACACGAAAGTCACTGGAACGGCAGAAGGTTTTCTGATGGTGGATTTCATTGATCGATGAACTTTCCAATAGCTTTGTTTTCGCCGTAATCTTTATGGTTGGAGCAGTTTTGTTATGCTTTCTTGTTATGTATTTAGAAGCCCGACGACTTAGGAGATGCCCTGTTTGTCGCATGCAAAGTTGTGATAGTGTTGGACTTGACTCCAAAAAAGAAGTGCAGATTTGGAAATGTTCTGAGTGTTCATTTGTTCGTGAAGAACCCTTTTTAAATTTTGATTATCGAGGGCCGTTTTATAGAGCCTACCTGGGTATCATTGGTAAGACTTAGTTCAGTTGGAATACTGAATACATACAGATTTAAATGACTTGATATTAAAAGCATAGGCTCATTTGAATATGATATACATGAGCAATGGATTAGAACTATTCTAAATTTTAGTTGATATTTTTGTCGAATTTTGCTAACATACACCGTGTAGGTGGCTTCTATGACACTCTCAAACAGAAAATGCTGCTAGCTAATAGGACGTGTAAGTTTCCACCTGCATACAAGGTGCCTCGTCTTATGTTTTGAAAATAAAACAGACTATAAAATAAACAAAAAACGTAGCGTGGAATGTCAAGGTTTCGTCATGCAAACAACTAAAACCAACAGTCAAATTGCTATCAGGCAAATGAGTCGTAATTTTGAACGAATTTCTCAGTTGTTAAGAGAGAGCGGTCACGAGAATAGAGCTTTTGA
>Ga0181555_1002336_pt1 | contig 15914 bp, 17 predicted proteins | sample 011ome_15_FD_145601 | JGI IMG/M metagenome (GOLD analysis project Ga0181555, IMG submission 145601) | Coastal salt marsh microbial communities from the Groves Creek Marsh, Skidaway Island, Georgia - 011504AT metaG (spades assembly) | ecosystem: Environmental > Aquatic > Marine > Intertidal zone...
AGCCTGAGAATTTCCAGATTTAAATACTTTTGCCAACATCTTTACAACTCCTTTATATGTGTATATTTATAAGTATATACATTAAAATATAAATGTCAAGAGATTTAGCAGTTTAGAGGTATATGTAGCACAGAATCAACCAACAGCATAATTAGCTGCTTGTAGCCTCTTGAAAGATTTATTACTTTATTTATCATTGTTAACTAATCCTTATTAATCGTTAAAAGAATATGGATTTAAAAACTGCCTTTTCCAAAATAACTTTTTGTCAATTGAACTAAGCTTTGTTTCATTACAAACCGTATCCCAATTCACTTGTATTATCTCCACTTCAGACACATTAAAACGAAATTCCTTTGGCAGACATAGGCATAATACATAATTACCGGATATCAATAATCTGATTTAGTATTGCAGATGGGTGAAATCCTAACTGTTGCAACCATTCAAAGACGAGTAGCCAGCCTTAGTAGTATATTCAACCTCACTAAAAGTACCAACCCCACAAAAGAGCCCGTGGTCATTCTAACCTTTAAAAAGCTTAGAAGAAAATTTGGAAAACCTCAAAAACAAGCGACACCCCTAACTTATGATATCCTAACCAAGCTCAAAGATGTTTGTTCTGACGATATAGTTGGCCTCAGAAACAAGCTACTCTTACAACTCGGTTATGAAACCATGCGCTGTCGCTCAGAAATTTGTCAATTTAAATTTGAAGACTTGCAACATCTCGGTAATCATAAACATGCGCTGCTACTGAGACACTCTAAAACTGATCAGTACAATCAAGGCAAGGTAATTCCAATATCTGACGAGCTGTCTGAGATGATCTTAAGCTGGTCACTCGCAGTTGATCAAGATAGTGGTTACATCCTTAGAAGTTTCAAACGAAATCTATCTACTAACCCCTCTCTCACACCTGCATCAATTAATCATATTTTAAAAAGTCTTCAAAAACAAGCTGGTCTGAATCAAATTGGGGAGCTATCGGGTCACTCATTTAGAGTTGGCGCTGCACTTGATTTATTAGACAAAAATATCCCGTTAGAGAAAATTATGCTTAGAGGTGGTTGGAAATCAGAAACTAGTGCGATGAGATATCTTCAAAGCTGGAATGATAGCAACTGGCTGATTATTAACTGACTTCAGAAAAACTAACAACTTAATTGAACACGGCCACCATCTTTACTAGTGACTCACATCATCGCGCCTAATAACCTTTAAGAAGGTCATCCATAAAATTTTCATGTCAAACCAAAACGATTGACGATTTAAATACTCAACATCTAATGCAACTTTATCAAGAATCGATAACTCATCTCTACCATTAACTTGTGCCCAGCCTGTAATACCAGGCAGTAACTTGTCCACACCCTTTTCAGTACGAAGAGAGATTAAGTCATCTTGATTATAAAGTGCAGGTCGTGGCCCAACAAAGCTCATATCACCCCTTAATACTGAAAATAGTTGCGGTAGCTCATCTAAACTAGTTGAGCGTAAAAAACCACCAATGGGGGATAAGTAAACATCTGGATTATCTAATAGATGGGTTGCCACAGCAGGAGTATTTGTCAACATTGATCTAAACTTTGGCATTTTAAAAATTTTATTATTTTTACCAACCCTGTCAGACCAATATAGTGATGGGCCTTTTGATGTTAATCGAATTACAATAGCAATGAATAGCATTATAATAACCAACGATAACAATAATATTACGCCAAAAAATAAATCAAAAACTCGTTTCATTATTACAAATACCCGTTCGGATTCATACTTTGCCAGCGCCATGTATCTTCGCACATCTCATCTAACTCGCATTCTGCTTTCCAGCCCAACTTTTTTGCTGCGTAAGCGGGGTCTGCATAGCAAGTTGCTATATCGCCTGGACGTCTATCTACGATTTGAAAAGGTATATCTTTACCTGAAGCTTTTTCAAAAGCTTTAACCATGTCAAGTACTGAGTGGCCATTACCTGTACCTAAATTAACTATTAGGACTTGCGGTTTGTCTTCTAACACTTGCAAAGCCTTAACATGTCCTTTTGCTAAATCTACTACGTGGATATAATCACGTATACCCGTACCATCAGGTGTGTCGTAATCACCACCAAATACACTAAGCTTTTCTTGCTTACCAACAGCCACTTGTGAAATATACGGTATTAAATTATTAGGAATATCATTTGGATCTTCACCTATCAATCCACTCTTATGTGCACCTACAGGGTTGAAGTATCTAAGTAGTGCAATATGCCAGCTATCGTCTGCCACAAACACATCCTGTAAGAACTCTTCAATCATCAACTTTGAGCGTCCATATGGATTGGTAACTGACAATGGAAAATCCTCTTTAATTGGCACAGTATGCGGATCGCCATATACCGTTGCAGACGAGCTAAACACAAAAGTCTTGCAATTAAACTCACGCATCACTTCAGCCAAAATAAAGGTGCCGCCTACATTCGTGTCATAATACTCAATAGGCTTCTCTACCGACTCACCTACCGCCTTTAAACCAGCAAAATGAATCACACCATCAATTGAAAATTGTTCAAATACACGAGTTAATGCGGCCTTATCACGTACATCCACTTTATGGAAAGGAATGTCACTATCAGCCAATTTTTCAACACGTTTTAATGACTCTAAAGATGAGTTGCAAAGATTGTCTACAACAACTACTTCGTAGCCAGATTTAATTAACTCAATACAGGTATGGGAGCCAATATAGCCTGCACCGCCCGTTACTAAAATTTTCATAATTTAAAACTCATATTAATATCAATCAAAGGAAGACTTATTCATGTCTCTCAATAATCTTTTGGGCTTAAAACCCAAGGAGAGCAGTTTGTCTGACGAGTAGCATTCATTACCAAGTAATTTTTTAATTTTATATTTAATATCAGAGCCTAGCAATGATACAAAATAAAAAACAATTTTAGGGATGTGCCAGACAGGGATAGGCCTATCAACCAAGAGACACATCACTTCATAAATCTCTCTGGATGAATATAGATGACCATCTGTAGCAATAAAAATCTCTCCATTAGTTTTACTACTCCTAGCAATTATCACAATAGCTCGAACTAAGTCATCTACATGAATCATAGATCTTTTATTACCCGTTTCTGGCAAAGGAGGAAACCATCCTGCTTTAACTCCAGAGAACATCGTCTGCAAATTCCCTTTTACACTTGGACCATAGACCAATGAAGGGCGGATAATCGACACTTCCATATCATTTTTCTCATTAATCTCTAGCAACTTTAGCTCCGCCTCCCTCTTGGTTCTTCCATAGATCCCTTCAGGGTTACCTTGATCATTCTCAGATAAACACACCTCTGGAAACGCGCCTCCACCTGCCTTAACACTACTCACAAATACAAACTTCTTTACACCTGCTTTGGCAGCAATTTCAGCCAATCTTATAGTTGCATCTACATTAACACGTTGGTAAATACTTTCAACATTTTTAGAAGTTCGCATGTCATGCGCAAATCCAGCTAAATGAAACACAGTAGAAACACCAGAAAAGCAATCAGTAGGCATATAGCTACTTTCTAGATCGCATTTAACCTGTTCGTACTGTGAACTTGCATCAATAGAACGCACTAATAACCTTATATTGTCACTTTCATTAGACAAACAAGTCAACAATCTAGAGCCAATAAACCCAGAGCTGCCAGTAATTGCAAAAAATTCATTAGTTGATGTATGTTTCACAGTATTCATAAATAAAATTAAAACAGATTTGCATACTGCTTAGAGATTGTGAGCCAAGTATATTCACTCTTAGCAATCAATCGCATGTTTTCAGAGACACACAACCAGTCAATTTCTTCAGATTGGGTCAGTATGTTAATTAACTGGACTTTACTATCAAAATAAATAGCTCTATTATGTGTTGTTTCTCTATTGTAGCTAACATCAAAAGATGCAATTGAAAGCCCCAAGTGCATAGCCTCAACCAAAGATGGATTAGTTCCACCAGCACTATGCCCATGAACATACATATTACAATTGCTTCTTAACTGATTCAAAGGTATCTGTTCATAAATTGGATCAAGCAAATGCAAATTACTACAATTCTCATATTGTATTCGCAAACTCTTTCCGTATTCACTGTTATTCCAATTACCTACAATTGCAAGATCAAGTTTTTCAAACTCAGCGAATGCGCTTAATATAATATCTAAATTGTTTTCCGGCTCAATTCTACAAACTCCAAAAGCATATCTTTTCTTAAGAAAAGAATACTTTTCAAGAATATCATCATTAAGCACTTCATACTTTACATGGTCTGCACCATATGAAATCAACTTACTATTTACTCCATATTTTTCCAAAACATAGGATTGTAAAGCTTTATTATCAGTAACAACAATGTGTGCATAGCGGACTGCTATAGATTCTGATAATTTCAAAAACCATTTTGCGCCCTTGCCCCACTTATCTCTTTTCCATTCTAAGCCATCAATATTGACAATAAATTTCCCATTGCTAAAAAGCTTTAAAATAGGTAGAAAAATGCATCCAGAAACACCTAAAATTAGCTGTATATCAGCTCTTTTTAGAGATTTAATCATAGATATCAAATCATAAAAAATACTTTGAATTCCATTTGCATCTAGATTGACGTATTCTAAACTTGCACCATTATATGAGTCTAGTTGAACATTATATCGACCACTACTGCAAAAAACTGTAATATCATATTGGTCTGATAAGTTCATTGTCAAGTGATCCACTAAAGTCTCCCATCCTCCATAATTTGCCGGCAAACCGACAGATCCTATAATTGCCACTTTTTTATTCATATATTAAGTCCATAATTTTTCGTTCAAAAGCATCTTCTTGAAATTTATTTACTCTTTTTATTGCAGAATTAGAAAGCGATAAACTTCTTTTTTCATCCTTCGAAAGTTCAATAATTTTATTTGAAATTATTTTTACCTCATATGATGAAATCAAATAACCTTCCACGCCATCACGAACAATCTCAGTAGGGCCGCCAATAGGCGGGGCTATAATAGGGATGCCAAATGCCATAGCTTCGATAATAGTTAAACCAAAAGTTTCAATCCACTCATCAATGCGCGAAAGATTAAGCACAATACTTGCCTGTTGATAGAATGGAACGATATCATTTTGCTTAGGCATTAAAATCATATTTAAAGGAATCTCTATAGCTCGAAAATACGCATCTATTTCACTTTGACTCGCATTTAGCACCATTGTAAAATTAATGTGTTTTTCTCTTTGGCACAAAGAGGCAATATTTATAAATTCGTAAATACCCTTATAAACTTTTAAAGAGCAAATCATTAATACATTAAATTGTCCATCTATCAAATGTCGATACTGATTGCTGATTGCTGTATTCAGAAAATCATTAGATAGAGCATTATGAACAACGTACTGAGATATTTTGGAAAAACCTTCTTCTTTCTTCAGGGTCTTAGACACAAAGATTACTTTTGATGCGCTTCTTTGCACTATATAACGCAAAAAACGTTTCAAAATTTCTGGCCTTAAAGAAGTCTCATGTACATGATAATAAACAGGCCTTCCTATAAACCTACCCGCCAGTCCGGCTCCAAACGGAAGCATGGTATTGACATAGATAATCACATCTTCATTGCGATACTTTAGCAGTTTAAAAAAAATGCTTGCCTGCGAAAGCATAAAAGTAACAAGGGTGAGAAGTCTACTATTAAAACGCTTATAAAAATAGTGGCGATGTTTTTCTGTCTTTCCAGATAAAAATCCATCCTCGCCCTTACCTGTGTAAAGTTCTGTTTTAAAGCCATTTTTCTGCACCATTTGAATAACCTGAGATAGCACTTTAGGGCTACCGCTGTAGTCATTCAAAAGATGGATAAAAATAATTTTTTGCACAGGTCGTTTTATATATTCCTTACTTAAGATCTCGAATAATCTTAGCCGGAATACCTCCCACCATTACATTATCTGCAAAAGAGCGTGTCACAACCGCTCCAGCAGCAACAACGCAATTATTACCAAGCACTACGCCATCTAAAATAGTGACTTTTGAGCCTATCCAACAATTATTACCAATCTTTATGCCTGCTCTATTAACGCCTTGTAGTCTAATCAGCTTGCTCATATCCATAAAATTGTGATTCTCTGGGTGGGCGCTAAAATATTGCCCTATGATTGTATCTTTACCTATGACAAGACCGCCCGCACCGCCTAGATACGAAAACTCACCCAAAGCAACATTTGCCTCTATTTTTATATACTCACCAATATTATTAAACGACGTAGATATGATTAATTGTGAAAATGCGCCTATATTAACATTATCAGCAATAGATAATTTTCCTTTGCCAAGTGCACTTAAACTAGCATTATTGCCAATTGTCACATTAGTACCAATATATATATTATTTTTATTAAAAACTTTAACGGATCTTCCTAAGAAAATTTTATTGATCCGCTTATTTATGACCAAGAATCTCAGCCCCCGAACAAATGAGAAGAATTTATTCACAAACAACGACATAATCACAGAAGTAGATATCGACTTATCAAACCTGAAATTACTATTTCTGGTCTTTATAATATAATTTTCAATTGCAGTTCTAATCATACTAGATACCTCTCTCCTCTAGTATGCCTATAATCTTCCTAATCGTCGCTTCTTTATTGATGTTTTCTATACAAATATATTTACCATTTTTATTTTTTTTCATTTCACAGAACAGATCTTTGTAGTTGGATGTCAAATCAACGATAGAATCAAAATCTAACTCCTGTTTTCTTCTCAAGATAACTTCTGGAGAGGCGTACAGAAATATATTTACATCTGGCTTAATGATGAATTTATAAAAAAATTTAGCAACTGTCTTGTTGATGATAATATTAGCCCTCTTAGGGTCTGCTATATAGTCGAAATAATAGCGATCATACAGCACTATATCTCCTTTAGATGCATCACTGAAATAAAATATCCATTGCCCAAAAATATAGTCGGATAAATAATAAAAAAAACGTATATACGACGATAGTTTAGAGGAATTCTTTCCCGATCTCGGCAGAACTTCCATAGTTTTTTTCTCAGCTATTTTTTTTCCATACTTGATGGAGCTTAGTATAGGCAAGATTGAAGGGCGTTGTCTAAGCTCAACCACTTTCAAATTGTAATCGTTCTCAAGAATTCTTCTAATTTCGTTTAGTATAGTTGTCTTTCCAGCGCCATCAACACCGCTAAATGTAAATATTTTCTGCTTCATAATCATTTCAAAATATACCATTAGGCGAATCTAAAGCATCTGATACTGCATCATCCCAGACTTCAAATAACCAAAAAGCCTGTGTGTGCAGCTCCTTCTGTTCAGAATATATATCAATATAATAAGAACTGATATATATTAAATAAAAAATAAAATTTACATTGATATCAACATCCAATTTTTTTATCAATTGTTTTGTCGATATTAAGCCTAGTACACGCTCAATCTCTTTCTTCACATGCATATAATCAGATCGGTTTATCATGACTTCTGATTGAAAAATATAATGAAATAAATCAAATAATACAGGCATAGCTTCCTTGCTGAGTTCCCAATCATATATATATAACTTTTCATGATTAATATACATATTCCATGGCGTTAAATCACCGTGAGCCAACCCACAAGAAAGACTTTCTTCATTATTAATTGTTTTACGCAATAAGGAAAGCTTTTCTATAAAAGGGTCAATTCTCTGCCCATCTAATCCATTGCCGGCTATTACTTTTACCTTTAGATTTTCAATTAAACTTTCAATCTCAAATTTTTCTTGCATATCTTTCCATTGAACATGCTTATGATTGATACTGTTAATTTGTGTCAATGCAACTATTTGCACATCTATCAATTTTGATGGCTGATTATATCTTTTTGGTTTAATGTTACTAATCTCCAAAAGCTCTTTTTCACTATAAGCAAGGACTGTTGGTACATATATTGACGTAAGATTCTCACGCTTTAACTTGCTTAAAACATGGAACTCATTTTGAATTAGATCTTCCGATGTATTTGATATTGCCACTTTGACAAACACTAATGATTTGTAGCCATTGTTCAGCTCTACAATAATCTTTCTATTTTTGCCTACAGTGCCAGTAAATATAGAATGATTATAACCTGGGTATTTATCTAGAATCTTCTGCAATAAACTACCTTCATTTACCGATAGAAAAACTTCATCCGACCTAATTAAATTGGAAAGTTTAAGTGCAAATAATATCTTAATAGCAATGATGAATATCTTTGCACGAATCGAGGAAGAATTATAGAAATTCAAAAAAGTAGGCACCTTTAGTTTAGAAGGATATATCCACCTTATTGTTTGGTCAGGATTCGTTATATATGAATAGCTCAATAATTTACCAAGATTATTTTGCTCATTGCCACGAATCAAATAATCAATTATTTGACTATCATCCTGTTTCATTTATTTACGCGCTTCAACATATAAAGATTCCCATTTATGGCTTTCCATATCAACATTCATCTTGGATGAAGTAAGTATTACCGTATTCTGACCTATTGACATCAGAGAAGCCAGCCTCCTTCAAAACCTCAGCAAGTAAATCAAAATTCCATACCGATATATGCAGGTGATTTTGAGTTAAATTTAAAACAGCCTCTGCCAATGAATAATAACGGGCCATCTTTGGCTTTTAACTACGGACCTCATCCAGTAATCACCATTGCATTTGAGTGGCTTGGCTAGGTCTAACATCCGATCAGGAGGGCTTTCATGATTCCATATTAAATTATGCAATCTGTAAAAATCTGCACTAACCCACCCGTCAAGATGGCGAGAACTACACTCAAGATTCAATAAATTCTTAGAGTTCTCAGTTATTTTCTCAGGAACAGGCCTACTAAAAAAAATATTTCCAATAATACCAGGCCAGGCCCAAAGATAACTCTTAATACTACAATTTATTCTTCTTTTCTCAAGATCGCCAAATCTTTTCATCATGCTCATTACAATTACTCCTTAAATAAAGTTTTATACTTCTTGATATATGAATTCATTATCTCAAGATACACCCTCTGTATCGCCCCATCAAATGCATACTCTTTCTGTTTGATTACCACCCTATCTTGCACGACTGTCAATATTATTTGTTTTTTTAGATTCAACTTGTTCTTGTAGGTCGCACCCCCTTCCATGAAGCTAGAAGAACATATAACAATATTATATGATTGTAAAAAATATTTAAGTACAGAATCTACGGGAGAAGTGAAGTTATGCTGCATATTTACACCTTCACTATTTACAGCGATACCAGGGAAGTCAAGTTTGGACTTTTGGAGAAAAAGTTTGAGAAATCTTTTGATATCTTCGTCTGTCCCATCTAATATTAACAAATAACCAAGTAAAGAATTTCTTCTTTGAAATTCATAAATAAGATATTTATAAATACTTAACAAGGCCCCACCATAAGACTTGAAAAACATTCTAAACCAGAGATTCCATCTTACTTTATTTGACAATGTTGAAATTTCCATATATTTTCCATTGTCAATATAATGCGCTATGCTCTTTGAAGCAGATAATCCAACAATACTGGAGAGTGTTGTAATAAAATTGTCTTTGTTGCTCTTTACACTTTTAATTACAATATCTTCATATCTAGATTTTACTTTACCACCTGTTATCAAAGGCTCCAATAAACATAATACCGCTTCATTCTCATTGCTAGGGACATTGTAACCTTTGTAGTTAATTGAACTTTCAAGTATCTGATCCGCATTCAAATACGTAACGCCGCGCCAACACTCCCCATAATGAACATCAAGTTTAATAAATATTGATTTCCTTATACTGAAGATGCAATATCGAACGCCGTGATAATGTTTTTGAATAATTCCCAGATCAAACTCATGCAGCGATGCGATCGATTCTAGATGAGAGACCCAATTTATCTTTTTATCTGACTTAATTAATAAGTCAATGTCGCCTCCAAGGGTTGAATTTGGCAGATCCACATAATTCCTAAGAATACAATAAGGTATCCCATTATTACTTGCGCCATAAAAAATTTCTTGCACAAGTGCCGCCTTAGATAATATATTTTTCATGATTGCATACCCTGTTCTAGCAATCTTTTAGAAATTATTTCCCAATTGAACTCTACTTCCACCATTTCGATTGCTCTCTTTTTCATAATCGAAATTTCATGTCGATCTAACAGCTCAAACTCTTTTAAGGCATAACAAATATCTTTAGGTGAGTTGTTTTTAAGAACCATGCCACACTGATATTTCTTCACAAAAATGCCAAAGTTTGTTTCTTTAGAAATAAGCAAAGGCACCCCTAATCCACTTGCCTCTAGTACAGCCATAGGAAAACCCTCAAACCTTGATGTATGAACAAAAACATCCATGTTGGCCATTAAGTTTAATTTTTCATTTCCAAATTTTGAACCGAAAAAGATGATGTCGTTGTCTAACGCATTTAATTTTGACCATAATTGAAGTTTTTCTAAATCTGCACCACCTCCAACCACCCAAAGAACCCCGCTTCCGCCATTTTTTTTATACACTAGAAAGCCATTAAACAGAATATCCAAGCCTTTAGTAATTAAATCAATTCTCCCAACAAATCCAAAAATAGGTTGTTTATCTGACAAAACTTTAACATTGACAAATATTAATTCATCCATATCCTGTCCGTTCGGAATTAACACTTTTTTTAATCCAGTGATTAAATTATCGATGTAACGATATTCGCTTTCGCCTAAAAATTGCACCTTCCATGCATGCTTTAAAATATAGCGATCAAAGATGATGAAAAACACTTTTTTTAAATAGTATTTCTTTTTCAAGGCTTCCTTGTTATAGGATCCATGGGGCGTAAATATATATTTGATATGATTTTTATTCAGTTGTCTTGCAATTAAATAAAAGTCTGTAATAAAGCCGCCATGCATATGCACCAAAGAATTATAAGGGTCAATTTCATCAATATATACATTTAGACTTGTGTCAAGTAGAAAGGTTTTTTTTCTATAAAAATTAATATGGTAATTACGCTCTATTTTTTCAATTTCTCCAGTATTTGTTAATCCTAAAACCTCAACATCATGCCCAATATTTTTCTGAGAAGTTGCTAGGCTATGAACAACCTTATTAACTCCGTTCATTCGATTTGGATTTGCCTTACCTAAAGTTATATGAATTATTTTCATTTACATTAAGCTCTTTACTTTATTTGAAAAATATTTATTTGTAAATAAAGCAATAATAACCACCCATAATATTTGACTATTTATACTTTGCATAAAGCCAATCGTTACCCAAATTACAACACTCAGGTAATCACCTTTCCTAAAACAATGTGCAGCATTAAAAATTAAAAACAATATGAAAGATATAAACCCATAGTCTGCCAATAATTGAAATAGCCCTCCCCCGGTGAATCCTTCTGGTAAACCCGGCATATAAAAACTTAAAAAACTTGCCACATGATCAACGCCATAGCCAAACCAACCATCCAAAACACTAAGGTCTGTCATATTCGCCAATACTATCATAGGGACAATTCTAAATGCCGCACCATGGTCAGCCTCAATTATAGTATCTGGATCAAGCGTAAGAGTTGCTAAAAATGTGTTAACTGTACGCTCATAAGAGGATAACTCAAATATATTTACTAAAAATACAACAACTCCAATAACTATAAATAATGGCAGTATATTCTTTACTCTAATAAACTTTAGTAATACGATAACTAGAAAAAAAAATGCTGTACCACTTCCCATGGTTGACATAACCCATAAAAAACAAGTCCATACCCACTTATCCTGTTTTAAATCTAAACGAAAATTATACGATCTTTTTTTGATCAACTCTGTTGCTATTATATAACAATACATTAATAGCGCTAGGATTCGAGCGCTATGAGATGGTTCAGATGTAAGCGAATTTAACTTGAACGGGTTATTAGGATCATAGTTACTCACAATAAAAATAGGTAGGCCCGTTAAGACACAAAACTGTTGAATTGTTAATACAAAAAAATAGGAATAAATCAGATACTTTAAAAGTTTATGATAGTCTACTACAGTAAATTTACTAATATAAAGCAACTTCTTGTAAGCAAGAAAGGTAAGTCCGTACATACCAGTATACATTATTGTAGACCATCTAATGCTATCAGGGTGAAATGCAAGTGGAAACAATATTAAGGTTATAATAAATAAAATCAACCATTTATCTGATTGATAAAATTTCACATAAAATGCAATTATGATGGGGGAAAGCCCCATTACTCCAATCAATAATAAATTCATCCCATTTTTACTGTTTGTGAAGGCTGGCGATACCGAGAACGAAACAAAGATAATAATTAAAAATAATAATGAGGAAAGTATTTGCTTTCTTTTTACTGTGCTAATCACTTAATTAACCAGACGAGACTTAAACTTATAAACTATTTTCAATATTGCATACGAAAAACCCAATAAAAACAATTGGAATGAGTTGTATCCACTATAGTTTCTTAAATAGTACTTTCTACTTTCGATAAACAACAACATTCTTTCAGAGCTATTTCCTTTAGTGTTTTCATTGTGCGCATGAACCGCTTCAATATATGGTAAAAATGCAATCTGCCCTTGCTTATCTTTAACCTGGGAGCTTAAAATAGCCTCTTCCGAGTACAAAAAAGTAGTTTCATCAAAGTAATCAATCTCTCTCAAGAAATTCATGCGCAAAAGTAAGCAGCATCCCACAACTTTAGGAACTGTTATTACTTTATTTGTCTCGTATGGGAGTACATAAGGCCTTATCTTAAAAAGACTTGGGAATAGCTGTCTAGGCCATAATAACTCTTCCATAAATTCTGGCTCACGCAAAGGATTCTGGTCCTTCCCATCAAGTCCAATAATTTTCGATGCAGCTAAATAATATTTTTCATTTGAGAACAATACATCCGCTAATCTAGATATGTAGTTCACGTCGTCGAAACGCATATCTGGATTTGCAATCAAAACTGCATCTACATTCAAATAATTGGCAATTTTTATACCTACATTATTTCCCGATGAATATCCACTATTTTCCTGGTTGTAAATAAAAAATGTTGAAAAATCATGTTGATTTATTTTGCATTTCGATATCAGCCCATAGACTTCGCTGACTGAACCGCTGAATGTAGAAGATGTAAATTTCTTTGACCACTTTTGAATTTTTTTAAGTGTATTAGAATTTGATGCATTGTCTACAATTATAGTAACCAAATCCATGTTCTTTTGTTGTTGTACTTGCTCTACGGAAACAAATAAATCTTCTTCACTATTGTAATTTAGAAAAATTACTGCTACTTTTTTTCTGATATCTAACATCATTTGCATACCTTATACGTACATCCTGAAAAGTGTACCTCAAATACTGATTTATATTCAGCTAATAAAGCCTTCGTATAGATACGTTTACAGCTTCATTTTGCTCAACTTTTGAGCTAATCTCTCTTTTACCTAAAGCGCTTTTTAAAAAGTCAAAATGCTTATTTTTTATTGACATACATACCTTTATATATTTCCATTCTTTGAATTCTAGATTGCTCGTATCTTTCTTTTTCTGGGCCATCTTCTCTGTAACTTTCTAATACAACTGCTCAATACTTCTGTCTAGTTATGGACGCTCTTTACGCAAAACTCAATATAAATTTATTTGATCATAAACATCTTTTAAATGCTCGCCTTTCACATCCCATGTATAGCATTCTTCATATCTCTTTCTAGAACCTTTAGACAATCTTTCCATAAGGCCATTATTTGTATACAGATCTTTAATCGCCTCGGCAAAATCATTTACGCTTTTATCGTAAGTTGAGTAAGTAATTTTAATTCCTGAATTTTCATCGACCATTTCTCCCGGCCCATAATTATCAAAACACACTATTGGCAAACTATGTGACATTGCCTCTACAACAACCATGCCCGCACCTTCATGAGATGGGCATAAAAATAAACTCGATCTTCGATAATATTGTATAAGCTCATCCAATTTAATCCAACTCACAAAGTTAAATATTGATTGATTTCTCGATCCTTTTGATATTTTCTTGATTAGCGCTTCCTGAGGGCCTTTTCCAATAATGGTAAGCGTGACATCATCAACTTCCGGGTTGTCTTGAATGAATTTTATGACAGCATTAATAGCAATATCTACACCCTTAAGAGGAATAAATCTAGCTGCAACGAGAATATTAAACCCCTGTTTTTCAGCATATTCATTATGTTCAATATATGGTGACCCAGATGAAGGAAACAAAATAAACTTTTTATCACTTATGCCAAGTCTCTTTTGTACACTTTTATTACCGCCCAAGACTATATTTGCTTTATATTTACAAATTTTATTAAATGGATCAATATTCCAAAAATATAACTTTACAATCCACGATAACCTATCTCTTATAAGTGATTTATACCCATATAGTCTCAAATACTCATAATTTATTTTCTCATGGTGATTTATAGGTCCCCAAATAAAAGGCTTATTAAATATCCATAAAAATGAAGGAATGGAGTCAGTAGAAAAATTAAGATTATGCGCTATATCAAATGTAATTTTCTCTTTGGCAATAAAAAGAACAATAAACATTTGCCAAAGATAAAAATATAAAGTTGAGCCTCTTGGGCCAACCTTCCAAAAACGAAGATAATAAGGTAGATCAAAATAATAGAAAACTAAATTATCTGTACAAATATTATTCTGCTTAATAAATTCTTCAATTACGCTTCTATTATTTTTTCTGGTGATTGCAATTATATGATTATATCTTGATGCTTGGCTTATCATATTCCAGCCAAACCCTGATTCTGACCCCTTATATGGATCAACATCATATGCCGTTATTAAAATTTTATTTTTATGCGCCATATGTTAACCCTTGCCACTAATCAGCAACATTTATAAAAGATTAAGAATTGTTTGTTTTAATGTACGAGGGTGTATGCCATTTTTTTTCATTAGTGTATTATCAAATGATGTATCTAATGGCCGATTGGCAACCGTTTTAAACTCAGTCGACGCTACTGATTCAATCAATTCTTCTTTCATGTCAAGTAATTTAGCAATTTCTAGTCCAAGGTCATATCTAGAATACACCTCATTGCCAGATATGTTTATCAGCCCAGAAAAATCTTTCTCAATCAACTTTTCAATCGCCTTCACTAAATCCTCAACATATAAAATATTGACCAAGACATCATTTACTAGTCTTAAATTTTGTTTATTCTTCAGTTTTTCAATAATCATTGACGTGGGATTAGGCCTACCACCAGGTGACACTCTTCCATACATCGTGATAGGCCTCATTACTATTATTCTAGAATCTTCTTGATCAAGTAAAAATGTATCAGCTTTCAACTTGACAAGGCCATAAAAATTTACTGGTTCACATTTAGACTTTTCATTATATGGCGCATTATTTCCGTCATAAACTGCATTAGTAGAAAAATGAATTAGTTTTTTAAAATTATAATTTTTGAGGTGATTATATAAAATATTCACAAACTGATAATTTTGCATTTCACAGCTATCTTTGTTCATTTCACATTTGTCCAGATCGCCCACTGAAATACAGTTAATTATTACGCTTTCACTGTCTAAATCTAGATTAATTATTAAATTAGATACATCATTATTAAGTAATGCCGCATCGTCTGCAACTTCAAATCTAACAATTTTATGTAAGTTACTATCTTTACGTCCAATACACACTAATTCTATGTCATCCATAGAATTAAAATAATTTATTATCGCGCTTCCTACGAATGAATTGTATCCCAGCACTATTATTCTCATAATTTTTCCTGTAATTTATTATTTTTATCTTGAAATGGTTTCTCAAAATCAATTCTAAACAAGTAATTTA
>Ga0181555_1002337_pt1 | contig 15912 bp, 29 predicted proteins | sample 011ome_15_FD_145601 | JGI IMG/M metagenome (GOLD analysis project Ga0181555, IMG submission 145601) | Coastal salt marsh microbial communities from the Groves Creek Marsh, Skidaway Island, Georgia - 011504AT metaG (spades assembly) | ecosystem: Environmental > Aquatic > Marine > Intertidal zone...
GATGATTGGTACGGAATCTGTCATTGAAAACGATGATTAATTTTTCCAGTCGCAATATATTCATCAATCTTGTAACCAATACTCTTTCCAATACCCGGGATTTTATGAGGTCCTTTCGAAATCTCGGTGCCATTGGTTACTTCAAATGGAAGTGTGCGAATAGTGTCGGCAGCTTTTTTGTAAGCTTTGATCTTATACTCGTCGCGTGATCTACTCGCAAGAGTTTCCAATTGTTCCGCTATATTTTCGTTGGTATCAAACGTTTCCCCAGTTTCAAGGAATTCATTCACCTTTTTCATGATACCCTTACCAATACCCGGTAGATCTGCAAGTTGTTTTCCATGAGTGACCTTGAAGTCAAGGCGATAAATGGTATTGGCAGCCTTTTCGTAGACAGCCCGTTTGAATTCGTTTTCTTCTTCGCACGCAAGTTCATCGAGAGCATCAGTCAGCTCCGTGTTATACGACACAAAATAGTCCGAGTCTGAGTCGTCATCGGAAGCAACAGATTCTTCATCGGACAAGTCAGAGTCGACATAATGAAACATATTTTCGTACTCAAGCATATCTCTCTCTTCTTCGCATTTGCGAAGACGCTTTTTGAGATCAGCGTTTTCCTTTTCAAGGTTGGCAATGTAGGTGGCAATGGAGTTGGAGTTCATTTTACCCTTTATAAATATAATGAACCTGTGGTGACTTAGGTGTGTAAATTTGCATTCGCTGTGTGATATGTTTTCCCCTTCATTACATAACTATGAACTCTTGCGTAGCCCCACGCCTGTGGAGAAGCTCCTGGACGATGCCCAGTTCGCCACGCAGCGAGACCGCGGTTGTAGATAGTCTCCAGTGTCTTTAGAGGTATCTTTGTAGCTTTCGCTATCTCTGGAAGGGACTTGGCCTTGGGATACTTCTTGCGGAATCTTTGGGTATATGAGGATGTGCGGGTCTTTACACCCTTATCAGTTTTAAATGTGGTGTAGTCTCTCTTGAGCATCTTTATGTAGCGGGTCTCCACATTTTTGAGGGTCTTGAGACCCCTGAAGTACTTGAGGGGAGCATATATGAGACCCCTCGTTTTGCGCAACTCCCTAACTTTTTTGGAAATCTCCTGATCTGTGAGAGGCATCTTAATTATTATGTAGAATTAAATTAATGGAATGGGGTCGTCAAGAAGCTCTTCTACCCGAGGAGGTCTGTAAAAATAATGTGTGTAATTGTTGTTTAGTTGGAACTGTATTAAGTTTGATGTCCAGTGTGGTTTTAATAAAAATGTACTTCGCTGGTTATTTTTGACTCAGATGTTTGATTGCTTCGAAAATATTTGAGTAAATTGTGTTACCAAAGCGAACTCTCCCCGTTGTTGCCGACATCCAACCACGATGCCCATTGAAATACGCTCGCTGTATATCAACCATTATAAAAAAGAAAGATTATTTTATAGAAAGTTGAGATGGGTCTCACAATTATTATGGGAAATATGTTTTCTGGTAAAACTTCTGAACTCATCAGACGACTTAAGAGATACAAAGTCATAGGTAAGAAGATTGTGGTCATAAACTCCTCAAAAGATACTCGCTCCCCTGAGGAAGTCTTAAGGACACACGATGGTGTTCAATTTCCATGTCTCAAAGTTAAACACATTTCCCATTGTATTATCAATGAGGCATTTTGCAGTGCCGAAATTGTAGCCATTGACGAAGCCCAGTTCTTCACAAACCTCAAAGAGTTTGTGGAGATGTGTCTCTTTCTTAACAAATCGGTGATTATTGCGGGTCTTGATGGAGACTATCAACAAAAGAAGTTTGGGGAAATCTTAGATTGCATTCCAATGGCGAGTGATGTCGTGAAGCTCTCCGCCCTCTGTATGGACTGCTGCAATGGAACACCTGGACCATTCACGAAAAGAATCGTCAAGAGTGATGCACTTGAATTGGTGGGTGGTACGGATATGTACAAAGCTGTGTGTCGTCAACACCTAATAGAAACGGTGGATGTCCAAAATAAGAACCACTCGTTTTTGAAATCCGCGCTTTGTGACTCGGTGGAATCTCGAGTGGTCAAATAAAAACTCGTGTCCAGATTGATGTCTATGTGCCTCATATTCGGTGTACAACACACAATCACGACCACTCTTTATCGTAAGATGGTATCTCAACATCATATTACTTTCAGCTCGATGTGCTGGTATACTCATAGGTGCGTCCATCACGGCGAACTTTGCAGTCTCTTTATCAACACATGGAATCTGGTCAATTATTTTTTGAATTTCTGGGAAGTCCTTGACATTATAGTAGTAATACTTATCATTTGTCTTGAACCACGGGTCAAGTGTGTGAAAGTAGTGCTTCTTAGCTGTACTGACCCCCTTCTCAAATTCATAGAGAATCTTAGTGTAGTTTGCCTTGACAAACCAAAGATTTGGGTAATCCAAGATATCATAATCAAGTTTATGGTATATAAGGTCGATGAGGGTATTCCTCATACCCACGAGAGGTCGTAGTGGCTTTTGAAAGTATAATCTATCTATTGGGGATTTGAGATAATCATGAAGAACCAGAACGACTGGTAACAACAGGACACGCCACATTAATTTCTCAGTATAAAATAAAAATGCCAGGTTACGGCGCGAAGATGGAACGATTCACCCCAGAACCTACCAAGGACACCCCACAATTGGAAGAACGCTTTTTGATACCCAAGGCTCGTATGCCAACGATGACTCTTGTTCAGTTAACCATCGCGGCAATGATTGCATATTATGCGTTCACTGTGCGTAAGATGAACAAGGCTGTCGTATCGACTGCGGTCTTCGCGATTGCTCTCCTCCACATGTATGACCACATGTACCGCGTCAAGCGTGGCGACGAACGCCTCTTCTTGTTCCCCAAGAAGGAGGGCTACTGTGGTGCCTGCCGAAATTAAAGTAGTTGTAGATTGTAAGTATGCGCGTCAAAATTATTCGTAGCCCAAACACTGCAAAGAAGTTCAGGGCAATTTTAGAAGACGGCAGGACTGTTGACTTTGGTGCAAGTGGATATTCAGACTACACCAAACACAAGAATCCTTCACGTATGCGCTCATATGTCCTTAGACATGGTGGACAAATTCCCAAGCGTATAGTGGCTGAACGTAATCCAGCAATGATACACAGAATGATGCGTAATATCGATAGAAGCGACAAGGAGGATTGGAAATTGAGTGGTATTGGTGGGGCTGGTTTCTGGTCACGATGGTACCTATGGAGCCAACCAAACTTTGTGGATGTCAATAGATTTATGTTAAAAAGATTTGGAATTAAAATCATCAAAAGTCACTAACGTTCCATTATCAATGAGAGGCGCATTTTTTAACTTGAAAATGTAATTATATCACGTGACTTGGGTGTTAATTCTTTGCGAGGCCACGCTTCTTTAGGTTAGCCTTAAGGTTAGCTAAAAGTGCAGCCCGTGGGTTTAGGCCCATTGGTGGGGGTGGAGGTGGAGGTGGGGGAGCTGCGCGTCTCGGTGACATACGCACCGGTTGGGCAACGCGTTGTACTCTTGGTGTATTTGGTCCAGCCTCTCTAAGAACCATTTTACATACACGAATAAACTTTGTAGCATTCCTGGCTTGATTCTGGAGAGTTAGACCACTAACCTTTCTCTCGAGTTCCTTGTGTGTGAGCTTGACGCGTTTACCTTTGACGTTTTTGGTTACCCTGAGACCCATTTTTTTTACTTTGTCCTTGAGTGTATTGTAGTCCATGTACTATAACACACTAAAATTATCTGTACCACACCCCAGCCCTGGTTGCCGCATCGTCAATTTCATCAACGATTTCCCAAGCCCATAAACATTCATCGGCATCTTCACGTGCACAGATGGCGTGTGCAACATCAAGGGCTTCGTGTAAAAGCATTTTGAGACGCATTTGTCTTACCGTCATTTTCTTTGGTTCGCGCAAACACGGGGACAAATACATATGTTCGAGAGCCGCGCACGTGATTTCTCGCTTTTTCATTTCATAGTGAATGTCTTCACTTTTTTGAGCGGCAATGATGCGATATCTGCGCCTGTGCTCTGGGATGGGGGCTGGACTCCAGTACCCAAATCTTTTGAGGGTCTTCATTACCTATGTGTAGACCTAAACTTTTAAGATACACACAAAATTAAAGATATCAAACACTTTAAATATACGATGGAGTGGCGTGAAGACCTGCACGACACGAACCAGCTCATAAGACATGTGATTCTTCCAAAGCTTATACAACTTGAGCTCGAACTTGAATCACTCCGAAGACATACTTGGCCCTATATCCAAGCTCGTAAAGAGATGGGTCAACTGGATGATATCGCCGCGAAGAGGGACTTTTGTAAACATTTAGAAGATGATACGATTTTGGAACTCTTGAGAATTAAAGCAAAATACTCAAAGGCTACAGGACTTCAGGGTAGGGAATATGATATGCTCAAAAATAATTTTTGTTAGTGTATAGTAAATGGTATTACCCATACTACTTGGAGCTTTAGGTTTAGACGCACTTGGTGTATCTGTACCTGGTATAGATTTAATCAAATCACCTGCAGTTGCGTTTGATAAGAACAAAGATTTAGATGTGAGCACTTTAATATCCTTATTATGTTCGTGTATGTGTTCGGCTATGGTCGTCCAACGCATGATAGGTTTCCCATTTAAAAGTCCACCCATTATGATGATGTTGGCTGTGTGTTGTGTATCAAGTGGTTTTTCATCTGTGATGTTAACTAAAGATACTTACGATCGGTTTACTCGACCATCACCACCTCCAAAATAATTAGAAAAAGTCATCCGTCCTGTACATATTCACCGTGTATGCACCAGTCTTACCCAAAACTGAGACTGATTCATTCCCGTAGAGTTCTTCACATCCAATGTCCTCCATACAGTCCCGAGCACCGTGACTCACTGGGATTGGGTACAGGTTTTCACCACCAGTTGTGGTGTAGTAGTGGTAACGGTCACGACGTCCTCGAACTTCTTTCCCGTAAAGGGGGAGCGTTTCTTCACCAGCACCTACAAGAATACCCATCTGTTGCATGTATCCAGGTTTGTACTGCTTAATTGGTGGACCTCTAAACTCGGGTTCACGTCTTTGGGTTGGACGTGGTGGTACGGGCACAGGTACGGGTACTTCGACTGGTACTTTAACAACTTTTGGATTTTGGTACATATATCCCACAAGGAGCGCAAGTACAGCGAGGGCCGACCAAAGGAGTTGCGTCTTTGTCTTATTCTTCATTACATTAGTTAAGGAATATTTTTCAGATAAAGACATGAAGATACTCGCCATAGATATTGGGTACCACAATATGGGTCTCGTTCTTGCCGAATGTGGAAAGGGTCCGAAGGTTACGGTTACATTCTTAAAAAAGGTAAGTCTTGAAGATTATAAATATATCTATTCAAATGACTTTGTAGACCTCATTCCTTTATTTGTAGATGACCACAAACATATATTTGAGGAAGCGGATACTATACTTATAGAGCGACAACCCCCAGGAGGATTCACAAATATCGAAATACTTCTACACTACATGTTCAAAGATAAAGTTGTTCTTGTTTCACCTGTGAGCATGCATACACATTTTGGTATGCGACACCTCAACTATGAGGAGCGCAAGGAGCGGGTGGTTTCTATTGCGAGCAAGTATATTGAAGATGATATTCCATATGAGAGAAAGCACGACATTGCAGATGCGTTATGTATGATAATTTATCATAACTTTAGAATATCCGTACACTTCTTTGACCAATTTAGGCATCCTTCTCAAGCTTAGTCTTAATCACATCAAGTGCGTGCACAACACTATTGAACATATTGAAAATTTCACCGCTATTGCATCTATGCACAGCCTCTCTGAGATTTTGAATGTTATAGTCGAGGGATTCACGCTCCTTCTTCTTTCGTTCCTCGTTGTCTGTTTTGATTTTTTTGATTTTATTAATCTTTTCATCGATATCATGCATCACAATTTCAATGGCGTCATCCATTTTTTCAATCTCATTTTCATAAAAGTCAATCTGACGCATAAGGATGTCGCGTTTTACGGAGGACTGTGTTCGGTCCATTTGTCGTGAAATCTTGTCTACTTTGGAATCCAACTTTTCGATATTTTCAACATACTTCTGTTGGTTCAATTCACGAATCTGCTCCAAACGCGCAATCTCCTGGTCTACGTCGATGTACATGTTCATTGTATTTGTACACTTAACACTCCAAAACTTTATACCAATGAGTTCATCTTATTAATAAATATAGTGAACTTTATGCCCAACTCTTTGAAGACTCTCTTTTTCGTTCAGCTGAACAATGAAATCACCCTTCAAAGTTTTGAGATTTGTGTAAAACTTCTTAATGTGCTTCCTAGGTAAGGGATTAATGTACATGTCATCAGTTATGTTTTTGAATATATCGAGCCAGAAGGAGAACTTAGACGCTTGCTCGTCCATGTCGATAACGGTGATGTGGTGTTTAATCACGTATCCGTTACCGATAATGGAGTGTCCACTGGGATCAATGTAGTCAAGCATGTTTATAATTAATGTAGTATATGTTATCACTTAGGTTACTTACCAGGTATAAATAGTTTTAAGTCATCAATGAATGTATCGAAACGTCCGAGACGGTACTGGACGAATGCCCATAGGGCGAAAAATACAGTTTTTGTTAAATTATTTACATCATTATCTTCCATCTTATATATAGGGGAGACAACTCGGTGCATGAACGTTTCCTCCTTTTGCTGACCAGTCACATACATCTCAGCCTGCGTTAAAGCGCATGTATCATCATTCACGGACCAGTGATAGAACAGAAATGGGATAAGTATAGAATAGAATTCCAAGTTCCTACGGTCATTTGTAAATGGAACCACGAGAGTAGCGATGAGGAACACAAGATGAATCAAGAATATTATGTTCATCTATACTAATATGAGCGAAGAAAATTTCGGAGGTATGTCTACAACCGCGATAAAACGAAAGGAGTTGGAGCTCCGTGAACAAAGTTGGAATGAACAACACGAATCTATATTGAGACAGTGGGGTGAAGCGTCTGGGTGTTACAGATATATGAACCACAGGGCGTATATTATGTACAAGGGTCTCTCAATGCGTTTTACTCTACCTGTCATTGTCTTGTCTACAATCACAGGTACGGCAAACTTTGCCCAGGAACAGTTTCCAGAAAGTATGCGAAGTATGGTACCATCAGTTATTGGTGGTTTAAACCTCATTGCGGGTCTCGTCGCGACTATCATGCAGTTCCTCAAGATTAATGAACTCATGGAGAATCATAAAACAGCCGCGCTTTCTTATGGTCTCTTATCTCGAAACATTCGTTTGATGTTAGCCCTCCCAAGAAGAGAACGAAGTGCGGACGGTCTCGATTTCGTGAACTCGTGTAAGGCGGAGTATGATCGTCTCATTGAACAATCCCCAGCTGTGCCTACAAGTATTCTTGTTGAATTTGATAGGGAATACCCCCTCGATAATATATTCACAAAACCGGAAATCCTTGATGTTCGAGCCATTCCAAAATTGAAAATGCCAATCGGTAAGATTGGTGAACTTGTAAAGTCAAAGGAAGCATATGATGCAAAAACTAAAATTCTCCAAGATATGGATGACGAAGATGAGATTACATCAGTGGTCTCTGAAGCACCGCCAGACGTCGAGCAAGGTATATCATCAGAATAAGCATACCCAAATTTGTTAAAATAGCACACGCCGCGTATGGTAAAATTTTCCTTTTTAAAGGTTTTACGATACGTTCTTGTAGTGCGTCGTTCTCCAGCACTAAATCTATAGCCTGATTAGTAAGATCATCAATGGATTCCTTCATTAAGATAGTTGAACAAAAAAAAGAAGAGTCTGTGACGACACTTCATACGCAACACATTGAATTACTCAAGAAGTACATTCGTGAACGAAAGAATGTCTTCATCTGTGGAGCCACTGGGGTTGGGAAAACATATATATTAGAGGCAGTCCTTAACGAATCGAATAGTGTGGAGATACACCAAGAACATCTGAAGAGTAAATCAAACTTTTTGGGGTTCATAAAGGGTGCCGCCAAGCACGCGTTTATTGAGGACTATAGCCAAGAATTCAAACCTCTCATTGAACAGGTGTCTGATGGTAAGCGACTCACCCGTGGGTCTCTCATAGTGACGTCGGTTAATATGTGTATGTTCCCAAACTTTGAGACCATCTTCATACCGAGACATAAACCCGAAAAATTACTCACACTCACAGACGACCGCTCAATTCACGTTGAAAATGCGGCACTACGGTGTGGAGGTAACATTCGAGACTTTTTTTCGTACTTGGAGGGATACGATGCGAAAGATACATTTCAAACACCCAAAGAGTTTATTGCCGACCTTTTGTCTGACCCCAAATCCATTGGGTTTCCAAAGACAATTCACGAGCACGGGCACATTTGGGATATATTTCAAGAGAATTACTTGGATTCCAAGGGTATCGATAGTGTTCGAGCTTCGAGAGGCTTTTCCGAGGCGGATATCTACGATACCCAAATGTATGCATCTGGGGACTGGAACCTGATGCCGTATTTTATCCTCAATGCAGTCGTGATACCCAAAGTAGCACTTGGTAAACCGCTTGTTCGGGATAGAATTAGACCTGGGAGTTGCTGGACAAAGTATGGAAATTATAAAATGAGAAGTCAGAAATATAGTGAACTGCGGAAAAAATCAAGAACTGGGTTATCCATAGGTGAACTGTGTCTCCTCAAAAAATATGCTGAAGAGGGTAATGTGCATCCAATGATGGAATACTCCCTAAGTCCACAAGACTTTGATGTTATGAATCACCTCGCGGTTGGAAGTAAATTAAAACAAAGGGACGTTACACGAGTAAAGAAAGCCTTGAAGAATGCAATCGAAAAAGGTCGTTGAACAGGATGAGATTGAACCGGAGTACACAAAGACGATTGGGAATGAAATTCACTTTTATGGGGAGATTACAGTTGAGAATACGCTCGAATTCGTGGAGGCGTTTAGAAAGCTTGAGATTCGCCTCCTCAAACAAAAGGCTGACCTCATTGGGTACGAACCAGAAATCCGTGTACACATTATGAGTGATGGAGGTGATATGTTCTCCGGGTTAGCCCTCAAGAATCTTATTGAGAAGTCTCGAGTTAAAGTGATTACCATTGCCCAAGGTGCGTGTTGTTCGGCGGCTACATTTATGTTTTTGGGTGGGTCAGAGCGTCGCATTGGTGAAAATGCATACCTTCTGATTCACCAGTTGAGCACCGAATTTTGGGGTAAATACCAGGAACTCAAGGATGAAATGAAGAGTTGTGAAAAGTTTATGGGGGCCCTCAAGAAGATGTACACCTCAAAGACTGAGATTCCTGAGAGAAAGTTTAGGAAATTGATGAAGAAAGACCTCTATTTGTCGGCATCAAAGTGTCTAAAGTATAAGATTGCTCACGCGATTGACTAATAGTGACGTAGCGTTTGTAAAGAGCCAAACAACATATAATGATAAAAACTATAGCACCCGTATTCGCATTCATAGGTACGTTTGTGCGCGGTGGAGGCTTAAGTCGCTCCATTCTACCATAATTTACAACTGGTATCATATTTAAAGTTGAGAAATTAATTATACGTATAATGGAACGCCTTATTCGAGGAGACAAAAATGGGAAGCAGAGATACACCGATATTCACGTAGAGGACTTGGGGGATGGGACTGCTGATATTGTGAAGACGAGTGGTATGGTTGGAAGTGATAAATGTACAGTATCCAGAACCAACGTCACCACTGGATACGACAAGGCGCTTGCGAGGGCTAGGACTATGTGGACCAATGAGAGAATGAAGTCTGTTCAAATTCTCCCAATGTTGGCGAATAAATGGGAGGACCGACACCACTATATTACAGAACCCTTTTATGTTCAACCCAAGTTGGATGGTGTTCGTCTCCTCGTATCTACAAAGGGGTGCTTCTCTCGGACAGGTAAGATTGTTAGTGGCGTTGAGCACCTCACCAAGAATCTCAAAGATGGTGAATGGTTGGATGGGGAGTGTTACGCCCCAGGTAAGACATTTGAGGAGATTACAAGTATGTTTAAAATGAATCCCCAAGACCTGGAGTTTCACGTGTTTGACTATTTTGATACAAATAGACCCTATCTCCCATTCGCAGAGAGACAGAAACGGACCACCGTGGAGACCATTTTAGTCCAAAAAAAGTCTGAAATTCCCAAACTCCACACAAAGTTTGTGAACCAAGGTCACGAGGGTATTATGATTCGAGAAGCCACAAGTACATATGAGATTGGAACGAGAAGTAATTATCTCCTCAAGTTCAAGGAGTTTCAAACCGAGGAATATGAGATTGTGGATGCCAAGACTGGTCACGGGAGAGATGCCGACGCTGTGATTTGGGTATGTACAACCACAAATGGTCACGAATTCACAGTGAGACCCGAGGGTACTATTAAACAACGAGAGGTCTACTACGCAAATAGAAACAGGTACATTGGAAAGCAACTCACGGTTCGATTTCAAAATCTCACAGCTTTGGGGGTACCCAGATTTCCAGTGGGTGTGGCGATTCGGGACTACGAATAATATCCAGGGAAAGTAAATGAACACTAAACTTGCGGTAGATGTAGATGAAGTTCTCGTTAATCTACTTGCACCAATGGCCAAATGGAGGGGCGTCGCTTTACCCACCCAACCCAAATATAAGTACCTGTACCGAGAAATTTTCAATTGCACAGAAGAACAATCTCAAGAAATCCTCCACAAGTTTTATCGCTCCAGGGAGTTTCTCAACCTCAAACCAATCCTTGGTGCCCAACCAGCTATGCAGAACTTTAGAAAAACATTTGATAAGATGTATATCGTCACAGGACGCCAAGAAATGGTACGAGAAACCACCGAACTCTGGATTGAGCGTTTTTTTCCGGGTGTCTTTGATGATGTCATTCTCACAAATAGTTTTACGGAGAATGAAATCAAAAAGGTTGACGTCTGTCGCGCCCTTGGTATCGGGTGTATCATTGACGACATTGGACAGACGTGTGATGAGTGTATTGAATCTGGGATAGACGCCATACACTTCATTGGGGAGGACGTGTACCCATGGTGTGAACCAAGTGAGATTAGTATGAGAGGGTGGGGGAACACTCAACGAGATATTATTGAGGTTTAAAAAATACAATCACTTTTAATTAAATGAAACCTATCATTAAATGGGTTGGTGGAAAGACTCAGATTTTAGACCGAGTTTTACACGAATTTCCGCGAGAGATTGAAAACTACCACGAACTATTTGTAGGAGGTGGTAGTGTTTTATTGGGTGTTTTAACACACACGGACATAAAGATTAATGGAAAAATCTGTGCATATGACCTAAATGAAAAACTTATAAATATGTATACACAGATTCAGACAAATCCGGTGGGTTTACATAGTGAAATGGTAAAACTTTTTAAGACTTATGATAGCATAAAAGGTGTAGATATTCATAGAAATCCACAAAATGAAGAAGAAAGTCAAACATCAAAGGAAAGTTTTTTCTACTGGATTCGAAGCGTATACAATAAGAGTGTACCATCAACACACACACACGCAGCTATGTTGATTTTCTTAAACAAAACATGTTTCAGGGGTGTTTACAGAGAGGGTCCAAATGGGTTTAATGTCCCGTATGGACATTACAAGACAACCCCAAATATTGTATCCCTTGAAGAATTAATACGGTATCAAGAAATATTGAAAAATGTAATTTTTAAAACTATTGATTTTAGGGATGTGTTCAAAACATATATTCACAAGGATGACTTTGTATACGCAGATCCACCATATGCTCCAGAGGATGTACATAGTTTCGTATCGTATACAAAAGACGGGTTTAAAACGGAGGAACACACCACATTATTTCAATTATTAAAAACACAAGAAATAGATTTCGTTATGTCTAATTCTAAAGTCGCTTTAGTATTGGATGCTTTTGAAAAATATAAAATTATAGATATCCCCGCGAGGAGAGCTATTCATTCTAAAAATCCAGGTGCCTCCACGACCGAAGTCATCATTGTTTCAACCAGGCATCCAACTGCGTAGAATCAAAATCGTAACACTCGGGAGATACGTTAACGTCCTTGACCCAAAGTATCGCAATTCCGTGTTTTTTAAGTATATCCAACCACTCCACGTATGCAACTTTTTTGAACCAAGCTTCCCGTAACACGAACGCAAAATGAATATCAACACCCGGGTATTTATTGCGATACAACTCAACCTTGGTCGGGCCAGTCAATAATTTCTCATCGACACTTCCCGCACACGATTGATTCTTACACTCTAGAATAAAAACTCGACGGCGATCGCCGGACACGTAAGCACCATCTGGTCGAAAATCTTTACTACCGGGTGTTCCCTTGTATAGATCTTTCATGTGTATATTGAATGAATTCTGCTCAAAATAAGTGAACTCCTCATTGTACGTTTGACCATTTGGTACCACACGCACCGCATCCTCAAATGGCTTACCTGATGCATTTGTTTTATACCCTCCAGCGCCGGTGCCACGATTCCGCATTACTTTATCAATTTCATCACTTAACTTAGGTTGTATAATACTCGATGTAGAGGATCACACGATCTTCTTGGGATGTATTCTCAGCCCAGTGGGGAAATCTGGCGTTCATCACAATGTGTTTACCATCTTCTTCTTCAATATCACCGAGGGTTTGATGGTGAAGATAGCACCCCTTGGGACATTTTAGACCTAGGTGATATGTAAACTTGTAATTGGGTCCAACTGGATCTGTATGTTCTTTAAGTTGGACACCCCCTTTCATGAGAGCGAAACCAGCAATATGTATTCCCTCAATTTGAGAGAGTAACTCCGAAGTTTTGGGACACTTTAAACAGTTTCCAAAAACAGACTTACCTGCCCAAACGAGAGGCCAACTTATCCACGCGTCTGGTACGTGTGTCTGCCCCCCTTTGAGCCAACCACATGCTCCACATGTGTACTGGTCTACAATTTCCTTTAAAACTTCCGAGCCCTCCCATTCACCAGTTGGTCTGGGCTTATCAGAGATGAATGTATCTGGGAGGGTGTTTAATTCCTCTCTAATAGCTTTCCAGTGTTCCTTGAGTTCCTTGAGCTCCATTTAAATATGAATTGATAATATTTTTACAATTTGGAACACAAATTAATATCCAAGATACACTATATGAACAAGCACGTATACGCAATTCTTCTCTCAGTGGTGCTGGGTCACGCGTATTATCAGATGATGGAAGCATCCATCCCAACTGAGTCTAATTGTAGCTATATGGCTGTGCCAATGACAGACTATTTGGCCTTCCTGTGGGGTTTCATTCTCGTAGGCTATGGCTTCAAGTACGACAACGCAGTGCTCACAGTTTTGGGGGCGTCTATTGTTGTCGAACACGTGTTCCAGTATATGCGAAAAGTTTAAAGTATTTTTACAATCTTGGTAGATTCTAAAAATAGTGGAATACACCTGGTGCGATTCGAACGCACGATCTCCTCCTTACTAAGGAGGCTCCTTAAACCACTTGGACACAGGTGCTAAAACTCTCTTGACCGGAATCGAACCGGCGACTTCGGGATTAACAGTCCCACACTCTAACCAACTGAGTTACAAGAGAAAAGATCCGACCTATCCGAATCGAACGGATGACCCGCTGATGGCATGACTTTCATTTAGTACGTAAGATACTACAGTCAGCTGCTCTTCCAACTGAGCTAAGGTCGGCTAAAGCTCCTATCAAGATTCGAACTTGAAACGGTAGGGTCAAAACCTACTATGATCACCAGATTACACCATAGAAGCTTTAGGTTGAAGAGGAGTTTACACCCCCACTTCATCAATAGTACACGTTTCCCCTTTAAGCTCGTTTACGTATTTAAATCTGTAAAGTATCAATGAAAATATCCCAGCTGATACATTTGTAATTATCATTGGAATAACCTTATAATCTATGGCGTAAATGAGAGCCAGTACACTTGCAAGTAGGTTTAGGTGTAAAAATGGGTAACTGATGGCTTTTGCGTCGTTGTGTTTATAGACGTGGGCAACTTCGGGTACAAACATGAGACATATTAAAATGGAACTCACCAACCCAGAAACATCGATGAGATTCATACTTACCCTATACTATTTTCTAAGGTTTAAGTAAGTATGATTTGGGTCCTTCTTGTCATCAGTACCATACTCATGGTCGTGCTATACAACAGACGGTGTGTAGAAAAGTATGTGTACGACTACAAATGTTTCCTTCTTACAATCCCCAAGGAAGTTCGGAGACGTGAGACTTTTATGAAGCACCACAACCCAGACATTCCAATCGAAGTTATTTATGGTCCAGACACACGAAGTGTAAAAACTGCGAGAGAGTTTGAGAACCATATAGACCCAGACTATTTCGAAAAGGCTATAGAAATGCACTACAATCCAAGTGTAAAGAGACCAGATATCACCTATTTCAATTTAGGTGCGATTGGGTGTCTTATGGGTCATCTCGAATTTTACAAAAGATGTTTTGACCAGGGAATCAAATATGCCGTGATTTTTGAGGATAACGTTATTGTAAAATCCAACACACTCTACAAAGAAATACAATCCGTGATTGACGAGAGGGGTGAAGAGTTTGAAATGTGTTTCTTCCACTGTTTGTCTCGATTACCCGATAAACTAGATGGAAAGCTTGAAAAGGTTAAATGGATATCAAGTACGAAATGTTACCTCATACACGTTGAAAATATGAAAAAGTATACAAAATACCTTTTACCTATGGATAACCATGTAGATATGAAACACGAAGATCTCATCGCGAGAGGTGCACGTATCTACTACAAGGATATGCGTAGATACATGAAAATTGATCGGAGTCGTAATAGTACTATTGGTCACAGTGATCATGGACGCAAGAACTTCTTTTCAAGACAAAATCCAATGGCAACACCCGATGATGTCATCTTTGGCTACTAAATCCAAGGGATATGGTGTGCGTTCCGGCGACACCCTCTCTTAAGAAACTCCACGAAGAGTTCAAAATCATATGTAGAATCCATGACATCCAACATGTGTCCTACATATGCGCTATACGCGGGGTGATTTCCCTCGTGAAAGAGACGGTCCTCCCTCACATTGAGCATCATCTTACCGAGGCGGGTGGGCATCATCACGAGATTTGTACTCGCATTCACATCATACGCCGACTTCTTGACGATTGGGTGTTCCCTGTACCGCCTTGGTATTACGTGATGATCCTCAACGAGACCCTTCCCATGGAGACCCCAACGAACCTTGAAGTTTTTGCGTGCGAGCGAGCCGTACCTCATACCTATTATACCCTGTGATTTATCTTTTACATATGGGACACATATCTAAAAGGTAATCTGCTCCTACTGGGTGTCGATCCCAGATTTCCGCGTGCCTTTACGGGTGTGAGACCCGCTCAAGTATACATAGCGTATAAGCACGACACACTAACCGCTGTGTTATAGGAGCTCACAGTTCATACTCTGTCACTGTAAAACGACCCTTCTGTCTCGTCGTTGGAACCACAAAGAGTTGGGTTATCTTTTCTTTACCACGCGCTGTACCTTTAACTTCTTTTGAGAGTTTATCAATTGTAGCTGTAGACCTAAATATAACATTGGACTTGTAGTATTCAATGCCGTCCTCCATAATAACCATAACGCGGTCTGGTGGTGATGTTTGAGCACCCACAAACTTGGAATCACTGTACAGTGCTTGAAACATTCAACCTACACTATACGGAGATAATCCTTGAACGGGAGGATACTCGTCGCACCCTTGATGAAGTCTCTGTGTATTTGTGCGTGGTCAAACGCCTCGTGAATCA
>Ga0181555_1002352_pt1 | contig 15856 bp, 7 predicted proteins | sample 011ome_15_FD_145601 | JGI IMG/M metagenome (GOLD analysis project Ga0181555, IMG submission 145601) | Coastal salt marsh microbial communities from the Groves Creek Marsh, Skidaway Island, Georgia - 011504AT metaG (spades assembly) | ecosystem: Environmental > Aquatic > Marine > Intertidal zone >...
GTTCGAGGGCTCGATCGAGGAATATCTCGACGCGCTGCGACACAGCGCGACGCTATACGTCGGAAACGTGAGCTTTTACACCACCGAGGGGCAAATGCACGCGGCGTTTTCGCAGTGCGGCGCGGTGCGACGCATCGTCATGGGGTTAGATAAGGCGAAGCAGACGCCGTGTGGGTTTGCGTTCGTGGAATACCACAACCGCGCCGACGCGGAGGCGTGCGTGAGGTATTTAAACGGTACGAAACTTGACGATCGGGAGATTCGCGTGGATTTCGACTGGGGCTTCGTCGAGGGTCGGCAGTACGGTCGCGGCAAGTCTGGCGGGCAAGTGCGCGATGAATACCGCACGTACTTTGACGCAGGGCGTGGTGGATACGGTAAGTTGTTACGGGATGAGTTAGAGGGCATGAAGGCGCGCGAAGGTGGTGGAGCCGCGCCCGAGGTTGGCGTCAAGCGCGAGCGCGACTGACGCCGCCAAACGCCTGGAACTCCTAGCATTCGCGTCACGACGCCCGTCCGCGTTCGCGCATTCGCGCGCGCGCACGGTTTAGAAAGTGTTGTATTAATTCATGCTCACACGATGTAGCCATCACGATGTGCGCGCCATGGCGCCACTCGCATCGATACCTCGCCGTCGAACCCGCGATGCGCGTTTGGAACTTGTTTAAAACGCGTTTGACATCACCCGCCATGCCCTGCGCGCCATAGTCCCGCGCGCCGCTGCGCGCCCTCGCGTCCCGCACCGCACGTCTGCATCGACACTCGCTTCATCACGCGCGCACACACGCGCGCACGCATCGATACAAGCGCCCGGTGACGGCGCGCACGCGCACATTCAACGGGCAATTCTAATTCTCCAACGGTGGTTTCGCATCTGATCTCCGCAATCAATGGGGTGTTTCGCGTCGAAACAGGCGCTTTCGCCGTCATCGTCACCGCCGCAGAGTCGACATGCGTCGATGCGTACGACGGGGTTGGACGACATGTCGTTTCCAGCGCGATTACTGGAATCGTATGATGTGTTATCGACGGATTCGTTGGACGCGTACGGCGGCGCGTTTCGCGTGCGACGCATCGACGGGGACGGAGAGTTCGAGACCGCGAGGTTATGCGCGGTGAGGAAAGCATCGGCGAAGAGGACTGGACGTACGACGATAACGCCGGAACACTTTCAAGCAGAGGCGTACGCGATGGATTTTTTGAATCATGAGAATATCGCAAAGGTGCACGAGAGTTTTATCGACTCGACGGTGAAACCAAACGTGGGGGTGCTCGTGAGAGAACGCGCTGATGGTGGGAACTTATTTAATGAGCTAGCGAAACGACGCAGGTTTGAAGAGTATGCCGTGCGGAAGATAGCTGTGCAGTTAGCGGGGGCGTTGATGCATATGAAGGAACACGGGGTGGTGTGCGGGTCGTTGAACCTCGAGACGATCGGGTACAAGACGGCTGAGAATGATCAGGTGATAGTGTTGTCGATGCGGAACTCCATAATGATAGGGCAGCCGGCGGCGTTCACGCAGGACTATAACGAGTACGATGTAGAGAATGAAATGGGTGAGCTAGAGGTGCGCACGTATCCCGTAGGTGTAGATTTGTCGTACGTCGCGCCAGAGTTGATGAAACCTGGGAACCGACGACGGACACCCGCCGCCGACGTATGGGCGTTTGGTGCGATTTTGTACACTCTTCTCGCGGGCTATACACCATTCATAGGCGATGATATCAGTGATGTCGTCGAGGCGATTCGCAAAGGAAATTTCACATCGTTCCAGTATGACTTGGAGACTTGGAACGGTGTGAGCAAGGCGGCGAAGGACTTAATCGGCGGGTGTCTGCGCGTCAACGTCAAACGCCGTTTTAGCATTGAACGCATTCTCGAGCACCCATGGATAGTCAAATTCGACAACTGTGCTGGGTCCATTAACACAGGCAGCGTGATGGGTCATTCAACCGGGACATACTCGGAATCTGGAGAGCACTCGATTTCGCACGACGAGTCCGACGACTGGGGCAGCGACGACGAAATGTCGCGCCACGAATTTCGAACACCAACCCCAATCAAACGTTAATCGCCTTCGAACACTCGCGCCATCACTCGCGCGCTCACGTGCGCGCTGTCTGTAGTTTTAAGTTGTCATATAGTTCCAAACCAGAGTATTAATCAAACGAGAAACGCGGCGTCCCAACCGACGCGGAGAGCTCGACGTCAACCCGAAACCAGCCCCGCGGTGTTCATACGCCACCTCTCGACGCGCATCACGCGCGCCGCACGCCACTCGCGCGCATTCGACAAACACACGCGTGATCACGCGTTCGCGCGCGATTGATCGCGTCCGGGCGCGCGTCGTCGACGTATATTGTCGTGAGCTCGCGTCTCGAGCAGCCGCCGCCGCCAGAAGGAACGACGCGCGATGTCGCCGTCTCGCGCGCCCGCGAGCTCGACCTCGGCGACGTGCGAGGTGAAACAGCCGTCAGTGTTATGCAAGGAGATCGAGTCGGCGAGCTTTAGCTTTTACGACGCCGAGGAGGTTCGGCGCATCTCGGTGAAGCGAGTGACGAACCCGGTGTTGTTCGACGGGTTGAACAACGCGGTACCGGATGGTTTGTACGATCCCGCACTCGGCCCTACGGATGCAAAGGCGACATGCGTGACGTGTAAGTACCCTGGGTCGATGTGTGGCGGTCACTTTGGGCATCTCGAGCTCGTGGTACCGGTGTATAACCCGTTGGTATTCGGTACGGTGGTGCGACTGCTGAAGACGACGTGTTTTCATTGTCATCAATTTCGCATGCATAGCGATCGCGTGCGCAAGTTTCGACAGCGTTTATTGATGTTGATGGATGGCGACATTGAGGGTGCAGAAAATTCTGCTGGTCCCGAGGTGAGTAAGAACACAAAAAAGGAGATGGCTGAGATTTGGAAGGGCGTGGAGAACGAAGGCGACGCCGAGGCGATGGATTTGGACAACATCTTGGACGTGCTCCCTGAGTTGCGCAAGAAGGGTGGTCGCGCTACTACAACGTGGACATCGGTGACATCGACTGCGGCGCGGAACTTGATCAAGGAGTTTCTATCCATTCAGCCAAAGACGTGTGAGAATTGCAAAGCCGTGAACCCGTCGGTGAAAACAGAAGGTCACAACAAGATTTTCCGCTCACAGCTCACAAAGCAGCATCATCAGAATAATTTGGCGCGTGGAATCGACATAAATGAAGACATGGCGTTCTTGGCGCGGAATGCGAGCGCAGAAAGCGCCGATTCTCATGAAGGTGCGGCCAAATTGTCTGGAACAGAAATGGATGCAAGGTTGATACCGGCGAAAAATTCGACGAAGAAGAAGAAACACCAAGGTGACGAGTCGGATGCTTCGACGGATGATGACAAAGATGACAAAGATGGAAGCGACTCTGATGGTGACGGATCTGGAAGTGATCAAGACAGTGAAGAGAGCGATTCGGACGATATGCAAGTGTCTGAGCGCGTTCCTGCGTCGACCAAGCCATTGTACATTACGCCAATCGAAGCGCGAGCCTTGTTAAAACGTCTATGGGGTAAGGAGTTTGATTTCTGTTCGCTTGTGTGGGCGGCAAATCCACAAGGACGAGAATCTCGGGTATCGGGTGGATTTGTCAAACGCAGTGACCCGTCGAGATTTTTCATTCAGACGCTTCTCGTGACGCCGTCAAAGTTTCGCCCGCCGAGTAAGATGGGTGATATGGTGTTCGAGCACCCACAGAACACATCACTCACGGCCATCATTCAAGCCAACTTGAGTCTAGCGGAATTGTTTAGAACGCCACCGACGGTGCCTGAGCCACCAGAAGTGCGTGCTGGAAGAGCCGTACGCGCGTGGCTGGCGTTGCAATCCGGCGTGAACCGTTTGATTGACGCGTCAAAGTCTGATGGCGCTGACGCTAAGCTCGTCATGGGTATTCGACAGCAACTGGAAAAGAAAGAAGGGTTGTTTCGCATGAATATGATGGGAAAGCGTGTAAACTTCGCGGCACGTTCGGTTATTTCACCCGATCCGTATTTGGGCACGAGCGAAATTGGCGTCCCGCCCGTCTTCGCAAAGAAGCTTACGTTTCCCGAGCTTGTTACCCCGCACAACGTGGACTTGATGCGACAGCTTGTAGAAAACGGTCCTGAAATCCACCCTGGTGCGAATGCAATAGAAGATGAACGCGGACGAGTGATTCATCTAGATAAGTTTACGGCAGAGAAGCGTGCGGCGATTGCAAAGACACTATTGGCGACCACCGCTTCTGGATCGGCGGATGCCCCAGCGCGGCCGTTGGCTAAGAAGGTGTACAGACACTTGCGCAACGGGGATGTCATGCTCGTGAATCGTCAGCCGACTTTACACAAGCCTGGCATTCTCGCGCACACTGCGCGCGTACTCAAGGGACAGCGTACGATTCGCATGCACTACTCGAATTGCTCCACGTTCAATGCGGATTTTGATGGCGATGAAATCAACTTGCATTTCCCGCAAGACCATCTCGGTCGAGCTGAGGCGTATGAAATCATGCATGGGGACCGACAATTCACCGTACCCACCGATGGCAAGCCACTTCGCGGTTTGATTCAAGATCACATATGCTCGGGGTTGTTGCTCAGCATGCGTGACAGTTTCTTTGACCGCTCTGAATTCACACAGTTGCTGTACAGCGCGCTCGTGGACTATTGCGGTGACGCACTTGGTACGATCGATATTCCAGCGCCAGCGATATTCAAACCGCAGGTGCTCTGGACTGGTAAGCAAGTCCTTTCGTCAGTTTTGGCGCATATCACGCGCGGTAGACCGCCGATGACGTTTACGGCGCCGTGTAAGATCGCAGCCAATTTTTTCGGCGGTGACGACTCTGGCGAAGACATGCTCATCATTCGACGCAACTACTTGTGTACTGGCGTGGTTGATAAAAACATGTTTGGCAAATACGGTCTCGTGCACGCCGTCGCCGAGCTGCACGGTCGCTCAACTGCTGGCGCGTTGTTGTCAATTTTTTCGCGTCTGTTTACAAATTTTTTACAAAAGCACGGCTTCACGTGTGGCATGGATGATTTGATTCTTACCCAGCAAGCTGAACTTGATCGCATCGATGAGCTGGCAAAGGCGGACGATGCGTGTAAGACTGCCACCGCAGAAGTCGCCGAAGCTTCGGGCAAGCCAGACGCTGTCGTGCAGCAAGCCGTCGCCAACAAACTCATCGAGAATCCGGAATGGGGCGCTCAACTCGATATGAAAGCTTCTGGGGCGTTGAACAAGGTTACGTCTGCGACAGTCAAAAAATGCCTTCCATTTGGCACAAAGAAGCCATTCTCGAAGAACTGCTTGTCCATCATGACGATTTCGGGTGCCAAAGGGTCGCTCGTCAACTTTTCTCAAATCGCCGCCGCGCTGGGTCAGCAAGAACTCGAAGGTCGTCGCGTCCCTCGGATGCCGAGTGGTAAAACGTTGCCATGTTTTGAGCCATTCGACACGAGCGCTCGGGCGAACGGTTACATCGCTGATAGATTCTTCAGTGGGTTAAGCCCTCCAGAGTACTTTTTCCACTGCATGGCGGGTCGAGAAGGTTTAGTCGACACCGCTGTGAAAACTGCGCGCTCGGGCTACTTGCAGCGTTGTTTGGTAAAAAATCTCGAATCGTTAAAGGTAAACTACGATTTCACCGTTCGCGATTGCGACGGGAGCATCGTGCAGTTCCAATACGGCGACGATTGCATCGATGTCACGCGTAGCGGGTACATTTCGCAGTTTGAGTTTTTAGCCGAGAACCCAGAGCTCATTTTGCTCAATAGCAAGGAAGCTATAGAGCTGCTACCGAAACTCAACAGAGACAACAAAAAAGTGCTCGAAGAAATCGCACGCGATGATGCCATTCCGCGATTTTCCACGGAGAACTTTGGTGATCAGCTCGGCGTGCTTCCCGAGAAGTTTAGCAAAGAACTCAAGGCGTTCATCGACTCTCGGCCAGCTGGATACTTTGCGAGTGAAGGAGCGAAGAACAAGGACATCGGCCGAAACGCATCGTTGGCGTCCAAATCTGGTTTGACAGCCGAAGAGTTCGCAATGCTCATGAATATGCGATACTTGAGTAACGTTGCGCAACCGGGCGAAGCCGTCGGCGTCATCGCTGCACAATCTGTTGGAGAGCCGTCGACGCAGATGACGTTGAATACGTTCCACTTTGCCGGTCGCGGTGAAGCGAACGTGACGTTGGGTATTCCTCGTCTCAGAGAGTTACTCATGGCTGCTTCAAAAAAGTTGCTCACGCCCGTTATGGTCTTACCGTTGAAGGAGGGTTGTCGAACAAAGGAGGCGGCTGACACGTTGTGCCGCCGCCTGCGGCGCGCCATTTTGGCGGAACTAATCACGAAACTGACGGTGAAAATCAGAGACTACGTCAAAGGTGCCGACGGCGTGCTGACGCGCACGTACAAGGTGCAAATCACCATGCGCGAAGGTAACGACGACGGTGGTCCAGACGAAGTGACTTTCAACCAATTCGCCACCGCCGTTAAAAAGAAGTTTGCCCCGATGCTTTTGGCGAGAATCGGCTCTGAAATGAAGAAGGCCAAAGTAAAGGGTATCATCATCAAAAATGCGGCTAGTTCTCAACAAGGCGCTGCACAAAATGCGAATGACGATGACAAGGACGAGTTAAGTGATGATGCCGCCGTTGATGACAAGAAGACAAAGAAGGTCAAGTTTGAGGCAAACGGCGACGAGGATGACGACGACGAGGATGAGGAAGACGAAGAAGAAGGTGCGAAGACCGAAAAGAGAAAGGCTGATGAAGACGAAGCGGATACTGACACTGACAGTGATAGCTCGGATGATTCGGATGACTCGGAATCGGACGATTCTTCGGATGGTGAAGCACGCGCTGAGCGACCCGCGGCGACGAAAAAGCGAAAACCAAAGGCCATCGAGCACAGCGATGCTGGAGTCTTGATCTCGGCGGACGCACTCGACGACGTTATTGAAATCGATGCCAAAAGCCGAACCGTCGAGTTTGAGATTCCGGTGGGCATTGTGTCGCCGAATGTACTCGTTCTCGAAATCGCGCAAGACTGCGCCGTGAAAACCATCGTGCGCGAAACTCGCGGCATCAACAAAACGTTTGTCATCGGTAAACCCGCTGATGAAGACCCCAGAGGAACGCAGCCACTTTCTGTGCAAACAGACGGCATATCTTTTGGTGCGGCGTGGTCGCATAGCGATCTCATCGACGTGAACAACATCAAATCCAACTCTGTTTGGGACATTATGCAAACGTTTGGCGTGGAAGCTGGCAGAGCGACGCTCGTGAGTGAAGTCAGAGCGGTGTTCGGTGTGTACGGTATTGGTGTCGACGCGCGACATTTATCGCTCATCGGTGATTTCATGACGCAGCAAGGCGAGTATCGACCGTGCAATCGCTCTGGGATTGAAAAGAGCACGTCGCCGTTTTTGAAGATGTCATATGAAACCGCGACGTCTTTCTTGACAGACTCCACCATTCGGGGTGAGACGGATACGTTGAATTCACCCTCGTCACGAATCGTTGTTGGACGGACGGTGGATTTGGGCACGGGATCATTCGGTCTCAAATACGATCTCACTCGTGGGAACAAACTCGCGAGTTCGATGAAGGGCAAGACTGTCACAACTGGCGGAAAGGAAACCGGAAAGAAAACAACATTTCTTGATTAGACTAGACATAGCGATTTTGGATTTTTGATAAGAAACACAGATTCAAATAAAGTTAATATTATTAAAATTCAACATCCAACACCAATCTGTTTAAAGCTCCTTGAGCTTGTTGACAATGTCCTTGGCTTGCGCCGTGGCGTTACCGATGTAGGACGCCGGCGTGAGCGCCATCAACGATTGTCGGCCTTCTTCGGGGATGTCAAGCTTGGACACGAACTCACGCATGCCTTCTGCGTTCACACGACGGCCACGCGTAAGCTCCTTCAGCTTTTCGTACGGCTTCTCGACCGCGTATCGGCGCATGACGGTCTGGATGGGTTCCGCGAGAACTTCCCAGTTGACGTCCAAATCAGCCGCCATGGTGTCGGCGGCAACTTCGAGCTTACCAATACCACGCAACGTGGATTGGTAGGCGAGCATTGAGTAACCAAAACCCACACCCATATTACGTAACACGGTGGAATCGGTTAAATCACGCTGCCAACGAGACACAGGGAGCTTGGCGGCGAGATGCGCGAACACAGCGTTGGCCAACCCGACGTTACCCTCAGAGTTTTCAAAGTCAATCGGGTTCACCTTATGCGGCATCGTAGACGAGCCAACCTCACCCGCGATGGTCTTTTGCTTAAAGTAGCCGATCGAGATGTACGACCAAATGTCGCGATCAAAGTCGAGCACGATGGTGTTGAATCGCTCGATGGTCGCGAACAGCTCAGCCATGTAGTCGTGCGGCTCGATTTGCGTCACATACGGGTTAAAATCGAGCCCGAGACCAGTGACAAACTTCTCCGCCACCGCTTGCCAATCAACATTCGGGTACGCTGACATGTGCGCGTTGTAGTTACCGACTGCACCAGCCATCTTACCGTACAATGGGATACCCGCCAGCTGTTGTCGTTGACGAGCCAAGCGGTACGCCACGTTGGCCAACTCCTTCCCGAGCGTCGTCGGCGACGCCGGTTGACCGTGCGTTCGGCTCATCATCGGCGTCGCCGCATGTTCCACTGACATTTTCGTCAAAGCATCGATAATCTTCGTCATTTCCGGTTTTAACGTCGCCACACCATCGCGCAACATAATCGCGTGCGACAAGTTGTTAATATCCTCCGACGTGCACGCAAAGTGCGTAAACTCCATAATCTTTGCCAACTCCGGTTGCGTCATCAACGCATCCTTGATCACGTACTCAACCGCCTTGACGTCATGATTCGTCGTCTTCTCCACGTTCTTCACCTTAGCCGCTTCGGCGACGGAAAAGTTCTTCAAATAGTCTTCCAGAAACGTATTCGCCTCGACGCTCAACGGCGGCACCTCCACAACCTCTGGAATCGCCGCCAACGTCTGCAACCAGCGCACTTCGACGTATACGCGAGCGCGGATCAACGCAAACTCGCTAAAGCACCCGCGCAGCGCCGCGGTTTTCCCCGCATAGCGTCCGTCGAGCGGGCTTAACGCGGTTAAATCATCGAGCGCCAGGTCGCTCGGGGCAAACACGCGCTCGGTCGATGCGCGTCGGATGACGCGCGTGCGAGATGCGGATGACGCGCGCGGGTGCGCGGGTGTGCGCGCGTGAGGCGCGGCAGTGACGGCGGCGGCGTGCGCGACGGACATGGGCGTGACGGCGGCGCGTGAAAGTGCGGTGAGGCTGCGCCTGGGTGTGGTTTGAAAAAAAGTGGCGGCTCATGTCAAGCTGGTCCCACGTCTCGGCGCGTCGCGTCGCGCGTCGCTCAGAGGCGCGCAAAGTGTCGCGGCGCGGTGCGTAAATGACGTGACATATATTAAATACTACGTAAACACTGGTTCATCGACAGTGGGTCATGGGAAATGTCGGCAAGTCAACGCGCGGCGGGCTGAGCGCGCCGCTTCATTTCACGAGACTCTTTCGGAAGGACGAATACGACACTTCACGACGCACACGCATCGACCAAACCATGATGCGCGAAGAACGTGCATATTTTGGGTTCGAACAAGACCCGAATGACGATCAACAACGGCATCATCTCATCATAACATCTCTCGTAACTGAATTCGTTTTAAATGTCTCCGATGATTGTACGTACTGTGACTCGTTGCGCGCAATGTTAAGCCGTGAATGATTGTAAACGCTCTTCTCGACGGCGCGTGCGATGCGCACCGAGCGCGACGGCGTGAGCACTGTCACGGACGGCACGCAGAAGCTTGAGTGACTGGTCTTTTGATGCGACGGAGACTTTGACGCCGGCGACGGCGTGCGCGCCAGATGTCGAGCGGGTTGGGATCCAGAGCGCTTCTTCACCGCTGGATCGACCTTTGGCGAGTGCGGCGAGGGCCACAGTGCGCTGCGGCCGATTTGAGTTTGGGTATGGCGTTACTGTGGTGGATGTGGATGCATCGCTGTCGTCATCGATCATGTTGGAAATGACGACGCCGTGCGCCTCGAGCGCTGCCGCCGCAGCGGTGAGCTGGCCGACGCCGCCGTCAATCAAGAAAACATCTGGGAGCGCACTTTTGGATGCCAAGCGTGCGCCGATCGATTCGGCGATGCCACCATAGTCATCGCTCGGGGTGACCTCGTCGCTCAATTGGTAGCGCTTATGTTTGAGCGGCATCGCAGAGCCGCCTTCAAATCGGACAAAGGAGCACACGGCATTCGTCCCGGCGAGATGGCTCACATCCACACCTTCAATACTGTGCGGAATTTCGGACAATCCGATCGTATCGCGTAGGTGTACGGCGGCGATGGATTTTGTCGCCGTCATGCGCGCGGATTCGTCTGCGTTTTCGAGTGCCATCGTGGCGAGAGCTTCGAGTAGCGTTCCCTCCTTGGCGGCGCCGTGGTGTAAGACTTTTCCCTTTGCAGATTTCGCTCCTACGCCGAGCGTTTTCAACGCTGATCGTAGGTTGAGTGGCTCGGCAACTGCGTGAGGGATGTATACTAAATCAGGCCGTTCGACAAACTCGCCCGTATACATTTGTTCGGCGACGATCTGCGCGGCTTCGGCGAGCGTGGCATCGGCAATATCATCGTCTGCGCTCGCGTTTGGGACCTCAATCGACGTACCGAGCACATCGACGATGACTCCTTCGCGGACTTTGATGATTTTAACCGCACAAACACCGGCACCGCTACTTGCGGCGGCGATGACATCCATATTCCAATGTTTCGCCACAGAGTCGGCTTGAAGAAGCGCCGCGAGCGATCCTCTCGATCCTTGGCCACGTTCAGCCTCCTCCTGGGCAGACACGCGAATCTCCAAGGCGGCGGGAATATCTCCTCGCCCCTCGAGCATTGCAATTGCTTCTTCATATTTAGCATCTAAAACGAGCGATGCAACTTCGGAAACGAACTGCCATTGCGCAACCGCGGCTGTTTCGCCGAATCGTGAGCGAAACGATACGCCGCGTAAATCTAACGCGCGCTCTAATACCCCCATCATTCGGTTCGCTGCCTCGCGCGTGGGCAACGTCCACACTCGAGCTCCCCGAGACGCCTCAGATTGCGCTTCGTCTTGGAATTTCGCGACAAATATTTGTCCGACACCATTCTTCGACGTGAGAACGATTCGCGCCGATTCGGGCTTTGGCGCATCCTTCAACAAAATATTCAAGGCGGGACGCTCGCGCTGGATCAGGCGCGCTTCGAGCGCAAGCGCATCGGCTTCGCCACCAGGTGTGAGCACTGAATCGAGCATACGAGCCGACGCGAGTAGCTTACGATGCCGAGGTGACGATTGAATCAACGCCGGAGCTAAATAGTGTGAGGTTCTCGAGCGCAAATTTTTCGCCTTGCCAACGTACAACACATTCCCAGCCTCGTCGAGCCAGCGATAAACGCCCGTCTTCGCTGGCATGTCACGTGATAATCCACGCAAGCGTTCGACGTGCGACGCGTCGATGCCGTACGCGTCGAGCACGTTTTCGGCTCTGAGCTTTTCGCCCTCTTCCAATTCGGCGGCGAGTTTGAGCGCATCGCTTGGCTTTGGTCCTGGCCGAACGCGGCCACCCTCGCGTCGTTTGCGCCAGCTCTGTAACGCTTTTTCAACTGCTTCAGTGTCCACATCGGCGCGATCAGACGTGAGCGCCACAGATTGTTCGACGGCCCATTTTTCTTTCTCAGACTCGATTTCATCCGCCATGACTTCAAATAACGACAACGTTGACGTGCTTGAGCCGAGCGTAGCGGTCTTCGGCACCATGTTATTGGCGACATTATACTCGTGCTGTTTGACACGTCTGCGATCGACTTCAGCCATGGCTTCTTTCATCGCAGCGGTGGTGGAGTCGGCAAACAGGATGCATTCGCCGTTTTTGTTGCGCGCGGCTCTGCCCATCATTTGCATCAATGATCTCGCACTTCGCATGAAACCCGGGATATCGGCGTCGAGAATTGCTACGAGGGATACTGACGGTAAATCGAGGCCCTCCCGAAGCAGCTGCGCGCCAACGATACAGTCGAGTTCTCCCTTTTGGAGCTTGGACAGCTTTGCCGCGCGTTGCGGCGCTGTCAATTCGGAGTGTACCCAATCTGCCCGAACGCCGTGAGCGTTGAGATACATGGCCAAATCTTCAGTATCTGCTTTCGTGAGTACGCACACTAGCGAGCGTTCGCCCAGAAGCGCGCGTTCGCTCACGCGTTGTGCGAGCACTTCGAGTTGATTTTCCTTTCCAATAACGTGCACCGGCGGATCCAACACGCCGCTCGGCCGCACAACCATATCCACCATCGAATCACTGTCTTTACCTCCCACCCAGCCGGTTTCGACGTCGCCTGGCGTCGCGCTCACCAACAACGCTTGCGGCACGCGTTGCCAAAACTCTTCACCCATGAGAGGTCGATTGTCGAGCGCGGATGGCAATCTGTATCCAGCGCCGACGAGCGCCGTCTTTCGGCTTTTGTCGCCTCCGTGCATCGCGCGAAGTTGGGGGAGCATCACATGTGACTCATCAGCCACGAGGAGCCAATCGCGACGGGCTTCCGATCCGCCGTCGGCCGAGTAAGAAAAATAATCGAGCAGCGTCACTGGTGGCTCCTCTGGTTTAGCACCGCGTAAATGCCGACTGTAGTGCTCCGCCCCCGGACACCATCCAAGCTCGCGTAGAAGCGCGAGATCCGCATTGGTGCGTTGTTCAAGTCTGTCGGCTTCGATGGCGCATCCTTTGGTGCGTAGCGTTTTGCATTGTTCGTCAAGCTCGTCTTTGATGGAAACCAAAGCGCGCTTAAGACGTTCCGCCGGAGTGATGTAATGCACGCGAGGCCAAATCGTGAGGGTCTCTACCGGACGCCCACCTTGCGATTCACACGATACAATCGTCCCGTCATCACCTCGAACGCGAATATCGAGCGCGCTTTCTAAATACGGCGGCCAAATTTGAACGTTGAAGCAATTCTCGTCATCCGGTGCGGCGCTTCGCTTGAATTGTCCGCGTTCTAGATCCATGTACGGCATCACGCGCTCGTACAACAAGTCATCTCTTAACTTATCTTCTACACCTTCAATGCCATATTTCGACGCCGATGCTCCGACTTCAATGGTGAGCGCCGCGTCGACGTAATCCGTTGGCAAGCCTAAGCCGTACAAACAGCTCACGCTCGCCACCACCACCGGCGTCTTCCCCGGCTCCACCAACGCCCGTGTCGCGCGATGTCTCAACGCATCCAAATCCGAATCAATCGCGCTTCGTTTCTCCGTGTACCGATTATTCGAAAACGACTCTGGAATGTACACGGAGAAGTGGGACACAAATAACTCCACGCGATGCGTCTCGCCCAAATACGCGCGTAATTCCCGCGCCACTTGCGCCGCCAGCGTCTTATTCGGCACCACAACCAACGTCGGACGTTCTAATTCCGCGAGTACATTCGCCACGACGAACGTTTTCCCCGTCCCCGTCGCACCTCGAAGGCACACAAAGCGCCTCTGCTCATCCTTTAACATCTTCGTACACGCCTCGATCGCCGTCGGCTGATCCCCGCTCGGCGCGAACGGCGCGCGCACGCCGTTCTCAAGCGTGCTATACGACGTGCTCGCATCATTCGCGCCGTCAACGCGCGTCGTTTCGCCGTCGGCGTCGCTCACGAACGCGCGATTCGACGCCATCGTGTTTATCCAAGGCGACGTCGATTCGACTCGCTTGGCGACGATCGTCGCGCCCGTGCGACGCACCGCGCGCGCAAACATGGTCGAACGATGCCGTGCGTGACGCGCGTCGTGCGCTGCTGGTCGTGTGCGGGCGGTCGCGAGCGCCGGACGTGGCATGCGGCGTCGTCGACTGCCGACTGTCGACGTGTCGCGTGTGTTTTTGTGTTGGCGCCAAAAAGTGCCTCGCCGGGTCACGCGTGATGGACCCCGACGTGAAGCGCGCGGCGGAGGCGCAAATGCGCCGGCACGCGCCGGACGACGCGGAACACGTCGATGCGAAGCGCGCGAAGACTGCGGACGGCGGCGCACCGCGATTCGCGTACGCGGCGCTTAAAAGTTTACTCGAGAAGGGGACATCGTCGCGTGGATTCATCGTCACGTGTGCGTTTAACCGCGAGAAGAGTGCGACTGTGGACGCCATGCGCGTGCTCGCGGAGGCTGGGAGCGGCGTGTTGGCGGCGGCGAAGCTGCCGTGTCATGGCGTGCTGCTGTTGCTGCGTCAAGGGGATGAGGGTGACGAGGACGCGGCGCGCGTGGCGTCGCGAGCCGTCGCGAGCGTTCGCGCGGCTCCGACGTCTGGAAGTCGGTTCGTGGAGAAGATTTATCCGTGCTCAGGGACATTCGCGCCGGATGATGACGATGGGCTCGATGAGGCGTGTGCGCGCGTCGTTCGTGAGGCGATTGCGCGTGGTGGTTTGACGTCGGGCGCGAGGTTCGCGGCGACGTATAACAGACGCGTTCGGCGGTGCGAACCGCGTTCGGCTTCGTTCGGCGGCGCGAGCGAAGATGGCAAAGATCCATCGGATGCGGCGGCGAAGAACAGCGACGGCGCGTCTAAGCTGTATGAACGTGATTCGTTGCGCACGCGCGTGGCGAGTTCGATCGAAAAGGCATGTAAGGCTTCGGATGTTGACATCGTCGTGGATTTGAAGAAGCCAAATTTTGTCGTGTTCATCGAGGTGCTCGCGACGTCTACGTCGGAACACGTCGTCGCGCTCGGTGGTTCTATCGCTGAGGATGATTTATATGTGGTGAAATCCGCGCGCATCGCACCGGTATCGATTTGCACGTTGACGTCAAAGGTGGAGACGCCGAAATGGATGATCGCAAAAGAAGAGAAGCGGCTGGCGGCTGAGAAAGCCGCCGCCGCCGTCGCCGCTGCGAACAATGCGTCGACGAAAACCACCGACGATCTGGCGAATGCGTGAGCGCAGCCAATACCTCAGTCATAGCCAATACGTGAACACACATTTTTATTTATACTGTAGCTATTGAAAACGTTCGTCGTAGCTATTGAAAACTCCCAGAACTGGCGAGGCGTTACGTGTATCTCAAGACCTCGTATTCGATCTCCACCGTCGCCCCGGGTGGAACTTCACACGCCGTGCGCACACCGTCTCGACAATGATGTCCTTTGTCACCATACGCTAACGCTGCGGGTATGCGCACGACGCGGCGCGTGCCTATTCTCGACGGCGGCATGGACGCGCCGTCGCCGACAAACGCGCGAGTCCACCCAACCGGCGCGTCGTTCGTCGGCGAATCAATCTCAAGCTTAAATCCCTTACTCATCGACGCCCCAGCACCACCGACGATGAATGGATCAAACGTATCACCCAATCTGCGCTGATTCACGTCGCGCTCGCCTTCGTTCGGGAGCACTCGAGCCGAAAACGTCACGACGACGACATCCCCGGCATACAGCTCATTCCCCTCGCCACGCACAATGTCCGCAAATTCCACGCCGTCCGCCGTCTGAGTAAATACCGTGGATGACGACGCCGCGTCTGCGCGCGTCGCCCACGCGAGACTCGCGCCCAGCGCGGCGGTGGCGAGCGCGAACATCCGTCTCGTTGATGTCGCAGCGTCAGCACGACCGTCGTCACCCTCAACCCCTCGTGCCGCGCATCTCGCGCCGCGAACGCGCGTCGGCGTCACGCGTCGTTTCGCGCACGTCGTCTGCATCGCCATCGTCGTCTGCATTGTCGTCTGCATCGTCGTCGTCGTCGTCGTCGTCATCTTCATCGGCGTGTA
>Ga0181555_1002365_pt1 | contig 15818 bp, 10 predicted proteins | sample 011ome_15_FD_145601 | JGI IMG/M metagenome (GOLD analysis project Ga0181555, IMG submission 145601) | Coastal salt marsh microbial communities from the Groves Creek Marsh, Skidaway Island, Georgia - 011504AT metaG (spades assembly) | ecosystem: Environmental > Aquatic > Marine > Intertidal zone...
CGTTCACAAAAAAAGCCGCCAAAACCAAAAAGGAATATTTTTCTTCATTTTCAGACAGAACAAACACGCGCGCACACAGACAAGTAGTACTACTACATAAAAAGGATATCTCCTGCACCTAATACACATTTCGCTGCGCACAACCTTCGTTCGCGCGAAATGAAGAAGCGCATTCTTTTTTCGAAGTAGTTGGTGCGAGTATTCCTCCTCCTCTGTCCGTCGTCGTCGTTTATATAAAGCGCGGTGAAATTGAAGAATTTTGTGGGAAGACTTTTGGCTGTTTAGGGTTTTTATTTTGGTGCCCACATTGAAATAATGAGCACCGCGACCAACACGACCGCGGTCGACGACGACACCGCGACGGGCAGCGACAACGAGACAAAAATAATCATTCGAGCGATGTTTGGCGTCGCGGCTGCGTTAACGTTAATCACGGGGTTGTTTTTCGCGCACGTGTGGATTTATCGCGTGAGACGATTGCGAGAGAACGAGGAGGAGAACGGAGCGAACACCTCTTCTAGGAACGGAAGAGTGCGTTCGAGATGGTTGGGTTTAACCGGCGGGTTTGTTTCGGACGTGTGGACGTACGTGCAGAAAGTGCGACTGGCGAATACGTTGCACACGAGATTTCGAGACGGGACGGAGGCGGATTTGAGCCAGGAAGCGGGGAAAAGCGAGACGTGCGCTATTTGTCTCGGGAAGATGGTCGCGTCGCCGGCGACTATTGACGCGTTGAAGCCGCGAGTTTTGTTGTGTGGACACGTGTATCACAGGCACTGTTTGCGAAGTTGGTTGGATAAAGAGAGTTTTACCTGTCCGGTGTGCCGCGCGAGCGTATGGACGGGAAAGAACCAAAAAGTAGAAGTAGAAATGAATAATAGTAACGCTACCGCGACAAGCTCTTCGGCGACCGCGAACGGAGAAGGAAACGTCGAGAATGGAAATACCACGGGCGATGCTGCTGCTGCTGAGAACAACACCAATAACAGCAGCAGCACGAGTGACCAGACGACGAGTGGCCAGACTAGGACGACTAATAGGAACTCGAGGTATTACGGAGACATCGCCGCGAATATTTTACGCCGATGATGAGTTGTGTCCCGTCAAACTTCTTATTAAACTAGACGTTTTAGCAGCAGGTTCTTATACTAAGCTCTCTCGCATACACCCCCCGCGACTTTTATCATCATCCGTGCCATCAACTCGGCGGTCGTCTTTTACGCTTCCTTCGACTCCTCTAAACTAAAAGACCAAAAATTCGCTTCATTGTGCTTCCTCTCTTCGCGACTCTCGACGATTATTCCGACGACGAATATGCCATGAAAGAGAAGAAGGAGAAGAAGGAAAAGAAAAAGAGAAAGTCGTCCACTCGAAGAGAGGAGGAGGAGAATGGAGATACGAAGAAAACCAAGACCAAAAGTGCAACACGATTGGAAAGCAAATCAACGACGAATTTGAACGATATCGACGCGGAGATTGAACGCGTGTTATCGAGATTAAAGAATGAAAAGGAAAGCGAAAACGATTCGAGCGACGGCGAGAGTAGCAGTAGCAGTAGTTCTAGCAGCAGTTTAGGCCGAATCGCCCCGTTACCGCCGGAAGCGTACCCGGAGCATTACGGGTACGGGAGTAAAAAAGGCAACGAATTTGCGTTTAAAGGGAAACGAGAAGGAAAAGCGGTAGCGCCGAGGAGCAACGCGTTGATCCCAGGACTCGCGGAAAGGGAGAAAAACAGACCGAAATGTGAACTGTGTGCGTTATCGTTTACCAGTCGAGCGCAATTGGAGGAACATTTGCAAGGGAAAGGACACCGGAAGAAAGCCGGCGGCGTAAACGGCGGCGTAGCGAGGAGTCAAGGGCAACGTCAACAACAACACGTACGAAGGGAAGTGAAACCGCCGGATGGTCCGCACTGTAAACTGTGCAAGAAAATATTCACGTCGCTGGCGCAAAAAGAGGAACACGAAGGTGGGAAGTGGCACAAGATGAGAGTGGATGGGAAATTGGCGCCTTCGAATAAGCCGTACGTTACGTAATACGATGAGCGCTCGCTTTTCTGCGCGTGTGTATGTTTACAAATTCCATTAAGGACTACCGAATTCTAACGACGACGACGCCTTTATTTTGTTTCGCGTGGACGAAACTGGTTCGGGAGACCAAGTTTGTTTCTTCTTTTCGTTTTTCTTCGGGTACGGCGGGATGTTGTTTGAACTCCCGGAGCTCCACTTTCTTTCTCCTCCTCCGGAAGTATTCATACCATTCATACGCAAATCCATGCTTGGTTTTTGGCCAATTTGAACTGAATTGAACCTTTGTATTCGTTCGAAATCGCCGGAGTATCTCCCAGGCGGGGACCCTACACCGCCACCGTTTAGTATCGGGTTTTTCACCGAATGGTCTGGCGATATGTTGTTCGCTCTCCTGTATTCGTCGTAGTACTCTTCGTCGACGTCTTCGATACTTCTGCGCCCTCCTCCACCGAACAAGAACTTCTTGTTGTTTTTGACTGAGTTGAATATAGCCATGACGCTGCCTTTGCCTCCTTGTCGTCTGGAGTCGCTGTCGAAGTTGCTTCCATGGCTCGGGTTCTTTTCTTCGTATTCTTTGCCAAACTCGGCGCGAACGTTGTCGTAGGACCCTCCTTTTGGGAATAAGGATGCTTTTTGCGGTTTCGTTCCTAACGCCGGGTCTGGACACGACCTTCGAATGAGTTGCCACAACTCTGGGTGTTGCATCTTCCACTCGCGGATGACAACTTTGGTTTGCTCGTATCCTTTCTGTTCAATCGCATCCACGCTGGAGAATTCGAGGATGCCAAAATTTTGGACGTCCGGCCGAACGTAGACGTCGACGTCGTCGTTTCGTCGTCGCGCGTTGTTTGCATCCGTTATAAACGGTAAATGCGCTTGCATTTCCGCCATAGTTGGACAACTGGACCGTAAACCTAGCCATTTTGGCGTAAATAAACTTCTCAAGACGTGCGATAGGCCGGAAACGCCGTCACCCCACGCGTTATCAAACTTTTTCGATTCTAAGCCTTCACCGCCGACGTCGACGGCGATGACCGTGTTCGCGCCGAACAAGTCTTTCATCATATCAGCCGGGACGTTGTTTGCGTACCCGCCGTCGACGAGGACGTGCAATCGTCCCGCGTCCTCGTTCGCGTTCTTGGACGACGATGCCGGAGCGTCTAATTTATCGTACAAAGGCGGTAAGAAACCAACTAAAGTCATCGAAGCGCGAACGTACCGCCACAACGTTCCGTTTCTATGCGCGATGGATCTCGAGGAGATTAAATCTAAAGTCACGCAATAGAACGGCAACCAGCAATCTTCGATTTTCGAATCTCGAAAACTGCTCGCAATCGCCCCGTTCGTGCGAAAACCGCTGAAATAAGAAACAATCGGTATCGTAAAATCGGCGATTCTGTTCCAAAATCCGCTGAGATTTTTCGCGAAACGTTTTGATTTTACCCGAGTAGAGAGCACGGACGGTTCTCTTGCGTAGTTCCCACCGATAAAGGCACCCATACTCGTACCACCAATGGCATCTATCGGAATGCCTTCTTCTTCTAAAGCGATCAAGGCGCCGACGTGGGCACACCCTCGCGCACCGCCGCCGCTAAAGACAACCCCAACGGAGAGCTTGCGTAATGAACGAGCGAGTCGACCGGCGTGCGCTTGGTGTAATCCTTGGTTACCGCCGAGTTTACCGCCGACGTGGTGGTGGCGGTGGACTCCGAACGCTTCAAGCCACGGTCTCGTGTTAATTGGAACTGAATCGTTCGCGTCTTCGTGTAATAAAACGAGTTCGCGGAATCCAAGATTGAATTGATGGTGTCTTCGTAAGCCCAAAAGCCTTTGTTGTAACTGTTTGCCTTCTTCAGGGACCGGCGGTTCGTCATCCGCGGAGGCGACTAATAAAACAACGTCCGCATGCGACGCGCACTGGGCGCACCACGCGGATGGGAACGGGTCACCTTTGAGTAAAACCACGTCGTGCGTTTCTTCGAGTTGATGCAACCAAAACGCGGTGGCTTCTTGCGCCAGAGCGCCGACGGCGGCTGAACCAACTTCGGCTAAATGGTCCGCGGAGTCTGCGACGCGTGCCGTGCATATGCGTCGCAAGGAGTGCATCAAAGAACTCACAAACGCGTCCAAGTGCAACGCGGCGCCAGGTGATACTGGAACAACGGCGACGAGTTTTGGTTTGTCCGCGCGCGAGCCTCTTCGCTGATGAAGAGAAGTCGAGTGCAGCGCGGCTAACGACGAGGAAGGGTGTTGCTCGACGGCGCTGTTGTTCTCTGCGTGACGATCGTACGGACTCATCTTACGTGGCGGCGTCGTTTCCATCACAGAAGAGCTTTTCACAGCACCCTCGTTCGATAATGGAGACGAACGTGCGAGTAGCAGTTGCGAATTCGAAAGTCTCGCTCCGACGGCTTTGATGAAGTGCAAAAACTTCTTCGGGTGTCGCATGGCGAGATTATCCAAGCTCGCGCCGGGCACGAAAAGTGTCTGCGAATCTCTCGCCGCTCGAGCCAGGAGGAATAACTTCTTGCTCTTATTCGTATAGAAATCGCCTCCGCTGCCGCCGGTGCTGTTTCTGTGAAGCCTTCGATGGTGTTGCTGTTGCGCGTACTCGTGGTCGATACTCTCTCGAGATCGCGCAAATCGCACATTGGTGTGCCTTTCATCTTCATCATCTTCTTCTTCATCGTCGTCGAACAGAACGCGCTCTTCCGAACACGGTTCACCAGGGCCAACATATCGCGCTGGAATTGAAAATATTGGCGACACGTGCCCTTGACGGGAAACTCCTCCCGACGCGTTGTGGTGCTCGAGCGCGCCGAGTAAGTCGCCGCTCCCGGCGGAAGAATAAGACGCGCTGTTTGCGTTCCCGCCTCCTAAGGATGAACTCGAAGCATTTTTATCGTCACTACCACCAACGTCATTTGCTGGCTCATCGCGTTGCTTTAAGGCAGAGATATTACCGCCTCCATCGTACGATGACGATCGGAGCGACGTCCACCTCGGAGAAAATACGCCCGCAAACGCGCCTTTCGTATACGTCGCCGCTTCGACTCGACACACCCCTGTGGCTACAATCATCACGCCATTTGAAGCGATATCATCCAATCGTCGAATGCGTTCCCCGACGTGTACGTAATTCCATTCGCACCCGCAATACCGCAAAGCATCACCAGCGAGCGAACGTCGAGCGCGTTTGGCTAAATCAGCGGAAATCTTTGTAAAAACGCTCGAAAATTTCTTCCGCGGGGGCTTTACTACCGCCGTCTTCTGTTCTTCTTCAACGCCTTCTTCGCCATTGTTTTCGCCTTCAATAACAGCAGCAGCAGTAGTGGTAGCGTCTTCATCGCTGGCGGAGGTGATGGAAACGACATCGATTTCGTCGCGATATCGAGCCAACTTGTGAAATTCACTCGACACTAACGTCGCAACCACAGCACCGGAACTTCCCGCTCGAAGCTCAATCGACGACCGAGTGTTCGCTAAAAGCGCAAACGGTTGCACGACGTCGCCTGGATGTGCGCGCCAGGACACGTCCGAATTGTTTTTATTCTTTACGTCGTTGCTCTTTACGAAGGTCGCTTCGAGAACGCCACATTCGATGAAATGCGCCGCGCCTTGGGAACCGAGAGCACAAACGAGTTGACCGGGAGCGTAATATCTGCATTCCATGGTTGCTTCGTAAACCGACGATTCTTTTTCTCGGGTATCTTTTCCTTCGTCGTTGTTTTCTGTTTTCCCCACTCCATCCTCCTCTTCGGTTTGCTGCTTCGCGGAGTATACCGGCGGCGCGAGTGGCTGCTGCTGCGGCGTTTCTTTTGCATCTCCATTTTTCTTGTTTACGGATGCGGGCGATTTCTTGCCACCGCTTACAACCTCTTTCGTTGCATCACTCTCGGAGGAGGAGGTAAACAGTCGCTTGACAAAACCGACGCGGTTTGCGGTCGATCCAGAACCTTGCTGCTGCATAAGTATACTTTCATCAGGGGACGTTGTTTTCTTCTCTTTCTTTGGGAGTAAAGGCGTAAAGACGCGTTCCATCGAGATGGAGGATGACCCGTTCCTCTCCGCGAGCTCTTCCAGACACTTTGCGATTGCACTCCGGTCGACTTTTTGCGCTTTGTTGAGACCTAAAACACGCTCTAAACCGCGTTTGACTCGATCGCCTCCGACGGTAGGAAACTCACCATCCTCATCACTATATTTAGAATCGGCTTCGTCCACCCACAGCGGTTTCGTCGCCGTTTCCGAGGAGAGGTATTGACACACGCACCGCGCGGCGTTGACTAACCGCGAGGCTAAAGCGTGCGCGCCAACCGTTTGGTTCATGACGTCGTGGAACACATTCAAAGGAACAACGACAAACGTGGCGTCGTCGGAAGCCGCTACGGCTCTCAGCCTGCTTTTGTTATGTCTACTACTACTGCTAGTACTACTACTATTGCGAGTGTCGCCTTCTGCGGTGGCGGCTGCGGAGGATTTTGATGATGGCGATGATGACGACGCCGTCGCTTCGCCGGTACCTACGAGTAGCGCCGGCGGCGAGAAATCCAACACATCCACGAGCGACCCAACGCACGCGCCAACTCTCGTTACCATCGTTGTCGCGTTCACATCAATTCTCTCTTCCACGTGGTCTTTTTCTTCGTCCCCATCGTCGCTCGTAACTAAAACCATCGATTCAATCGCAAACGCGCCTCGACACAAAATCGCAATCTCCTCGCCTCGTTTCGTAAAACCGCTCTCGTCACTCACATCCTCCCCTCTCTCAAACGCGCTCTTCGTCCTCGACGCGTCCAAAATTTCCACGATTTGCGCATCCGACAACGCGTCGCACAGCGAGCACTGTCTCAACGCGATCGCCTCTTCCGTCGACAACTTCTCTTGCATCTTCTTCTCCTCCTCTTCCAACTCTTCCTCCTCGAGCAACAACGCTCTCAACCGTCTCTCCTCCTCTTCTTCTTCCTCCTCCTCTTCCTCCTCGTGGTTCCCGTTGGGGTTCATCTCGTCGTGCAAGTTCATCAAACCGTCCCCGCGAATGCTTTTCAGTTCATCTCTCCGTTTCTTTCGTTCAATCAAAGCGTTCTTCAAGAACATTTTCGTCCTCGCTCGCTTCTCGTTCGACGAACCGGGATCGCCAACCCCTATTCCTCCTTCTCCTCCACCGCCGCCTCCAGACGACGCCGACTTACTCGACGTCAACATCGAAGGCAATCCGTTAATAATTTTCTTCGAAGAATGCGCCAAAACCTTCTCCCTCCACGCTTTCCATTTCAACGCCGCTTGCCGTAACCTTCTCGGATGGTGCGGTAAATCGAACAAGCGCAACGCGTTCTTTTGAAACGTTTTCAACGTCGAATCGTCCATCAAAAACGCGTCGATTTCTTTCTTCTCTTTCGACGAGCGCCTTCCAAGATAGTGGGTTTTATAATACCGCCCTTTTTTCATCCACGCGGGTATCCTTTTCAGCGCTCTCCGTTTGGCGAATCGAAGGAGGAGGATGGTTTTGTCCACCAGAAACGCTCTTTAAATGCGTGTACACGTTGCGTGGTATTTTCATCGCCGTTTGGCGAGAGGAAAGTGAGATAAAAGAAGGAATACGTAGGTCAGTTTATGGGGAACGCTTTCCTTGTCTCCTTCGTCGAAGTTTCGCCTCGAGAAAGCAGGTAATCATCATCAAACAGCGACGCAGAGAATCACATCTCTCGTCCGCTTTCAGAGAGAAAAGGAATAAACGCACCGTAAAGGGTAATACAAAAACAGCAACACCACGCCGATAAAAATGCCGTTTTCGATCCCGAACGCGGAGATGAGGACGGCGAAAAGGACGGCCAGGAAGGAGCCGTCCATTTTTTCTGTTTTTCTGTTCTCTTCGCGCGCGTATTCGCGCGTGATGTGTAGATGCGCGCTGAAGAATGAAGCAAAAGCAAGCAAGAAAAGACGTCGAAATTCTCCATTTTATCTCTACTTTATATCTTTTGCGGACGGATGCATGGCCTCAATTTAAGCAAAACGAATACTCTCTCAGGATGAGCAATAGCACTACTTTATCGTCGACTCTGAGAAACCCGCACTATCACCCACCCGCGTCGGAGAAAACGAGCAGAAATCATCATCATCATCAGACAACAACCGTTAAATCGGTTTTATGCGAAAAGCACATGCTCGTCGCGATATTCGCCTTATCCTCCAATTTCCTCGTCACCATGCTCATCGTGGTCGTGAACAAACTCTTATTCACGGAAACGAAGTTCCCAGTGATCACGTTATCCGCAGCGCACATGATCGTGTGCGTGATATTTACGACGATGTGCAGCCGATTGCAAATATTCGAGAGGAGGAAGATGGACAACAAGAGCGTGATGGCGCTGGTGGCATTTTTACAATCGTCGGCGATATGTCTCGGGCAAGCGAGTTTGAAGATGAATTCGGTGGCGTTTTTTCAACTGACGAAACAAATGCAAGTACCTTTAGTCGCGATGGTGGAGTATTTCTTTTTATCGAGGACGGTTTCGAGGGACAAGATGTGTTTGCTCGCGAGCATGGTTTTGGGGGTCTCGATCGCGTGTTTCAACGACGTTCAGTTTACGAGTTTTGGGGCTGTTATCGCGTTTGTTGGGGTGTGCGCGACGAGTGTAGAGGTGGTTTTATACTCGTGGTTGCAACAAACGCATAGGTGGGAGACGTTACAACTGTTGCATCAAACGATGCCGTTCGCCGCGAGCGGCTTAACGTTGGCGGCGGTAGAGGTGGATTTTTTACAACCAAGAGGGATGGGCGCGTATAATTTCCTCAAGAACTTTGCGAATATGTTTTACATTGGGAACAACGAGGCAGTCATAAACCCGGAACAATTTGGCGAGGTTGGACGGATGAAAGCGACAGAATTGGCGGTGGACCAATCGTTCTTTAACATGTTCGAAATGTCCTCCTACGCGTGCTTTCTGTTCTTGGTGAGTTGCGCGTTAGGTATGGGCGTCAACGTCTCGTCCTGCTTCGTCGGTGGGAAAGCGAGCGCTTTAGCGTACGCCATGTTAGGTTTGACCAAAACGATTACGGTCATCGCCATCGGAGTCTTGTATTTCGACGCGCCGCCGAGTTACCGCGTGGTTTTTGGAGGTTTATTCGCCGTCGCCGCGATTGTCGTCTACTCAGTCGTCACCTTGCGCGAGAAGCAACAGCAAATGATGAGTAACATAAATAGCAGCAGCAACAATAACGGGGCAGAGATCCCGGACGTTCTCCTGGACGAAATCGAAGTAGGTATTGAACCGGCGACGATCAGCCCAAAAGTCAGTAATTTCAACAGCCGAGGAGACGGAAGCGCAAAGAAGCACGGGTTTTAATAAAAGGACACACACACACATGTATATGTAGCAGTATTCATAGAAGAAAGAGAGAGAGAAGTAGTAGTTTGACAATAATGTGTAGTATTTATACTTTATACGAAGTGAATAACACTTTAACGTGAGAATACAAAAATGGCGCTTATTAGGTAAAATCCCTCACTTTGCCGTCATGTTCGCCGCTCTCATCGACGACGACATTCATCAAACCATCTCTTCTTCTCAATAAGACGACACCAAAAAACAGCAGCAGCAAACGAAAACATTTGTTCAGGACCAAAATCATGGCGAAAGGCTCCTCTTCCTACTTAGCCCCGGACACGTACCATTCCATGTCCCCCTCGGACGAGGAGTTAATCTTCCTCCATTGCATGCTTCGCTCGTCCAATTTGGACAAAACCATGTCGTTTTTCCAAGCGCTCGGGCTAAAAGAAACGAGACGAAAAGACTCAGAAAAAGGAAAATTCACGCTCGTGTTCATGGCGACGAGTCCAGGCGCGCCGGAAATTGAAATCACGTACAATTGGGGCGACGAGGAGGAAGTTTTTGGTACGCGCTTTTTTTCCCCTACTTGTATTTACATTAATTGATATTTTTGCAACCAAACAGCGCCGCCGTCGCGGTCGATGGGGCATCTCGCCTTTGCGACGGCGGACATTTATACGTTGTGCAAGGAATTGCAAGAGAAAGGCATTACGATTTTACGACCGCCGAGAGATGGACGAATGGCATTCGTGAAATCACCGGATGGCATTAGCGTGGAGCTTTTGCAGAAAGGCGAAGCGTTGGCGCCGGCGGAGCCGTGGCAGTCGATGGAGAATACGGGGAGTTGGTAGGTTTACAAAATGTCGTTTTTGTACACGCGTGTAATAAATAATACACATCAAAGGTAGTACCTAGGTACCTCTGCACACAAACTAACTTCTCTCTGTGCTTATTCGGACCATAAGGAAAACGCGCCGGATCTGGAGGTTGCGGACGTGTTCGAACAAAATACGCCGCCGGCGGAGATTGAGTTGAACACCCCTCTATAGCGACAGTACAATCCGCACCCCATTTCATCTTCCAACTGTTCGGCCAATTCTTCAAACCCTGAGCTCGATTCGCTCGTTCTTAATTCGTTCACTTCCATCGCCGCTCGCGTTTCGATCTCTTTATTTTCTTCGTTCCGGAACAGAGACACGGGCGGTAACCCCCCGACTTCCGTATATCGAGCGTCCAACGCAAACGATAAGGAGTTTGGATCGACCCACCCTCGGACGACCATAGTTCCCACCGCGTCGACAAAGAAGCCACTGATTTTCCCAGCTTTTGTAAATTCCAACGTTCCCTTAAACGGGACCCGTCTCTCGCTGCTGTTACTGTTGCTGTTGCTCGTATAATTACTCCTTCGCGCGCCTGTCCACGCGCCGCTCATTAAAGATACGTCCGTCCGGTTCCCATCTTTCATCGCCAACAATTCTCTGCGATGCCTCGACGCCGGCGGGCGAGATCCGAGCGGGAACCGACCTCCACTCGGCAAGCGAGGAAAGTAGCGAAACCTTTCTTTTTTCCGCTCGAAATCCTCAATCGCGGAAAGAGGTTCCAGATACACCGCTTGACACACCGCCAAGGAGATGTTATTGTTCTTCGTGAGACAATCGAAAAGCCATTCGGAAGGACACGTTTTATCGAATGTTTTCTTCAGATATCGTTTGGGAATAGCGGGAATGTACGAAATCGACGTGGTTTGCTTTCGATGATGATGATGATGATGATGATGATGATGCGCGTTCGCGTTTGAAGTACTCACGTTCGAAATGATGGACGAGTTCGCGAAGTGCTCGCTGAGGTATCGAGCGACTAAGATTCGAAACGTGGTGGCTTCTTCTTGCTCCTCGTCGAATTCGTTCGTACTGGTTGATGTTGTTGTTGGAAGAATTAACGTCGTCCGCTCTTCTTCTTCCTCTTCTTCTTCTTCTACTCCTAAAGCGTGCGTACCCTCGAAATACTCGTCACCTCCTCCGCTTCCGATTCCACCACCTCCGCAATTGTTGTTAAACTGAAACACCTTCTCCACCATCCTCCTCGCTTTCTTGAACCTGGTCAGCACCACCCCGATCAACCTCGCCGCCATCACCCTCTCGGCGAACATCTCCTCGATCTCCTCCGTCCCGTTTTGCACCGCCGTGACCGAAGTCAACTCCACGCTCGTCTCGTCCGCCGCTCGTAAAACGTCCAACGCTAACGTCAACGCTCTTTTCAACACGTCCGCGGAAACGGACTTTAGACCTTTCGAAGGGTCGTTCGAACATTGGCTAAACGCGGATACTAATATCTGCAATCTGTGCAACACGTGCATCCGAACGCCTTTCTGGGTGCACAACGCGCGTTCTCTCGTCACGTACACTCGTCTCAAATACTGCGCCGTTAAAGAAGGAATCGTCGTCTGCAAGGTAAACGCGCTGGTGCCCCATTTTTTCGTCAACGCGTGCGTCCACATCTGCGCGTCTTTTGACATCTCGAGTAAACTTTTGTTCGTTCTCGCCAGCGCGGAGAAGGATTCGAAATCGTTCCAATCGATCAACAAGCGAGCGAAGATGTGGGAGACGAGTATGTCTTTCGGCAAGCGTTCTAAAAGGAAGAACTGACGACTCGTTCGGTGTTCAGTATGTCGTTTCGAGGAAGGCACGGATGGAGAAGACATCACGTCATGTTGTTTTAGCGCAAATGTGTGACGTTTTCCGTCACTTGTTTTCCAGTAAAGAGATACGAATGGTCGTCCTCTTTTGCGCGCGGTTGTGCGCTTGTTTTCCTACAACCGCGCGCTCTGGAGCGCCAGAACGTGATTCTAACGCGAGGAGGAGAAGTCACTCGCGCAAATTTTGCATCGCTCGAGCGGCAACAACGAGAAGAACGAGAACAACATCAAAAGCAGACGCGAACGCAGAGCAACCACCTTTCCCGACGGCGAAAAGAAAGACATCGACATCAATAACGAATCCAGCGGCATATACGACCTTATCCGTGATACGAAAACGCGCGGGCGATTACGTGGATTCGCCTCAGATTGTTGGCGTGCCGTCGTCCGCGCTTAAGATGGCGGAGAGACATTTCGTGGCGGAGTTGAAAGCGTTGATTCGAGAGGCGTTCGTGTTGAACAAGAAGGAGATAGCGAAGGACGAAAAGGAACGAACGGGGGTGACGAAATATTCAATGTCGGAAACGTTCGACAGTTCCTCGGACTTTGGGGAGGAATTCGAGGATCAGAGTTTAGAGGAGGAAATCGAGCGACAAGGCGAATTGCTTTTGGAATATTTAGAGCGCATGAAGTTATCGAACGCGAAAATCTGGGAGCGAGAGAAACGGTTGCCGAAAGTGGAAAGTCCGTGGATTATCGAAGGGCCGTATTATCTCTTGTGCAAGGTTTTAGACCTGTGGTTTCCGGAGAATAAACCGGTGCAGAGGTTTTGGTTTTTAGAGACGGTGGCGAGGATGCCTTACTTTTCGTACACGACCATGTTGACGCTGTACGAACTCTTAGGGTGGTGGCGACGAAGCAGCGAGTTGAGGAAAGTTCACTTCGCGGAGGAGTGGAACGAGTACCATCACTTGTTAATCATGGAAAGTTTGGGAGGCGACAGGCGTTGGAGTGACCGCTTTCTCGCGCAACACGCGGCGCTGGTGTACTATTTTGGGTTAGTCGTCGTTTGGTTGCTCTCGCCCAAGCTCGCGTATAATTTTAGCGAGAAGATTGAAACGCACGCGGTGGCGACGTACGCGCAGTTCACGGAGGAGAACAAGGAATTGTTAGAATCGTTGCCGGCGCCAGAGGTGGCGAAGAAATATTACGAGGCGGAAGATTTGTACTTGTTCGATGAGTTTCAAACGACGACGATGTTAAACACCGGCGAAATCGTTTCCTTAAAATTGAACAGTCGCAGCAGCGACGAAGGGGACCCATTGGACCCGTTATCCGTGCGTCGTCCAAAGATTGAAACCTTATACGACGTCTTTTCAAACATTTGCGAAGACGAAAAAGAACACGTCGGGACCATGAACGCTTGCCAAATCGAGGGTGTTACGTTAGGGACCGCGAACACTATCAACGCGTTGACTGCGTTAGCAATCGGCGGCACCGTGGCGTCCAAGTTTGCCTCTCGATTCGCGGAAGAATCCGCCATTACCGACGGATTGGACGATATCATCGGCAGCGGGAAGTTTATGGATTTATTCACCGCCTTGACGGATTTCTTTTCCGTATTCCACTTGCCGTTCTTTTAGAAAAAGAAAGATAACAAGAAAGAACAAAAAGATACCACACGCAATAAAACAGAAGGAGAAGAAGAAAAAGAAGAAGAAGATACTACGTACGTACGTAGTAGATATACTATCAACACTTGTAACAACATCAATAAATAGCAACGCGAAGCGCGGGCGCAATCAAATAAAAACCATCCCTCGTACTACAAAAAACTTTGCCGAATTCGGCAATACGCGGAGAGGAAAATAGCCACGGCTGGTCCCCAATATAACACGCGTTCTTGCGCACCGCTCCAAAACGCACCAGCTCCTCCTTCCGCGTAGATTTTCTGAACCATTTCAAACGGACCGTCGACGTTACTGTTCCTTTCCATGGCCGGCGTCATCGCTTCGCCTTCCTCTTGGCTCATTAAAATGCTATCTTGAGCCGCGTCCGCGGATTCCATTTGTTGAATCAATCGAGTGACGACGACATCCAACGGTGTAACGCTTAAACTCCCGGCGATACCCCCGCACGCACCTAAAATGGCTTCACCTAACAGCGAGTTTGGATCAAACGGCGCGTGTTCTTGCGACGTGAGGACTAATTTGAGCGACTCGAATAACGCGATTTGAATAGCTCCGAACGGAATGTCTCTCACGACCGCCACCGTCCAAGTTTTGAAAATATTCTCGCGTCCACGCGCACTCTTAAAGTTCGATTGAATCGCTTCCGGAATGGTAGCCCCGGTTTGCGTTCTCGATTTCACCGCCTCCGCGGGCACTCGAATGAGGGACGCGATGAATTCGCCGCACCCGCCGGCAAGCAAGTAACACAAAATGACGTGCTCGTTGAAGAACGCAGTATTGTCGAGCAAAGACAGTTTCACGGTTTCGTAAACGCCTAAATATAACGTCAACGGTACGCCTTCTTTCGCTAAGTTCGGGCCTAAACCGTCGTATAAAGACATGAACCCGCCTTCGCCCATGATTTCGTTCATCGTCGGTTCGTACGGTTTTTGTTCCTGGATTTTCCCCGCCGTCGCCGTCGCCGTCGGCGCTTGCATGGTCGCCACGCCAGAGTCATCAAAACTCATCGACGTCGACGCTTCTCCTCCTCTTCCTCCCGATCCTCTGTTGATATTGTTATCTAACTCATCCATCGAATCTCTCTCTTCAATATTCCTTCGACTCTTCAAGGTGATTCGCCTCACCTTCATCGTATCCACCGGGTGCATGGTCGTATTCGCAATCAAACTCGCCGCTAACGCAGAGCCGTACACGATCAAAGGCGTTTGGTTATTCAACTTCCCCAACGCCACGCGTCGATCGACTAATCGTTGCACCAACTCCGCCTCCTCTTTCCTCTTATTCAACAACCTCATCTTTTGCTCGTTCATCTCCGACGCCTTTTCGCTCTCGCTAAACGTGTCCAAATTTTCCTTCACAGAATTCGCCATGAGCAGCGCTCTCTCCGCGTCCATATCGTCCAGCTCTTTCGTATCGAGCTGTTGTAACTCGTTCAGTTCTTGTAAAAGAATATCGATGTTCCCGGTCGTGGTTATTCCAGAGAGGCGTTTTTTCGCCTCGTCGTTCATTTTTTCTAATTTATCCATCCGAATCGTATTCACCGGTGGGGACAACACCGCCCCGGTCGGGGCGCCAAAACCAGCCAAAGCTGGGTCCGCACAAAAAGCGGACGATACAGATACCACCGCACAGATAGAAATCGCGGTCGTTTTGAGCCTTTCCTCGAACAAAGTTTTGTCTTCTTTGTCTTCTTTGTTGTTGTCTTCTTTACTCCTCCTAGACGATGTGATTGGTTCCGCCTCGTCACTAATCTGAATTACATCATTTCTTCTTTGACTTCTTTTCTTCCCAAAATTTTCGTTGCCGTTCAAAAAACGCCCATTTCTGCTTCCTCTTCTTTCGCGAGGACTAAAACTCGTGTTCTTTGTCGACGAACTCGAAGCCCCGCTGCTTCTCATCGTCATCAGCGTTGGTCTCATCATTCTGTGTATTGGATACTATCTCTCTCTGACGTCACAACACCAACAAACAGACGAGAGAGACAAAAAAAAACAAATTTGTGCGATTTTTTTTTTTTTTTTTTCGCAATTTTGTTTGTCTTTTTTGGGCAGTTGTTTTTTTTCCTCACTCAGCACACCACAACGCACATTACAAATATATTATTATTAGTATGGGCACTGAAGGAACAACA
>Ga0181555_1002368_pt1 | contig 15811 bp, 16 predicted proteins | sample 011ome_15_FD_145601 | JGI IMG/M metagenome (GOLD analysis project Ga0181555, IMG submission 145601) | Coastal salt marsh microbial communities from the Groves Creek Marsh, Skidaway Island, Georgia - 011504AT metaG (spades assembly) | ecosystem: Environmental > Aquatic > Marine > Intertidal zone...
AGTTTGATGTCTGAATTTCTTTCACTACTTCAAGACCATTACCATCTGCTAATCTTAAATCTACAACTGCGAATCCTGGTTTTTTAACTTTGACGGTATCAATTCCTTTTTTTACACTTTCAGCTTGTAAAACTTCAAAGCCTTTCTTCTCCATTGCTCTAGATAGTCTCTCCCTGAAAGGGTTATCATCATCAACAATAAGCAAGGATTTATTATCAAAATCACTTAAGTTTTGAAGAGTGGCTTCGTTTTTCATGAGACTTATATGGAGATTATTTAACAGAATGCAATAGATAATTATTTGCTTTACATGCCTTTATTATTGGCTTAATTGCACGATTTATAAAAAGTTTTTTAAGAAATTAATAAGCTTTTTTTTTATTAAATTTTTTTTTGGAGACAAATAAATGCAAAAATTTAAATCAGTTGAAGATTTAGTAAATCAACTGAAACCTGAAAAACCTGTTTACTGTATCAGAAAAAAATCAGTGTTTTCAGCATCATCTTTTTTTCAAAAAAACTTTCCTGGTGATATTTTATATGCAGTAAAAACAAACCCTCATCCTTTGGTCATTAAAACCCTGCTAGAAAGTGGCATAAAACAATTTGATGTTGCTTCAGTTGAAGAAATTGAACAAGTAAGAAAATACTCACGTACAGCTAAATGTTCTTATATGCATACGATTAAAAGCCCTGAGAGTATAAGGAAAGCTTATTTTAAATTTGGAGTAAAAACTTTTTCTTTAGATACAAAAGAAGAACTGATTAAGATTATAAAAAATACTGAAAATGCAAAAGACTTAGAATTATTTGTTAGAGTTGCAGTTTCAAATGAACATGCGGAAATTGATCTATCCAAAAAATTTGGGGCTTTAAATTCTGAGGCTTTAGGTCTTCTTAGATTAGCGAAACAATATGGAGAAAAAGTAGGATTAAGTTTTCACGTTGGATCTCAATGTATGCACCCTATTTCATATGCCAAAGGAATTACTGAAATTGGAAATATAATTAAAAAAACTAAAATAACACCAGACTATATTAATGTTGGAGGTGGATTCCCAACAATATATCCTGATTTAATCCCTCATAATTTAATGGAATATTTTGGTGAAATTAAAAAAGGCTTAGAAAATCTAAAGTTTGAAAAAATGCCAAAAATTATTTGTGAACCTGGTAGAGCTTTAGTTGCTGAAAGTGGATCAACAATTGTTAGAGTAAATTTAAGAAAAAAACAAAAACTTTATATTAATGATGGAACTTACGGGACACTGTTCGATGCTGGTACACCAAATATTGTTTACCCTTCAAAAATGATAAAAGAAAATTCAAGTAAAATTATTTCAAAAAAAATGACTGCTTTTAATTTCTATGGTCCTACATGTGATAGTATGGATTATATGAAAGGTCCATTTGTTCTTCCAAATAATATTAAAGAAAATGATTATATAGAACTTGGCCAACTAGGAGCTTATGGACTAACTTTTAGAACTCAATTCAATGGATTTTACTCTGATGAAATATACGAAGTTGAGGATGATCCAATTATGAGCCTTTATAATAAGGACATTAGTAAAGCTACACTAGTTGCTTAATGTCAAAAGATAAAAATCTTAAACATAACAGTAAAAAAGATTTCCTTAAAAATCCTGTAGAGCACATCGACATTACTTCTTTTGACTCAAGACCAATTATCTCCTCAATGGAAAAAATGTCTTTTGTCTCAAGAGAAACGGCCAATGCAGCAAATATATTTAACGATATGATTAAAGATAAAGAATGTACAATTTTTTTAACTTTGGCTGGTTCTACTTCAGCAGCTGGTTGTATGAGTATCTATAAGGATTTAGTTAAATATAATATGGTTGATGCTATTGTTGCGACAGGTGCATCTATAATTGATATGGATTTTTTTGAAGCACTTGGCTTCAAACACTATCAAGGTTCACAATTCCAAGACGATACCGAATTAAGAAAAAACTATATAGATAGAATTTATGACACTTACATTGATGAAGATGAATTACAAATGTGTGATAAAATCATCGGTGATATTGCAGATACTTTAGAGCCTAGAAGTTACACTTCGAGAGAATTTATCTATGAAATAGGTAAATATCTTAAGAAAAATTCAAAAAAGAAAGATTCATTAATTGAAACTGCTTATGACAACAATGTTCCAATATTTTGTCCTGCATTCACTGACTCAAGTGCTGGATTTGGTCTTGTAATGCATCAAGAGAGAAATCCAAAAAAACATATGACTATAGACTCTATTAGGGAATTTAGAGAACTAACAGAAATCAAAATAAGATCTAAAGGATCAGGATTATTTATGATCGGAGGTGGAGTACCTAAAAACTTCATTCAAGATACAGTGATCTGTGCTGAACTATTAGGTAAAGAAGTTGAAATGCATAAATATGCTGTTCAAATAACTGTGGCTGACTCTAGAGATGGTGCATGTAGTAGCTCAACCTTGAAAGAAGCAAGCTCATGGGGGAAAGTAGATGTAACTAAAGAACAAATGGTTTTTGCAGAAGCAACTAGCGTTTTACCATTAATTGCAAGTGATGCTTATCATAAAGGTGAGTGGAAAAAAAGAGATAGAAAAAACTTTACAAAGATTTTTGGATAAAAATTGAATTACCTTTCTAATAAAAATGGATTTCTAGGAATAGATAATAAATTTAATTTTAAGGAAAAAGTTGTAATTGTTCCATTTGGTTTAGAAAAAACAGTTAGTTATGGAGGTGGTACAAAAAATGGTCCAAAAGAAATAATTAAAGCATCTCATCAAGTTGAGTTATATGATGAGGAACTTAATTGTGAGCCTTATAAAGAAATTGGAATTAAAACACTTAAACCTTTCAAAATTGATAAAAACATTAATAAGGCACTAGATAAGATGGCTTCAATTAATAATGAAATATTAAATAAAAAGCTTTTTCCAATGACTTTTGGAGGTGAACATTCAATAACACCTGGTTGTTTAAAACCATTTGTAAAAAAAAATAAAGAAATCTGCCTTCTTCATTTTGATGCACATGCTGATTTAAGAGATAGCTATGATGGTGAAAAATTTTCACATGCTTCTGCAATTAGAAGATGTTTAGATTATCCAAATGTATCTGTTATTTCATTTGGAATAAGAAACATTTCACAAAGTGAAATTCCTTTTTTAAAAAAAAATTCATCAAGAATTAATATTTTTTGGGCAAAGGATAAAGCCAAGTGGAATTTAAATAAATTCAAAAAAATGATAAAAAATAAAACTGTCTATCTAACTTTCGATGTAGATGGACTTGACTCGAGCATAATGCCAGCCACTGGTACCCCTGAACCAGGAGGTTTGCTTTGGGATGAAACTTTAAAAATCATTAGAATTGCCTCAAAAAATTCAAATATTATTGGTGCAGATATTAATGAACTTGCACCTATCAAAAATTTTAATTCTTATAATTTTTTAGTAGCAAAATTGGCTTATAAAATATTAAGCTATAAGTTTTTATCTAAGAAACTGGCTTAAAAGTATTTAAAAGCACTCTAAAAGGAATTAGCATGGCTAAAGCTACAATTAACTTAACTGATAAATCTCCAAAAGATAATGTTACCCATGGTACTGCCGTTGCATAAAATGAAATTGAAAAGAATAAGAAAGTATCAACTACTGAACCAATGATAGAGGAGGTTAATGGCGCTATAAACCATTTTTTCTTTCTTAATCGATCAAAAATTTGAACATCTAGCAATTGAGCTACAAAAAAGGCTATTCCAGAGCCGAAAGCAATTCTAATCGAGATCAAATCTTGAAAATTTGTAGAAAATAAAACAGTAGAACCTACACCAATAAAAAAGCCTACATAAACAATTTTTTGCGCAATTAATTTTCCAAAAGATCTATTTGCTAAATCAGTGATTAGAAATGCAATTGGATATGTAAACGCTCCATATGTCAAAATTTCACTTAAACCATAATGATTAATTGGAAACTGAACAAGATAATTAGAAGATAAAACAATCACACCCATCAAAAATGATAGGAATATAAAAGTTTTATTCATTAAGCTGACTTAGATGCTGTCGCTTTTTTTTGAAATGGAGATTTAATTAAAATACTTTTTTTTAATTTTTTAAGTCTTGGTGATAAATTTTTATTTTTAACAACTTTTAAAAACTCATCAAAACTACCTTTTTTATCAACTGATCTTACTCCGGCATTACTAACAGTTAATTTAAGACTTCTTTTTAAAAGCTCACTTGTAAATTTTACTTTTTTTAAATTTGGTAAAAATCTTCTTTTTGTCTTATTGTTAGCGTGACTAACGTTATGACCCTTCATAGGAATTTTACCAGTTAATTCACATTTTTTAGACATAGTAGCCGACTATATAAGGGGTGATGAGGTTAGCGTCAAGTTAATAGAATTAAATTTTATTATCTATTTCCTATTATTTCACTAAAATTTTTAACTCCATCTTTTTCTAACAGCTCAGCTAGATCATTTTTTATCAAGTTTACAATATTTGGTCCTTTATAAACCATACCAGTATATAACTGTACTAAATTGGCACCTGATAAAAATTTATTATAAGCACTTAAACCTGAATCTATACCTCCAACACCAATGATTTTTATTTTCCCATTTAGGTATTTATAAAATTTATTAATCAATAAATTAGATTTATCTTCTATAGGTTTTCCCGATAGACCTCCTTTTTGGTGTTTTTGAATATCCCTTAATTTTTCTCTAGTAGCATTTGAAGTATTTGAAATAATTACAGCTTCAATATTTTTGGACAATAAAACATCTGAGATTTTTTCTATTTCATTGTCTTTAATATCCGGTGCAATTTTTACTACTATAGGAATATCAGACTTTAAATTTTTTTTTTCGTTTTCAATTTCTGTTAACAATTCATCTAATTTTGTTTCATCATGGAAATTTCTTAAATTTTCCGTATTAGGTGAAGAAATATTAATGGTTATATAATCTGCTAACTTGTTAAATGTTCTTATTCCAATCAAATAATCCTCTAACCTGTTTTTAGTATCCTTATTCGGCCCTACGTTAATTCCAAGCAATCCTATTTTAGGGTTTTTTTTAATTCTTAATTCCACGTCTTGGGCTCCACGATTATTAAAACCTAATCTATTTATTAAAGCTTCATCTTCGACTAATCTAAATACTCGAGGTTTAGGGTTTCCATATTGACTTAAAGGGGTAACTGTTCCAACTTCAACAAACCCGAAACCTAACTTAAATAATTGATTATATACTTCTGCATTTTTATCAAAACCAGCAGCCATACCAATGGGATTGCTAATTGATTTATTGAAGATTTTAGTTTTGAATAATTCTTCATTATCATTTTTCTCAAAAATGTTTGGTACAAAATTTAGTTTTAAAGATTTAATTGCTAGGTTATGAGCTGTTTCTGGATCTAACTTAAATATTAATGATCTTAAATTTGAAAACATTATTTAATTTTGCTCATTATAAGCTCTTTAGTTTCATTAACACCAAAAAAACTTATAAAAAAACCCATACGTGGTCCATTCTCATCACCAAACACTACTTGATAAATTAACTTAAACCAGTCTCTCAGATTTTCAGCATATCCATTTTCTTTGCCGGTGGAATAAATTAATGTTTGAATGTCCTCAGGAGACATTTGATCATTACATTTCTCAAGATTCTTAACAAGCACTTCTAAAGCAATTTTCTCCTCTTGATTTGGTTTTTTATAGTTTTTTTGAGATTTAATTACATCATTAAAATATTTTATCGCGTAGCTTACTAGGCTATCAAAAATTGGAAAGTTCTCTTCATTTATATCTGGTTTGTATTTTTTAACAAATTTCCAAAGAAGATCTTTTGAATCTGCATTACTTGTTTCAACTAAATTTAACAACATCGAAAATGACATAATTGAATTTTCTTTTGGGATTTTTCCATTATGAACATGCCAAACAGGGTTCATGAGCATTTTTAGTTCATCTTGATTTTTTGCTTTTTCAATAAAATCTAAATATTCGTCTACTGCTTTAGGTACGATTTCCTTGTAAAGTTTTTTTGCTCTTTTTGGATTTTGATACATATACAAAGACAAACTTTCTGGTGATGCATATTCTAACCATTGATCAATTGTGATCCCGTTACCTTTTGATTTAGAAATTTTCTCTCCTTTCTCATCCAAAAATAATTCATAAGCAAATCCAGAGGGGTTATTTTTTCCAATTAATTTAATAATTTTTGTAGATAAAATCGCACTTTCTATAAGATCTTTTCCATACATCTCAAAATCAACATCAAGCGCATACCATCTCATTGCCCAATCTACTTTCCATTGAAGCTTACAATTACCATCTAAAATACTTTTTTCTAATTTTTTTCCTTCATTATCAAAAATGATTTTAGAATTATTCTTATCAATTTCTAAAACGGGTATCTCTAAAACGTGACCTGTATCTGGGCAAATAGGCAGAAATGGACAGTAAGTTTTTTGTCTTTCCTTTCCTAATGTAGGCAAAATTATATTCATGATACCATCATAATTTTCTAATATTAGCTGTAGCGTTGAATTAAAAAAACCTGATTTGTATAATTTTGTTGAGCTTTTAAAATTATATTGAAATTGAAAACTATCCAAAAATTTTTTTAACATTTCATTATTATGCTCACCAAAACTATTAAACTTTTCAAAAGGATCTGGAACTTCTGTTAATGGTTTGTGCAAATTATCTTCTAATAGTTTTTGATTTGGAACATTGTCTGGAACCTTTCTAAGACCATCCATATCATCAGAGAAAGTTATTATTTCTGTCGGTAAGTCAGTTAATTGCTTTAAAGCATTAACCATCATAGAAGTTCTGGCAACTTCTCCAAACGTTCCGATATGCGGTAACCCACTTGGGCCATATCCTGTTTGAAGTGTAATTTTACCTTTTTTTTCAATTAATGATTTTCTTTCACGAAGCATTTTTTTAGCTTCAACGAATGGCCAAGCATTAGTTTTATCTAGGTTTTCTTTTTTTATCATGAATTACACTTTTTATTATAATGAATTTGCCAATTCTTATAGTGTTGAAATTTATTTACCATAAAATAATGTTCTCTCAAAATGTCTAATTATAAAACAGTTTTTTTTACACTTGGTATTTTGCAAATAATTTTAGGTGTATTCATGTTTATTCCAATAGTTTTTCAGTTTATTTATTCTGAAATTGACTCATCTTTTTTTGGAGCCTCTCTTGTTACAATAATTTTTGGTACATTATTTTTTTTGTCAAATTTAGACCATGATAAAAAACTAACTCTACAACAAGCTTTTCTTCTTACAGCTCTATCTTGGTTAAGTATTGCAATATTCGGTTCATTACCATTTATCTTTTCTGATTTAAATTTTTCATTCGTAAATGCTTTTTTTGAAAGTATGTCTGGAATTACAACAACAGGATCTACAATAATTTCAAATCTAGATGAAATGCCTAAAGGCATATTATTATGGAGAGCAATTCTTCAATGGTTAGGTGGAATTGGAATAATCATTATGGCAATCACCTTAATGCCAATAATGAATGTTGGTGGAATGCAACTTTTTAAAATTTCCAATAACGACTCATCAGAAAAGATATTACCAAAGTCTAAAGAAATAGCTCTTAGACTAATTTATATTTACACATCATTAACTTTGTTATGTGGATTAACTTATAAAATTTTTGGCATGAGTTTTTTTGACAGCTTAACGCATTCAATGACCACAATAGCAACTGGAGGTTTCTCTAATTATAATGAATCTATTGGATTTTTTGATAGTGTTTCAATTGAAATTTCTGCAATGATTTTCATTATCTTAGGTAGCTTACCATTTATTGCTTATATTAAATTCATCAGTGGAGATAGAAAAATAATATTTAATGACGTTCAAGTTAAAACTTTTTTTAAGATAATTATTGTAAGTATAATAATACTATCAATATATCTTCTTATAACTGGATCTGCAGATCTAAATCTTAGATCTATATTTTTTAATATAATTTCAATACTAACGGGTACAGGTTATGTAAATGCTGAGTTTGATACATGGGGAAGTTTCACGCTAATACTTTTTTTAGGCTTAATGTTTATTGGTGGATGTGCTGGATCAACAACTTGTGGTGTTAAAATATTTAGAATTCAAATACTATATCTATTTGTTGTAAATCAACTTAAGAAAATAATTTATCCAAAAGGTGTTTTTGTCCTAAAATATGATCAAAATCCTATTGATAACAAGTTCATATCATCAATTATCTCTTTTATTTATATGTACTTGGTTATTTTTTTCATTTTAACTGCTTTATTGTCTTTAACTGGATTAGATTTCATTACCTCAATATCAGGAGCCGCAACATCAATATCCAATGTAGGTCCAGGACTTGGATCAATAATTGGTCCAAATGGAGACTTCTCAACTCTACCTGATATTTCTAAATGGATTTTAACATTAGGGATGATACTTGGTAGACTTGAGCTATTTGCAATATTGGTATTATTTCTTCCTTCATTTTGGCGTAACTAATTATGATTGAGATTAAAAAACAATCATTGTCAGAAACATTTTCAATTTATTTTGATCAGAGAATGTTCAAAATTCTTTTACTGGGCTCAATATCAGGTTTTCCATGGGTTCTTATAGGAAGTAGCCTTAGCCTATGGTTAAAAGAAGATGGTTTAAGCAGATCTACAGTGGGTTGGGCTGGGTTAATTTTTGCTGTTTATGCTTTTAATTATTTATGGGCACCTCTAGTTGACCGAATTCAAATTCCTTATCTAACAAAAAAAATTGGCCATAGACGTGGATGGATTGTTTTGATGCAATTGTTTATTTTAAGCTCACTTGGCTTATGGAGTTTAATAGACCCTACTGAAAATTTAGCACTAGTGATAAGTGTTGGTCTATTAATTGCAATAGCATCAGCGACACAAGATATAACTGTGGATGCTTTACGGATCGAACAAATAGGTGAAAATGAGGGAAAATCTATGGCCGCTGGAGCTGCAATGGCAGTTGTTGGTTGGTGGAGTGGTTATAAACTTGGAGGGGTAATTGCTTTATTTTCTGCAGACTATCTTCAAAGTTTAGGAATTGAAAACTATTGGCAACTTACATTCTTAATACTTGGAGTATTAATTATCTTAATGAATATCGGACTAATGTTTGTAACTGAAAAAAACTCAGAGGAGAGAATAAAAAAACAAGCTTTAAACGATAAACTTATCTCAGATAAGCTGGGTGATAATAATTTTTTTTCTAAATTTGCTGTGTGGATTAGTGGTACAATTAGTGGCCCAATAATAAGTTTTTTCAAAAAAAATGGTTTTTCAATTGCTTTAGGAATACTTGGCTTTGTTTTTCTCTTTAAAGTTGGAGAGGCATTTCTTGGTAGGATGTCTATAATTTTTTATAAAGAAATTGGGTTTAGTAAATTGGATATTGCAATTTACTCAAAAACATTAGGTTGGATTACAACAGTAGTGTTTACTTTGCTTGGTGGACTTTTTGTTATTAGATCGGGAGTTTTAAAAGCTATGTTTTTAGCTGGTATTATTATGGCTGCTACCAACATACTTTTTAGCGTTTTAGCATGGAGTGATAAGTCTGAATTACTTTTTGCAATAGCAGTAATATTTGACGATATAGCTGCAGCGTTTGCAACAGTTGCTTTTGTTGCTTTTATATCTTTATTGGTTGATAGAGCTTATACGGCTACTCAATATGCTTTACTTGCTTCTATTGGTACCGCTGGAAGAACGACATTAGCTTCTTCTTCTGGAGCACTTGTTGATTGGTTAAATGGAAACTGGGGTTTATTTTTTATCTTAACAGCTTTAATGGTTATCCCTTCCCTACTAATACTTTGGTCAATGAGGAAAAAGTTAAAAATAGTTGATGAATAATTTTTATAATAAATCAATTGGAAATATTTATTCTAAAACTTCAACAAAATCTGAAGTTACTTCTCAGATTTTATTTGGAGAAAAATTTAAAATACTTTCTAAAAATAAAAATTGGGTAAAAATTAAAACTAGCTTTGATAATTATATTGGTTTTATAAAAAAAAGTAAATTTATAAAAATACACAATCCTGATTTTAAAGTTTTTTCTTCAAAGAGTCCTGTGTTCAAAAAAATTAATAATAAATTTATTAAAACAAAAAATCATTTATATTTTTCTAGTACAATTGCTAATTTTGAAAATGAAAAAAATTATATTAGGTTTGGGAATAACAAATGGGTCAATCAGAAAAATTTAAAATCAATTAAATATACAGATAAGAATTATAAAAAAATTTTTAAAATTTTTTTAAATACAAAATATCTTTGGGGTGGAAAAAGTGTAAGTGGTATTGACTGTTCAGCTTTAATTCAAATTTTTTTTAAATTTAATGGAGTTTTTTTTCCTCGAGATACAAAAGATCAAATTAGATATTGTAAGAAAAAAACAATTAAAGAATTTCAAGCTGGTGATATTATTTTTTGGAAAGGCCATGTTGGCTTGTGTATAAATAAATCAAAATTTATTCACGCATATGGACCTAGAAAAAAAGTATTAATTATGGGTATCAAAGAAACCATTGACCTCATTCATAGAACTGCAAATCTTAAAATTAAAAAAATAAGTAATATTAAAAATTATTAATTTCTTCCAAAATCAGGTTTATCAATATCCTGTTTTAATTTTATAATTTTTGTTCTTACTTTTTTGGTATTTATTAATTTGTTGAGAATTGATCTATTATTTTTAGTATTAATATCTTTTTTAAAAGAATTTAGATTTTTTATAAAAAGATCAATTGCTTTAGAGATGTTTTTTTTATTATTAAAAAAAATATCTCGCCACATAATTTCATTAGAAGCGGCAATTCTTGAAAAATCTCTCAAACCTCCAGCACTATATTTTATAAGATCATATTTTTCTTGTTTTTCAAAATCTTGAGCAGATTTAACCAGATTGTATGCTATTAAATGCGGTAAGTGGCTCGTGATAGAAAAAATTCTGTCATGCTTATCAATACTCATCTCAACTAATTTAGAGCCAATTTTTTTCCAAAATTTTTTAAGCTCAGAAAGATGCTTAAGATTAGTATCTTTTTCTTTTATTAGTACACACCATTTATTTTCAAATAAATTTTCTTTACCATGTTTTGGTCCGCTTACTTCTGACCCAGCTATGGGGTGACTTGAAGTCCAGAAAATATTCTTTTTAAGATGTTTATTTATAATTTTGAATGACTCTTTTTTAGAAGACCCCAAATCTGTAATAATATGCTTGGATGTCAAATGCTTATTCATTTTCAATATTAGATCTTTATAAGAACTCATTGGTGTGCATAAAATTATTAAATCAGATTTTTTTACTCCCTCTGCAAAGTTTGAAATTATAGTTCCACCAACACTTAATTTTTTTATTTGAGATATATGTTTTTTAGATTTTTCAAAAATAAAAACTTTTTTTGCAATTTTTTTTCGATTAATTTTTCTCAATAGAGAGGATCCAAGCAAACCACATCCAATTAATAAAATATTTTTCATTTGTCTAAAATTCTTTTTGCAATACTTAAAAATTTTAAGTTATCTAATTTCGATCCAATAGTTAAACGTAATTTATTTTTAATATCATATCCTTCATCAGTTGATCGTAAAATAATACCTTTATTTTTTAACTTGTTATAAAATTGTTTAGCTTTTATTTTTGCCTTAGAAAAATCTAAAAATAGAAAATTTGCAGTCACTGCGTTAGAATATATTTTATACTTTTCTAAAAAAAGTTTTATCTTTTTCGCATAAAATAAATTGTGTTTAATTGATCTTTTAATAAAGCTTTTATCTTTTAAAGCTTCTACAGCAGCTAATTGAGCTATTTTGTTAACGTTAAACGGAGGCTTAATTTTATTAAGCTCATCAACAATTTTTTTTGCTCCATATCCCCAACCAATTCTTAAAGCTGAAAGACCATATATTTTAGAGAAAGTTCTTAAAATAAAGACATTATCTAAATTTTTAAAAAGCTTTAATCCAGAAGAATAATCTTTATTAACCATGTATTCACAATATGCATCATCAACAACTAGTAAAATATTCTTATTTAATTTTTTTCTTAAATTTAGGAGTTCTTTTTTAGTTAAGTATGTACCTGTTGGATTATTTGGATTTGCTAGAAATACAATTTTAGTTTTACTAGTAATATTTTTTAAAATTTCTTTGGTTGAAATTTTAAAATTATTTTCTTTTGCAAACCTAACTTTAGCACCCACAATTTTTGAATAAATCCTGTACATCAAAAAGCTATACTTTGGTACAACTACTTCATCATTAGGTCTTAGATATAGCTGACAAAGCATTTGGATTACCTCATCAGAGCCTGCGCCACAAATTATTTTATCAATATTACAATTAAATTTTTTCGCTAATTCTTGTCTTAAATTATTGGATTTGCTGTCAGGATATCTAAAAATGTCTAAATTTTTATCAGACAAAACCTTTTTAACTTTGCTACTTACACCAAGTGCAGACTCGTTTGCTGAAAGCTTTATGATTTTTTTTAATTTTCTGACATTTGACTTTCCTGGCTTATATGCCTGAATATCTATTTTTTTAAAAGCAGGTATTGTCATGTTTCTAATATTTAATTCCTTATAATTAAAATAGTTAAATATTTATACTGAATTAGTTTATTTTTTTATAAAATTGACAATATCTGTCTCTTCTAGTACAAATTTTTTGCGCTGATTTAACTGAATTGCGAGCGCTTTAAAAAAACCGCTAAACAAGTTTTTTTCTCACAATTCACCCCGTCAGTAACAAAATTATGAAAAATTTAAAGACATTATTAGTAAAAGAACCATTAAAATTAGACTGCGGTAGAACTATTGAGAATTTTCCAATTGCATATGAAACCTACGGTGAATTAAATGAAAAAAAAGATAATGCTATATTGGTATTCCACGCATTAACAGGTGATCAATTTGTAACTGGGATTAATCCTATAACCAATAAAGAAGGTTGGTGGTCTTATGCTGTTGGACCTAATAAAGCATTGGACACTAATAAGTTTTTTGTAATATGTGCAAATGTTATTGGTGGATGTATGGGTTCCTACGGACCCAGTTTTAAAGATCCTTCAACTGATAAGATTATAGGTACTGATTTTCCAGTTATTACAATTAATGACATGGTAAACGCACAAATAAATTTACTTGATTATTTTAATATAAAGAAACTTTTTTCTGTTGTTGGTGGATCAATGGGTGGAATGCAAGTTTTGCAGTTTGTAAGTAATTTTCCAGAAAAGGCATTAACTGCAATACCAATTGCTTGTACATCTAGTCACTCAGCTCAAAATATTGCTTTTAACGAGTTAGGCAGACAGGCAATCACCGCAGACTTGAATTGGAAAAATGGTGATTACTCAAATCAAAATATAAATCCTAGCAAAGGGTTATCTGTTGCTAGAATGGCAGCTCATATTACTTATTTATCTAAAAAAGGATTACAAGAAAAATTTGGTAGAAAGCTTCAGGAAAGAGATGATTTAAAATTTGGTTTTGATGCTGATTTCCAAATTGAGAGTTATTTGAGATATCAAGGATCGGTTTTTGTAGATAGATTTGATGCTAATAGTTATCTTTATATTACTAGAGCAATGGATTATTTTGATCTAGCAAAAAAATTTAATGGAAATTTATCTGAAGCCTTTGCCAACACAAAGACTAAATTTTTTATAATTTCTTTTACTTCAGATTGGCTTTATCCAACTCAAGAAAATAAAGAAATTGTTATAGCGCTAAATGCTATAGGGGCTGATGTTGGATTTGTTGAGATAGACTCTGATAAAGGACACGACTCATTTTTGCTTGATGTGCCTGATTTTTTAAGTGCTCTTAAAAACTTTTTAGATAAATCTTATAAATAGAATGAAACAAGAATTTAAAATCATTGCTGACAATATTGAAAATAATACAAGAGTGCTTGATGTTGGTTGTGGGGATGGTGTTTTAATTGAATACTTAAAAAAAGAAAAAAATGTTGATGTTAGAGGGTTAGAGATTTCAAAAGATAAAGTTCAAATATGTATTTCAAAAGGATTAACAGTAATCGAAGGAAATGCTGAAATAGATTTAAAACAATTTCCTAACAACTCTTTCGATTATGTTGTTTTAAGTCAAACATTACAAGCATTTGTAAATCCTGAGAAAGTAATAAATGAACTTTTAAGAGTTGGAAAAAGGGCAATAGTCACAATTCCTAATTTTGGATTTTGGAAAGTGAGATTACATCTTTTATTAAAAGGGACTATGCCTGTTACAAAAGCACTTCCAGATGAATGGTACAACACACCTAATTTACATATGTGCACTATTAAAGATTTTGTAAGATTTTCAAATATAATGAATTTTAAAATTTTTAAATCAATTGCCTTAAATGATAAAAATATGACAAAAATAGATAGATCTAATCTATTTTTTAAAAATCTATTTTCAGAGTTAGGAATATTTTTGATAGAAAAATAAATCTATGAAGATTGAAATTGTAAGATGTCTACAAGATAATTATAGTTATTTAATTATTGATCAAAAAACTAATGAAGCATGTGTAGTTGATCCCAGTGAGGCAGATCCTGTAATTAATTTTTGTGAAGAGAATAAAATTAAAATAAAATATATTTTAAATACTCATCACCATTATGATCATGTTGGTGGAAATAAAGAAATAAAAAAGTTTTATAATTCAAAAATTTTAGGCTTTGAGAATGATAAAGATAGAATTCCTGAAATTGACATTTTGTTAAAAGATCAAGAAGTTTGGAAAAAAGATAATTTTGAAACAAAAATTTTTCACATACCCGGTCATACAACGGGGCATATTTGTTATCACTTTTTTAATGAAAAAATATTATTTACTGGTGACACTTTATTTTCGCTAGGTTGTGGAAAAATTTTTGAAGGAACATACTCTCAGATGTTTAAGTCGCTTAGTCTATTCAAAAAGTTCCCTTTGGATACCAAAATATATTGTGGTCATGAATATACTCTTCAAAACTCAAAGTTTTGTTTGCAATATGATCCTCAGAATAAAATGTTAATAAATAAAATTTTAGAAATTAAAAAAAACCTAAGCCAAGGTAATCCAACTTTGCCAAGCACTATAAAAGATGAGCTTGATTGTAATATATTTTTAAGAGCCAATGATGTTAAAAGTTTCTCAAAACTAAGAGATTTAAAGGATAATTTTTAGCTTATTGAGCTTGACTAATAAGAGGCTCGGTCTATATTGCGCTAACAAAATTTAACAATAAATACTATGTCATACGCAGTTATACAAACAGGTGGTAAACAGTATAAAGTCAAATCTGGAGAAATTCTAAAAATAGAAAAATTGCCAGATTCTAAACCTGAAACAAAAATCGAATTTAAAGAAATACTTGCTTACGGAGATGATAAAGTGATTGAGGTTGGTGCACCAACGGTTACAGGAGCAAAAGTTGAAGCTGAATTAGTTAAAAATGGAAAAAATAGAACAGTTTTAATTTTTAAAAAAAGAAGAAGACATAACTCAAGAAGAAAAAATGGTCATAGACAAGAATATTCTATGATAAGAATAAACAAAATTTTTTCAAAAGATGGTAAAGTACTATCTGAAGCTGAAAAGAAAGTTGTAACTGAAAAAAAAGCAGAAACAGCTGTTAAAGAAGAAAAAAAATAATTAGGTAAATTATGGCAACAAAAAAAGCAGGTGGATCATCGAGAAACGGACGAGATAGTGCCGGTA